>Ga0136644_10004072_pt1 | contig 10841 bp, 9 predicted proteins | sample C_130820_EF_Meta_FD_94780 | JGI IMG/M metagenome (GOLD analysis project Ga0136644, IMG submission 94780) | Freshwater microbial communities from Lake Croche, Canada to study carbon cycling - C_130820_EF_MetaG (v2) (version 2) | ecosystem: Environmental > Aquatic > Freshwater > Lake | place: Lake...
CTACAGATCGGTGGCCAGCGCATTGACAAGCACTACGGTGACTGGCTCCACATCTGGAATGAGCTCACCCAGGAGGCTGGAAAGCAGGCTGGCTATGCCAAGATGGTTGGTAACGTCCCCCAGCTAACCAATCTAATTGTTCAGGGCGGCGAGGCATGCGACAATGACTGCGCCGGCGGTGAGCCCAACAGCTCTGGCGAGCTACTTGGCTGCACCCCCGAGTACACTCTCTATGTGCCTCTACAGTTCTGGTTCTGCCGCAACCCTGGTCTAGCTCTCCCTCTGATTGCTCTCCAGTACCACGAGGTCCGTATCAACCTCCAGTTCAACGACCTCCAGAACCTCATGTGGGACTACTCTCCTCTGGCCGCCAACGCCCACGTGGTGCGTGACCGCGTGAATGCCGCGAATCTAGTGGCCGCCTCTCTCTACGTGGACTACATCTACCTAGACACGGATGAGCGCCGCAAGTTCGCCCAGGTGTCTCACGAGTACCTCATTGAGACCCTACAGTACACTGGTGCCGAGTCCATCAACAGCTCCAGCAACAAGCTGAAGCTCAACTTCAACCACCCTTGCAAGGAGCTTGTGTGGGTTGTGCAGCGTGATTCTTACACCAGCTGCGATGATGGTGTCGTGAATGCCTGGAAGGGCCAGCAGCCCTTTAACTACTCTGACTGGTGGGACCGCTCTGCGCTGGAGTCTGGCTACTCCGTTACTCGCGTGGAGGGCATGGCTGGCAAGAACCCTGTAGTGACTGCTCTACTACAGCTCAACGGCCACGACAGGTTCACGGTGCGTGAGGGTGACTACTTCAACTTGGTGCAGCCCTACCAGCACCACACCAACGTGCCTTCTGTTGGTATCAACGTGTACTCCTTTGCTCTCTCCCCTGAGCAGCACCAGCCCAGTGGCACTTGCAACTTATCTCGCATTGATAACACCACTCTCCTCCTGACGGTGTCTAACAATGCAGTCGGCACTGCCACCAGCTCTCAGGTGCGTGTGTATGCAACTAACTACAACGTTCTTCGTGTAATGAGTGGCATGGGAGGACTTGCCTACTCCAATTAATAAACTTGTCGCCTGGATCAACTATTCCCGACAAGCATTATTTGAATCGCGTGGTAATAATATTCTTATTGCGTTCTTTAACTAAAAAATGAACCGCAGTATAATGTATTGAGTGAGTCATTATGTCTCAGTCAGAACATTTTTGCAAAGCTATCCTTGAACAGGGAGCTAACAAGGGAAAGCAGTGTGATAGGCCAAAAATGGAGAATGGCTATTGTGGAAAGCATCAAAAACAATTAGAGATAGATTCGGCTTTAAAAGATGGTAAAAGAAAATGTTCAACATATAGATGTTTAGAAACATTCGCCGCAAAAACAAGTAAGAAGATTGAATACTGTGAGAAATGTTTAAAAGAGAAGGAAGAAAATCTTAAAACAATTGATTTATGTAAATGGGAGGAAAAGAAGTGTAAAAAGCAGGCGAAAGAAAGTGGATATTGCGGCAAACATCAGCCAAGGGCTCTTCTGTTAAAAGATGCTAAAGAGAAAGGTGTGCGCATCTGTGATGATGGTAAGCGTCCTTGTAAAAATCCAACTGTAGATAATAAGGCACATTGTGAAGAATGCCTTTCTAAGGAAAGAGTTGCTGATAGAAAACGGCATACAGAAAGAAGAGAGGATATTACAATGTGTTTAAGCTGTGGGAAACAAATTAAAGAACTGCTTGAAGGATTACGAGGAAAGGTTCAACGATGTGCCGAGTGTTATGAGAAACAGAGGAAAGTGGAGGAATCTCGTGAAAGGAGTAGAAATTATTCTGAAGAAAAGAAGGCAAATATTGATAAATACATGCTAACCTATATTCAATCCGCAAAGACACGTAATTTATCCTTTGATCTTACAAAGGAAAAATTTGAAGAGCTTGTCGGTATGGCATGTTATTACTGTGGTTCATTTAATGAGAAAGAAGTAATAGGCGTTGATAGATTAAATTCCTCTAAAAACTATACAAGTGAAAACTGCGTTCCTTGTTGTAAAATCTGCAATTTTATGAAAGGAACTCTATCAAAAAAATCCTTTCTTAAACAGGCTCACAAAATCGCATGCTATAATCCTCTTGAAGAAATGTCAGAATCTGAAGATGAAATCCAAGAGCAGGTTCAGGGAATTCCCTCTTCAACAATTCCTCCTTCTAAGGTTGCCGAATTATATAAAAATGGGAAAATTGATCTGTATATTGATGCTTGTATACGTGATAATCGATCCCCATTATTTATTGAGCGTATTAAGAGTACTCGCGATAAGAAAATGAGCTATAATGAGTTTAAGATATTCTTTAGAGCATCTTGTAAATCTGATTCAAAGCTATGTATATCCCATGCATCCATAGAAAGAAAGAGAATTTCATACAAGGAAATATATGGATATTTTAATAATAAGAATGGAAAACATGCCATAGAAGTATATCAACGTGTTCATGGTGTAATGGATGGTTTCAAAGAGGATATGGAAGAAATTGAAAAGAAATGGGATACTATTACATATGAACAGAGGACAAGTGAAATACATTCAGTTATGGTTAAATATCAGAATAAGAGGGCGAATGGCTCAGTAAAATTACTTGAATAAAATTAGAAGAATCTTTAAAAGAGTCTTATAAAAAAATTATAGAGTCACTACACACGTGAAATAGCCCAATGACTCGAAATAATAGGAAACGCCGTATTTGCCACTGCCTTCCCACCAGCATCGGCACATAAACAATGAATACCACCATATTGTCTTGATACTCCAGCAGAATCTGCTATATCTTGCCATACAGACCATGTAAGATGAATATCTGAAGAAGGAACTACACCAGTCTGGATTAAACTAGTGCGTGCTTTCACAGGAATATCAGAAAGACGTATTGTTAGTGTTCCTAGGCCTGTATACATTGGTGATAATAAATATAGATCTGAGACATTTATACTAGTGGTTGGAATCGTAGAGGGAAACCAGGAATTCATTACATTTGCAAAGGCCTGTGAGAATGTGCTATGCCCACTTGGAAAATCGGCGAAAGGGGGTGTGACAAAATTAGTTTCTTGATAAGGAACCCAGAGACTTCCATTGATACTCGTTCCATCATATTTTGTAAGAGTTTGTCCAGCATACATTCTACGGATTTCTTGAATCGGCCTTGCCTCCATTTTTTCCCGTTTTAGATTCCATGTGAGGCGAGATCCTTCAAATATATTTATTGCTAGCTCTAATCCTGAGTAAATCATGATATTTACAGGAGGATTCGTAATTTCAATATATTTTTTCCAGAACCATATCATCATACATGGAGGAGAAACTGTGAATGGCCCACCTGCCCAAAATTCGGCAGTGGCTTTTTGTTGATCTGTTAAATTATTTACAAGTGCTACTAATGAATGTACTACAGTATCCCTACCAGGAGTTGTTCCGAGGTACGAAGCACTTGCGGCAGACTTGATTGTTGTCTCATTGCTGGCAGTTAGACAGGTTGAACTTACATCTCCCCAGCCATAGGTCAAAAAATTCTTTTTTACACCACCCACTTTGAGAGGGGTCCACTTTCTGGGATTTGGATAGGCAGTGGCATTAGTGAAATCTTGAGATGTGGTCACATCTAATACTGTGGCACCATTCGGCAATTGTGCATCTGTAGGTGCAATGGAGGCAGCCACGTTTCCATCATTTTGTCTTCCCGCATACCACGTCTGCCATGTAGATAACCATAGCGTAAAATTCCCCTGTGATTTTACTTGATTTATCATATCTTGATGTTCTTGTGCAGTCCAATTGTAATTCATACGTTCTTGTTCTAAGAGAATACTTGTGTTATAGGATGGGATAAAGTTGGAGATCGTATTCATAAGAACTTGTGTCATCCAAACATATTTACTCGTGTCATCGGGAAGTAGGTTCTTTGTATCCCAGTTCCATGAATCTTTCATGCCCGTGATAGAACCAGCTGATATCCAGGAGTATCCTGCGGCAACTGTAAAAAACCATAAATAGGCGATTCTGGCTGATTTAGTAGGGGGCAGACTTATAGAGGCATTATATACGAGGAGATCGTTTAGTACTGTAAAAATTTGTGTTAAAAGGGATGTTGAAGAGTTTTTGATTGTTGGAACTGCAGTGGCAGTTGCAATGTCTTCAACATACACCTTAGACTTTTCTATAATCCGCATGCCTCCATTAAGCTGATTAAAATACTCAGAAGAACTTGTAGTTTTGGTTATCCTTGCATTATCATTTTTTAAATACATATTATTAAATGCAATGAGCCGATTTGCCCGTAGTTTGGTTAAGGTAGTATGATCCATCTATTGAATTTATATAAAATATAATGCCGACCTTTGCACTTGCCAAAATATGTCAGTCAACTAAAAAGGGTTAAGAAATAAGGTAAATTCACTAGTAGAAATGGACTCTGTTGATGTGATTTTTTATATAAATCTCGCGAACAGGGAAGATAGGCGCGCCCATTTTTTAGAACAGATCCCAGCTCTTTGTTCCGATATGTCAAAAATAATACGCATAGATGCTATCTATAATAAAAATGGAGCTCTTGGTTGTACGTGCTCTCATATAAAAGCAATTGAGACATTTCTAGAAAATCTTAAATGGAAGACGTGTATCATATTTGAAGATGATTTCACCTTTTATAATGATTCACCAGAATATAATAATTCCCTTTTACACAAATTCTTTACAAATTTCACAGATTGGGATATGCTTCATTTATCGACGAATCAAACAAAACCTTCTATACCAACTGCTATTCCAGAAATTGATAAAGTCGTCTGTTCCCAAACATCGAGTGGATATCTAATACATAAAGAAAGTGCTCCCAAAATCCTTGCAAATTTTAAAGAATCTGCTGATTTATTAGAATATTTAAATATAAAAACATCATATTCGTTAGATATTTATTGGGAAAAACTGAATTTAGTAAGATATGCATTTAATCCTAATATGGGATATCAATATCCTTCCATATCAGATATTGAAAATCGCTTTGTAACCTATGGATGTTAAAGGTTTAAATAAAATCGTATAAGATCTTTATATTTGATACATGTCACAGCCATTCACAAAGTATTATATAAGGAAATGTATAAGTTGTCTAAATAAAGTAATTATTCCTATAAGTTATCCTTTTACACAAACGCAAGCACCCTGTCCTTATTGTTCATCAACTGTAAGAATTTGGCCTTAGGACTTTTAGAGCATCATTTCCAAGAAATCAATACTTTGATAATTGGTTTTTCATTATATTCATCTTCTACAAATCCTATAAAACATCCATCCAGCAATTCTCGCAAGGATTTTCGGATGAATGATAGCACTTTTGTATCAAAACTAATAGCAATTTCCATGGGCATCTCCATTTCAATTTCAGTATATCCACATTTCGCAGCATCTTTTAATCGTTTGGAAGCTCTTTTCTCAAACCAATATAACCATCCTTCCGCAGTTTCTTGTAGAGAACATTTATCTGTAGCATTCTCTTCAACTATTTTTTTCAATTCTTCAGCAGTCAATATACTCATCTAAGAATATTCTACTTCCAAATTTAAACCTTTCGTTTCAGCCCATTTTAATGTAATATCCAGTGCTTCTTTTCTTCTTAGAAGAGGCTCTCCTTTTCTCTTCTTAGAAAAATGTTTCCAATGCCATTCAAAGGAAAGAGCCGTTTGAAAGGAAGGAAATCCATATACATAACAAACACGATACCATTCTCCTGGTCTTTTTGATGTTGCTTTCGCTCCTCCTACCAGAATACCATTATGTTGGTTTATTCTTCTATCTTTATCAATTGTTGCACCAATATATGTTATTACAGGACTATCAATCGTAGCTAAACAATATACAACAATGTCTTCCATATACTATATTTTACATAAAGATATTAAGTACCAGTATTCTTGATAACTTGGAATAAAGACCTTTTTATAAGAAATAGAAAAGGTCGCTTTTTCTCCTTGTAGCTTGCAAATAATTCTTTCAACTATTTTCAAATCCCCTCCAGCATTCATAGAGATATTACACTCATATTTTAAACACTTTTTACATATATCGCACAGAAATTCAATATCATCATCAGTAAAAGGATCGAATAAATCTAATACTATATAATCAAAGAAAGATGTTGTATTTTTTTCTAAATACTCCTTTATATCACTATGAATAATAGTTAATCTTGGATCTGTAAATGCTGTTTCATAGGCTGTTTCCGTTTTCATATGAGTTACTAATTCTTCATCCCAATCTACCATGACAACTTGTAGCACTGATTTCTGTGAAAGGATTTCTTTTGCTAACGAACCTTCTGCACCTCCAACGAGTAAAACAGAATATGGAAATTCTGGTAGGGCATTTTGAACAATTTCTCTATCATATATATTCGCATCAAATTGTGTTGATTGAAGAATATTATCTAGAAATAACATTCTTCCAAAATATGTATTTGTAAAGAGTTCAACCTTTGCTCGCCTTGTGTAAAAGAGTGTATATGTATTTGGTTGAATACTATATTCTGTATACCCCCATGGTTGTTTTTCACGAAAGGTGTATTTCATTGTTATGATATATCTTTTATTATTTAGATGGAAGGAGACAAAAACCTTCTACCTAGATGGAAATTTGGTGGTGTATATCGCAATTTTCAATTACCCGAGATACCTCTTATTCCTTATAAAAAAAGGAAAACACCGAAATATTTAGCTATCTGGAGAATTCAAGAGGCCATGAAGAAAAATTCTAAAGAAGACTCTTGTTTAGAAAATATATGTCCGAAAAGTTAGAATGCCAAGAGGTTTTACTGGCAAATCATTGCTTGGGGGAAATGGCGTGAGCCAATTAGCGGGGAATGTTATTTCAGGAGATAAGTCTCAAAATACATCAGTATCAGGTTATTTACAAGATCTTAATTTAAAAACTCAAACACAAGGAAACGTTAAAAATGTAGAAGATCTACAACAAATTATTGGTATTTTTAATGTAGCTGTTGCGAATATTGCAGCTACAAAGAAAACATTATCTAATTAGTAATGGATTATGATCCATTTGGTACAGCAACATTTAATGATTTAGATAATCTGTCAGAATTCTTAGTTTCAATCACAACAACATTAGAACTTGTAAAAATCGTACTAGAACAACAGGGTTTTAAAGGTACAGGTATCAATGTTTCTGTATATGTAGCCCCTAGACCTGTAAACTTAATTACATAAAGCATAGTATCTTTCTTAGAAATTTTTCTGAAAGTTTTTAACAAAGAATGCTCTTAGTTTGGTAAAATAAAAAATATATTGATATATATTATAAATGTCGGCGACACTTCTTACTTATCGTAAATTGATTACGACGGATGTCGCAAGTCAAGCTGTTAGTTTGGCAGAGTCCGGCATTTTAGGACATCGTGTGCAGTGTCCTATGTCGGTGGATGATTTAAATCGTTTCTTTATTTGGCAACGTCCTGCTGGGAGTTCATCTCCTGTGGGCCATTTCCAACAAATTGATGCGAGCGGTGTAAATTTCAATGATATTATGCTTTCTACATTGGGAAAGACATTTATAGATATTGATGGTGTAACAAATGGGTTAAATTTCAGTTCTTCAGTTCTTGATGCGAATACTGATTCGCGTATTCGTTTGAATGGAACTACGAGTGCGAATGATATATGTATGGCATATATGTTATATAAATGTTATGGGAGTTCTGCTACACCTACTATGAATGTTATTTACAATTTGGAAGATGCTCAGCAAATGCTAACAAGTGGAACACTTGTTCTTGCAATTGACAATTCTTTAACAACTGAAGAGGCTCTTTCTAACTCACCCGGCCCATCCAAAGGTGCAGTACATGCTATGTTTACTGATCTATTAGCTGCTGATCCAACTCGCTTTTTTAAAGCAAACGGCACACAAATTCCTGGTCTGTTTGAAGTAGCAGTTGACGAAACTTCCAGTGGAGCTTGGGGATTTGTGGAAAATGACAAGATTGAGATGCGTGTTCAGTTTACTTTTAAAAATCCCGTCACACGTTCTGGAGTTCAAGATTCTTCTCAGGCCTCTGCAACTGGTGCAAATACGGAAGATACCAGCACAGTTGTAATTCCTGCTGGAAGTACTTTCACAATTCGCTTACAAATAACTGCCACTGACACTCCTTCTGGTGCTGCTTCTAAATCTGCAGCAAGTGCTACTGCCCAAGCACTTGCCGATGCTCAACAACAGGCTGCTGCAAATAAGGCCGCTTCCAACGCAGTCACTACTGCCGCCGAAGCTCAGAATGCTGTAAATGCCGCAATGAAGCAGAAGTCGGTGGCTGATGCTCAGGTTGAGAAGACGATTGCAACAAATGCAGCACAAGCAATTGCAGTATCAAATGCAGAGGCTGCGTTGTCTGCTGCCCAAGCGGCTCTTTCTGCGGCAACCGTAAGTGGGAATGTGGCAAACATCCAGCAACAGAATGCCGCAGCCGCAGCAGCACAGGCAGCTCTTACAAATGCCCAAGCAATTGCAACGGCATCTGCTGCAGCTATTCAAACGGCCAAGACTGCGCAGGCATCTGCGGTTCAGGCATTGAATACGGCGCAGGCTGTTGCAGCCACTGCCGCTGCCAATGTAGCAAATGCCAACGCGGCGGCGGCTGCTGCTGCCAAGAAGGCTTCCGAAGATTCCTCTGCTGCCGCCGCAGCAGCCGCCGCAGCTGCCACTGCTGCATCAGACCCTTCTACAATGGCTTTAACAGTTGCTCAAAAGGTGGTGCTTGATCCTCAGACTGTCACAACAGCACAAGCGAAGGCGAATGCAGCTACTCAGATTCGTAAACAAGCACAGGCTTCCTCAGACAATGCCAAAGCATTGGCTCAAATGGCTGCTGATAAATTACGCAGGTTTTCCGAACAACTTGCTCTCCTTGTTGCTGAGGGTGCAACACTTTCTGATATTCAAGTGGCTCGTGCCAATGTATTAGCCCAGACAACGGCACGAGCAAATTCTCAGGCTGATGCAAATGCCGCAATGACTACTCTTATTAATGCTACGAATTCCGAATTGGCTTCTCAAACGGCTGCTGCCAATACTTCGGCTCAACGCTTTGCTCTTTTACTAATAATTGCCAATGCTCAGGTTAATACAGACACAAGGGCACGAGATGCCGCACAGGTTTCTTATACACGAGTGCATAATCTATTTAATGATGCTCAGACTGCAGCTAACACGGCAACCACTGCTTTGAATGCGGCAGTTTCAAGTGGGGCCGTAATGACTGAAGTGCAGACATTGACATCCAAGTCTCTTCTTGCGAATAAAGTGCTTGAGGATGCAAGATCTGCTGATAATTCTGCAAGGGCTGTACTAACTGCAGCGCAAACGAAACTTGATGCCAGCACGAAAGCAGCCGCCACCGCATCCCAGGATGTCAATAATGATGCAATGGCTTCTTCTCAATATGCTTCTCTCATCAATACACAGCTAACATTGGCTACAAACTACCAGAACAACGTGGCATTCTTGGCTACAGTAAACGCTCAATCCAAACAGCTGAACGATGCCCAGGTTGCTCTAAACGATGCTCTAGTAAAGAAGCAGGCTGCAATCAATGCATACACGGTGGCGAAGGATGCTTTAGATGCTGCGACAACGGCTGGTGGTACTGTTTCTACACTAGTACCTTTACAACAAGCTGCTCAACAGGCGGCTGATGCTGAAATTACTGCAATTGGTGTCTGGAATGCTGCTACGACAACCTATAACACAATTCTTTCTAAAATCCAGTCTTCTTCTTTGGAGGCCGTTCAACTATATTCTCAGCTACAACAGCAGGTTAATGTCGACCAACTTGCCCTAACTGATGCATCAGGTGAATTTTCTGCGGCTTCTGATGCTCTAGAGTTGGCTACTACAAGAGCAGCAACCGCAAGCGCTTCATTAAATACTGCCATAGCGAATAATCAATCTGAAAGCAATATTAATACTCTTCGTTCTCTGTCTCAAGTTGCAAATGAAGATCTTGTTCTTAAAACACTTGCCTTTAAAACGAAACAAGCTGCCTTTGTGGCTGCTCAAAACACATATAACAAGAATTATAATTTATTAACAAATGGAGTGTTTGGTATTGTAGATGGCTCAGGCAATTCTCTCATTTTAGATGATTCTGGTAATTCTGTGATTGATGCAAGTGGTAATTATATTCTTCAACAGGCAGCTGCAATGCAGCTCGCTAGTATTAATGATGCAACTGCCAATACTTTGGTCAATAAATACATAAATCTCATTTCAGAATTTAATACCGCAAAGGCAAATGCTATATCGGCGGATAATGCTTCTGAGGCAGCATCAAGGGCTCTTCAAGCAGCAATAGTGGGCGGGCTCACCATAGATAAGATTACTCCTCTTTCTATTAAAGCGGCAGAGGCGGCGGCAGCAGCGGCGGCTGCAAACAACATGGCAAATGCCGCACAAAATGCCGCATACAATTCTCTAGGTTCTATATACACATCTCCTAGTGCAGCAAGTGCTCTTTCCATATTGAATGCAATGTTAGCATCACAAACTGCCTCTTCTTCTCAAGCATATGCCAATCAGTTAGCAGCTCAATTAAATGCGGCATACATTGCAAACGTTAATGCACAAAATGCAGTAGTAGTAGCCCGATATGCAGAATATCTTGCAAATTCTTCCTTGAATAATGCTGTCTCAGGAGGTGCCTCTGTATCTCAGATTCAGAAATTGAGAGCAGTGTCTCAAGAAGCTGCCAATATTTTGTCAAGGGATACTCATACTGCTACACGAACA
>Ga0136644_10004075_pt1 | contig 10839 bp, 3 predicted proteins | sample C_130820_EF_Meta_FD_94780 | JGI IMG/M metagenome (GOLD analysis project Ga0136644, IMG submission 94780) | Freshwater microbial communities from Lake Croche, Canada to study carbon cycling - C_130820_EF_MetaG (v2) (version 2) | ecosystem: Environmental > Aquatic > Freshwater > Lake | place: Lake...
CAACTGTAACGACCAATAACGGAACCGTAAGTGGCAATACAGTATCGGTAGCTTCTGGGAATGCGACCTTGACAGCAACGACAAGTTGTGGCGAAGTAACGTCCTTATCTGTAACAGCACCAAGTTGTCCAGTATCAGCGACATGTACTCAAGTACCAAGTCTAAGTGTAGGCAACGCTTTGTGTACAGGCACTGGGTTTTATACTGTAAGTTTCAATGCATCTAATGGTACGGTAACGAGCAGTGCAGGTACAATATCAGGTAACACGGTAATAAATATACCAGTAGGGACAAATGCAGTATTGACAATAATACCGACATCTGCATCATGTAATGGCCAAAGTATAACGGTAACATCGCCTGTATCATGTACAACACCAAGTTGTACCGATGGTAGCGTAGGTATCAGCTTTAGTACCGTATGTAATAATAATAGTACTTACAACATCAATTATACCACATCGGTAAGTGGTACAACTGTCACCTCAAGTGCGAATAGTTTTGTTAACTTGACAGGAGCAGTAACCTTGACCATAACGAAACCAGGATGTAGTCCACAAAGTGTGGTAGTAAACCCACCAGTATGTGCAATATGTTCAAAACCTGTATTGACTGTACAAAACGTCATTTGTAGTGGAAGTGGTAGCGGATATACAGTTAGCTTTAGTAGCAATGCAACGGTAACAACCAATAACGGAACCGTAAGTGGCAATACATTAACTGTAGTTTCTGGGAATGCGACTTTGACTTCAACGACAAGTTGTGGAGAAGTAACATCCTTGTCAATAACTGCACCAATTTGTCCAGTACCAGCAGCATGTACGCAAATACCGAGTCTAAGTGTAGGTAATGCTGTTTGTACAGGTACTGACACATATATTGTAAGTTTCAATGCAACCAATGGCACAGTAACGAGCAGTGCAGGTACAATTTCAGGTAATACGGTAATAAATATACCAGTAGGAGTAAATGCAGTGTTGACGATAATACCAACATCGACCTCATGTAATGGTCAAAGTATAACTGTAACATCGCCTGTTTCATGCAAAACACCAAGTTGTAACGATGGCAGCGTAGGTATCAGTTTTAGTACTTTATGTAACAACAATGGTACTTATAACATCAATTACACTACATCGATAGCTGGTACAACTGTGACTTCAAGTTCAAATAGTTTTGTAAACTTGACAGGAGCAGTAACCTTGACCGTAACGAAACCAGGATGTAGTTCACAAAGCGTGGTAGTAAATCCACCAGTATGTGCAGTATGTTCAAAACCTGTATTGACTGTACAAAACATCATTTGTAGTGGTAGCGGCAGTGGATATACAGTTAGCTTCAGTAGCAATGCAACTGTAACGACCAATAACGGAACCGTAAGTGGTAATACAGTATCGGTAGCTTCTGGGAATGCGATTTTGACTTCAACGACAAGTTGTGGCGAAATAACGTCCTTGTCAGTAAATGCACCAATTTGTCCAGTACCAGCTACATGTACGCAAATACCGAGTCTAAGTGTAGGTAATGCTGTATGTACAGGCACTGATACATATATTGTAAGTTTCAATGCAACCAATGGCACGGTAACGAGCAGTGCAGGAACAATATCAGGTAATACGGTAATAAATATACCAGTAGGAGTAAATGCAGTGTTGACAATAATACCAACATCTACCTCATGTAATGGTCAAAGTATAACGGTAACATCGCCTGTTTCATGCAAAACACCAAGTTGTAACGATGGCAGCGTAGGTATCAGCTTTAGTACTTTATGTAACAGCAATGGTACTTTTAACATCAATTATATTACATCTGTAAGTGGTACAACTGTCACCTCAAGTGCGAATAGTTTTGCAAACTTGACAGGATTAGTGACATTAACCGTAACGAAACCAGGATGTAGTCCACAAAGCGTGGTAGTAAATCCACCAGTATGTGCAGTATGTTTAAAACCGGTGCTGACTGTACAGAACATCACTTGTAGTGGCAGTGGTAGCGGATATACCGTTAGCTTCAGTACCAATGCAACGGTTACGACCAATAACGGAACTGTAAATGGCAATACAATAACGGTAGTTTCGGGGAATGCGACCTTGACAGCAACTTCAAGTTGTGGCGAAGTAACGTCCTTGTCAGTAACTGCACCAATTTGTCCAGTACCAGCAGCATGTACGCAAATACCTAGTCTAAGTGTAGGTAACGCTGTATGTACAGGCACTGATACATATATTGTAAGTTTCAATGCATCAAATGGTACGGTAACGAGTAGTGCAGGAACAATATCAGGTAATACGGTAATAAATATACCAGTAGGAGTAAATGTGGTGTTGACAATAATACCAACCTCGGCGTCATGTAATGGCCAAAGTATAACGGTAACATCGCCTGCTTCGTGCAAAACACCAAGTTGTACCGATGGCAGCGTAGGTATCAGCTTTAGCACATTATGTAACAGTGATGGTACTTATAACATCAATTATACTACTTCGGTAAGTGGCACAACTGTCACTTCAAGTGCTAATGGTTTTGCAAATTTAACAGGGGCACTAACATTGACCGTAACGAAACCTGGATGTAGTCCACAAATCGTGGTAGTAAATCCACCAGTCTGTGTAATCTGTTTAAAACCAGTATTAAGTGTTCAGAACATCACCTGTACTGGCAGCAGTAGCGGATATACCGTTAGTTTCAGTAGCAATGCAACGGTAACGACCAATAACGGAACCCTAAGTGGCAATACAGTAACGGTATCATCGAGGAATGCGACCTTGACAGCAACTTCAAGTTGTGGCGATGTAACATCCATTGTAATAACTGCACCAACTTGTCCAGTACCAGCAACATGTACCCAAGTGCCAAGCCTAAGTGTAGGTAATGCAGTCTGTACAGGCACCGGTTTTTATACTGTAAGTTTCAATGCAACCAATGGTACGGTAACTAGCAGTGCAGGAACAGTATCGGGCAATACGGTAGTAAATATACCAGTCGGAGTAAATGCAGTGTTGACAATAACACCAACATCGACGGCATGTAATGCTCAAGTTATAACAGTTACATCACCTGTATCATGCACAGCACCAAGTTGCACCGATAGGAGTGTAGGTATCAGTTTTAGTACCTTATGTAATAGTAATGGTACTTATAACATCAACTATACTACATCATTAAGTGGCACAACTGTAACCTCAAGTTCGAATAGTTTTGCAAACTTGACAGGAGCAGTAACCTTGACAGTAACGAAACCAGGATGTAGTCCTCAAAGCGTGGTAGTTAACGCTCCGGTATGTGTGATTAATACTGATGTAAAATTACAATTGAAGGTATTCTTACAGGGAGCATTTTTCTCACCAAGTGGTGCAACGGATGTTTTAATGCGAGATAACTTACGCACCTTGGGTGTAATACCAAGCACAGAACCTTATACTGCTATGGCAAACAGTCGTTTCACTAAGGTTTCAGATACGGGTGGTCAAGCGATAGGAACAAACGTTCTTTCAACCACAGGTAATGATGCGATTGTGGATTGGGTATTTGTTGAATTGCGAAATGCTACAGACCCAGCCACCGTTGTCAAAACTAGAGCTGCTCTTGTTCAAAGAGATGGCGATGTAGTTGAAGCAAGTGATGGTGTAACACCAGTAACCTTTGCAGGTGCAGTAGGAGCAAGCTACTATGTATCAATCAAGCACCGCAACCACTTGGGAGCCATGACTGCCACAGCAATTACAATGTCAGGCACCGGAACAATTGTTGATTTTACTTCAATGAGTTCAGCCCAGACATGGGATAAAGGCTTAGTCTTATCAGATGGCACACTTGGTTCATACGATGGTTCAGAGCAAGTCACACTCGGCAATGGGATGATGGCACTTTGGGCAGGTAATGCAAGAAATGCCGATAGTAAAGTGAAATACAGTGGACCTGCCCCAGACCCTGCCACCTTATTGTCGCAAGTTATTACGTATTCAACTAACACCGGAGGAGTTTATAATTTCGATTTCGTGACTCCAGTATACATGACAGGTGATGTCAATATGGATGGTAAGGTGAAGTATGCAGGAACAAGTACAGATACTGCTTATATTTTATTCAATATCATCAATAAGTACCCGAATAACCTTTTCAATAAGTCATACAATTTTGACTTTATGATAGAGCAGATTCCATAATTAGATAAAGTATAGGCGGAGCAATTATTTCCGCCTATACTTGATTCACCCTTAATTTAAATCATAGTAAAATATTTTTAGACGTATTTGCAAACACCTAAATTTTGTCTTTCATTTTGTCAACTTACTGTGGACTTGTTGATTTTTGACAGTGAACTAATTATAATTTTCTAAAATAGTTTGTCGAGAAAATTAATTTATTTATGAAAAATTTATTTTCAAAAAAAACTACAATTACATATTATTTCGAAGTATAAACCGTCTGATTTAAAGTATTTATTAATAAGAATAATCTTGAAAATTAGAGAACTTTATTCAAGTTTATTTTAAGAATAATTTATAAAATACTTCATCTAATTTAGACGACATTTATTAGTTATGGATAGATGATTTAACGTATTATTAAATTAGTGAAACATGTTATTAGATTGGCATGATTATGGATATATTCATTTATAACAGTTTTTTAAGACGCTGTTTATTTGAAAGATGAATATAATATATATGCACTTAAAATGTCTTTTAACATACTTAAACAAAATCTTTGTCTTGAACTATTTTATCATTTGGATAGGGACAGATAGTACATAAATAATGGTTGTTTTGCATTATTTAATTGAGTGTGTATAAAAATCATTTTTTGAAATAAATTTCACGAAAATGCTAATATTGAATGGGTCGATGGCACACTCAAAAATCAGTATTTTAGAGATTTAAATATCATAAATTTTAAGACGTATGAAAGCGAAATAAAATACAATTAACGCTTACGTACTTCAAAGAAATATGGTGCATTAAACAAGAAATTACCTGATTCATTTGGGCAATATTTTGAAGAACTCGAACTAATTAAAAGATAAAATTTGCCAATTTGTAATTGTGAAAAAATAAATAATTACGCAAATTAATATACAATACAAATTTAACAATACTGAAAAAATTACTAATCGTGCCGACCATTTTTAGGTTAGCATAATACTATTAAATAAAATAAATACTAAAATGAAAAAAATTCTTTTTTTAGCCGTACTAGGATTCATGTCATTGACATCTTTTGCACAAGGAACAATAGACTTAAGTGTAAAATGGAGTTCCTCACTAAGTCGTTACGAAGTTTATGCTAAACCAAGTTTCACAAAGTCTGTATTTACATGGGGTTTTTCGCAGATTACAGTTGTTGTACCAGCCTCAGCCCCGGATGCACTTCTTTCAATTAGTTCAGTCAACGGTGGTGGTTGGGGACTATCTTCATCTAACCAGGTTTTTGCTCCTGCAGCAGCTCCTAGCAATGATTTTCATGGTGTACAGTCGAGTGGTCAGCCCGTTGCATTGACGGCAGGTCAAGAAACTTTATTGTTTACGTTCACTTTTAATGATGGAGTTTGTAGAGATGGCATACGTTTATTTGTGAATGCATCAGACCCATCGTCTTCGGCTTCAGGTATGAAAGGTGGTGATTATAAAAATGCCATAGATAATGGCTTGGTTGCTGATGTTTATAATATAAATTATAACAATACAGGCACAACATGCTTTACATGCAATATTACAGCACCAGAGCTTATAAAGTAATTATGAATTTTTGGTTAGTTTAAAATAAAAAGTAATGAAAAATAGGATTATATTACTCCAAAAAGCACTATTGATAATAGTTATGGCATTACCATTTATGGGCAATGCACAAGTATGTGATTATACTTCATCAAGTGTAACATTTAATATAGGAACACCGGCTACACTTCCAAGTAATAGTCTAACTTCTTATTTATTGGTTGACAATGCAACAAAAACAATCGTACAAATTTCTAGTACGTCAAGTTTTTCTGGAATAGTGCAGTCGAAATTATATGATGTTTACGCCTATAGTTATGTTAATAATAATACGGTTACTGGATTAGTGGTAGGTGGAGCATTGAGTACAGTTTCATCCTCATGCGGTGATTTTTCAAATCCATTAACGGTTAGAATTTGTCCGCCCTCAACGAGTGGGGCTACTTGTGATTATACAACTTCAAGTGTTACTGTAAAAACAGTGAGCACTCCACCTACAGGCGTAACAACGCAGTACATTTTAACTAATTTAAATGGTTTAATCTTACAAGTAGTATCTACGCCAACATTTACAGGTCTCTCAGGTAGTCAGACATACAATGTATATGCAGTGAGTTATTCAGCGAGTGTTTCCAATTTGACAGTTGGTAGTAGTGTAAATTCAATTACAGGCACTTGCTACGATTTGTCAAATCCTTTGCCTATAACTGTATGTGTATGTCAACCGATTTGTTTACCAGTAACAGTAACAAGAATAAAATAAAGGTGTATTTGTAAGCATAAAATTTATGAGACATAAGGAACAAGATACTAGATTCGAGAGGGCTCATGACATCGCCGTAGCGACGGACCTTCGTAGCGTTAAAAGCTTGATTATCAGCAAAATAGTTAATACATCTTTTGTCTCATATCTTTTGTTTCAGTACTCAACTACTATATTTTAAGTTTTAAAACAATGAAAAAGATAAAAATAGCGGCCTTAATGGTTGCAATGATCATGATCGGTAAAGGGGCTTATGCTCAAAAGGGAATAGAGCTTACAGTAAAATACAATGTAGATGCTGACAAGTATGAAGTATATGCAAAGGCTAATTTTACGGAGAAAAATTTTCTTTTAGGGCCTTCACAGATAACCCTTATACTTCCCGCAGTTGTGGAAGATGAAAAGCTAAGAATATTTAATTCAGATGGCGGTACTTGGGAAGATAATTCTACAGTTTTTGCTCCATCAGTAAATACCTCGATTGACTTTCATGCGATTAGTACCTTGGGAGCCAAGACGGATTTTTCGGTAGGTATTGAATCATTATTATTTTATTTTTCTTTACCTAATACCGTAAATTCATTAGAGGTAAAACTATTTGAAAATGGGATTGACCCCAATTCGGCAGCAGCTGGAATGAAAGGAGGAGACTTTTCTAATTCTATCAACGATGCTCTTGCTGAAGAAGTTTATCTGCGTAATTACAAGGAAGTCAAAAAAAAAGTACCTTCAAAAATTGAAAAAGAGATAGCCTTGTTCAGTTCTGAAGAGCAAAGCCTTGTACTTTATCCAAATACGACCAAGGATGATTTTAAAGTAGCATTCAATGGTGTTGAAGATTCAGAAGAAGTAACGATGATTATTTCAACAGAAATGGGTAGGGAAATAATGAAAGTCAAAGGAACAAAGGCTGATTTAATGGAAAGGACGTTTAAAATTCCATCAACAGTGACAAGCCAAAAATTAGTCGTAAGAGTATCAACACAGAAAGGTGTTTTTGGTAAAAAGCTTGTTTTTGATAAAGAATGATATCAATAAGTATTGATATTAGAGATACGGGATTTGAGATGCTGGATTCGAGACGGTTCGCTGCAGCGATAAAAACTTGATTAATAATCAATTATTATATACATGATTTATTCAAAATAAATCATTCGCTCAATGCAGAGCAAGATAATCACAGCCTTTGGATGTGATTATTTTTTTAATCGGAAAGTAAAATCTATTCCAATTGACTTCGGAATCAGGATTTTATTAAATGTTCTCTTCAAATCCCATTCGATATCTCAGAAAAAAACCAAAATGGTTATAAAAATGCCTTTTTGGGATAGTGACAACGGCAGTAAACAACGTCATAATTAGCAACTAAGCATAATTGTGTGCCCGTTTCCAATGTTTTAGAAAATTATGTGAGATGCTTGTTTTTTCAAATATTAAAACAAAAGAAACGAGATACTGTTTTCGAGACGTTTCGCGACAGCGATAAAAGCTTGATTATCAATAGAATAATTAAAAAAACTTTTTCGCTTATTTATTTATCTCAGTATTTATAAATAAAAATCATGAAAAATTATGCATAAACCAATGCCAAATTATTGTTTAATCTACCAAACGTATAAGAATTTTAATAAGAAGAAGTCGTTTCGGTAAATTTACTCAAAATGATAAATGAAAAGCCTTTTTGGTTATTAAAATTGGTAATGTAATTGAGGTGCTTATGCCAAACAATCTATAATGTCAATTTTATTTTTTAATAAATATTTGCCTTTCAATTAGGTTTGGGAAAGTAAAACTTAAGACTAAATAATTATTAAGAGCTGGTGAATAGTAGTAAATATGTTCAAAGTGGTAAGGAAAAACCTTTTTTGCATCACTATTAGGATTGAAGATTGCTAGTCTTTTGGAGACTATTTATCTTATTCCGTAACAGCAAAACAAAATAAGCGTACGTGGTTACAAAGACGAAATTTTAACTAACGATAAATAGAAATTTACTTTTGTTTTTTTTCAGGGCGAAACAGTATTTCTAAAAAAATATACTTTATTGTCTAATGGCATTAATCTTGCTTGTTTTATTGAGTCTTGAGTCATGCACTCATATTGTAATCAATAAATGATTTTTTTTATCTTTTAATGGTAATGAAGATTCAGAAGAAGTAACCCTGATTATTGTATCAGAAATAGCCAATGAAATATTATAAGCATAAGAAAAAAAGGATGAATAATGGAATAAACTATTAAAATTCCTGCAATTGTGATCAGATAAAAGTTAGTAGTAATAATATTAAAACTGAAAGGTGTTTTTGGTAAAAAGTTTACACTTGATAAAGAATAATATCATCCAGAACTACGGTCTTAATAATATTAAAATAATAAGTCAAAATATAAATCACCTTTGACTTATGCGTTTGTTTTTGCTAAAAAATCTAAATATAAAAGTGCCGTTGAAAATATTTATCGGTACTAATAATTTACTTATCAGATTAAAAACATTTTCGTTTTTGAATCTGAAAATAAATGATTAAAAACATACAATATATTCCAGCAAATTGTTTGGTAGCATTTTTTTGTTTGGAAAAATAAATATAATCTTGAGATGAAAAGTTTTTTTACAAAAAAAATATTATTTATCATACTGTCTATTCTTCTTCTCACAAAAAGTATAGAAACATATGCAAAATATGATTTGGTTATTGGTTCAATAACTAAAAAGCATGATATGAAAAAAGCTTCATCATCACCTCTTATAGGTTTGCCGGACCTTTCATTAACACAAACTGTGATTACCAACACAGCTTTTAGCGGTAATAACGTAACCTTCACAATTATTTTAACTAATGATGGTCAAACAAATGTTTCAGGCATTGTCGTAACAGATATATTACCAATAGGTGCAACATTGGTAAGTGCAACACCAAGTGCAGGGACAACAAACTTGGTAGGGAATTCGCTCACATGGCAAGTAGGAAATATCAGTGCCTCAAGTTCAGCATTATCCTTGGCAGTTGTAATTACATTAAATAACTCTGGTGTTTTTTATAATTCTGCTGAAATATCAGCAATGAATGAAACCGATATTGATAGTACACCTAATAATAAGGTATTGTCGGAAGATGATAATGCTAGTGCATGTACAAGTGTACCATATAAATATTGTGTAGGAGAACAAATACAAATAAATGCAAGTGCAGACGCAGGATATAGTAATTATCAATGGTACAAGAATGGAGTATTAATAGCTGGAGCTATATCTCAAACCTATACAATAACGAGTATTGGTAGTTACAACTTTACCGCCGATGTATCAGTAGGAATTTCAAGTTGTAGTGGTTCATTATGTTGTCCAATAGTTGTTGAGAATTATCCAGCGATAAGTTTAACAAGCACCGCCACACAACCGACTTGTGCTATTACTAATGGAAGTGTAATATTGGCATCAACGGGTGGAGTATCTCCAATCACTTATAGTAAAGATGGTACATCATTTGCGTCAACGAATAGTTTTACAAACTTAGGAGCAGGTGTTTACACATTTACAGTTAAAGATGGTAATGGTTGTACAACCACAACAAGTATAACATTACAATCAAGCACTGGTCCAAGCTTGGTAGCTGGAACGGTAATTCAACCAAGTTGTAATACATCCAATGGAAGTGTAACAGTAAATGGAACTGGTGGCAGTGGAATACTTACATATAGTGTTGACAATGGAATTTATGGAAGTACCAATACATTTGCCAACTTATCAGCAGGTTCACATACATTCACAGTCAAAGATGGTAATGGATGTACAGCTACAACAAGCGTAACATTACAATCAAGCACTAGTCCAAGCTTAGTAGCTGGAACGGTAATTCAACCAAGTTGTAATACATCCAATGGAAGTGTAACAGTAAACGGAACTGGTGGCAGTGGAATACTTACATATAGTGTTGACAATGGAATTTATGGAAGTACTAATACATTTACCAACTTATCAGCAAGTTCACATACATTCACAGTCAAAGATGGTAATGGTTGTACAGCTACAACTAGTGTAACATTACAATCAAGCACTGGTCCAAGCTTAGTAGCTGGAACGGTAATTCAACCAAGTTGTAATTTATCCAATGGAAGTGTAACAGTAAACGGAACAGCTGGCAGTGGAATACTTACATATAGTGTTGACAATGGAATTTATGGAAGTTCTAATACATTTGCCAACTTATCAGCAGGTTCACATACATTTACCGTTAAAGATGGTAATGGATGTATCGGGACATTGAATGTGTTATTGTCAAATCAAGGTAGTAATATCATTTTAACAAATGGTGTAGTATGTGATGTTTTAGGAAATGGTACGGTGAGTTTAACTGC
>Ga0136644_10004076_pt1 | contig 10839 bp, 8 predicted proteins | sample C_130820_EF_Meta_FD_94780 | JGI IMG/M metagenome (GOLD analysis project Ga0136644, IMG submission 94780) | Freshwater microbial communities from Lake Croche, Canada to study carbon cycling - C_130820_EF_MetaG (v2) (version 2) | ecosystem: Environmental > Aquatic > Freshwater > Lake | place: Lake...
ATGCGGCAAGGCGCTGACTTTCATCGAAAAAGGAAACTTGGTATGATTTCATCAAAAAGAGACACAGCAATAAGCGTGCCATTTACATGAGGGAAAACATGTTGCTATTTTTCAAACCGCCCTTAAAGAAAGTTTTGCTTAAAAAGCTACTATAACTCCCACTGCGTTTTTTTCCCATGAATTTTCTTTTTCATATAAATCCCAGGCAGTCAAAAAGACTCCTGCGGTATCGTGTGGCGAGTCAATGGTTGCGGGTGGAAAGCAAGCGTCGAGCGTCGAGTGGCGAGCGTCGAGGTTTTGAGTAGCGGGTGGTGAAAGCGAATCTAGAAGCTGCCTTGCGCCTCTCAGGACTTCTTCGAAATTGTCGGGCTCGATGAACACGCCGAGAAGGTATTTGTTAACAACCGTTTTTAACGGCCCTGGCCCTGAAGAAGCCAAAACGGGCTTTCTAGCAGAAACGGCCGCATTGAGCACACCGCTTGCCGAGCGAAATTTTGCACTGTAGGTCACGAGCACAACATCACACGCCGCAAAAATATCACCGACTTCGTCTTCTGGAATCCGGCGAATATCCCATTGACACCGATCCGCCACACCGAATTCCTCGGCCAGCTTTTGATAAAATTCCGGCGGCTTCGAAGAACCTGAATCCCCCTTCCCTGCCACTAAAAGCTTAACATGGTTGGGAAGTATGGTCATCGCCCGCAAAAACAAATCCAAATTCTTCCCATCCCGGATCTGGCCAAAGGCTAGGAAGACGACATCCGGCGAAGCCGGAGTGGCAAGTGACGGGTAACTCGTCGCGGGTGAATTAGCCTGCCTCTTCGGCGCTGAGTCGAGTATCGAGCGTCCAGCCTCGAGAGCTTCAGAATTAGAACCACGGATTTCACGGATGGGCACGGATGAAGCATGCCCCTTGGAAGCACTGGTGTCATTCGCAGCGCGAATGGATTGGTGTTTTTGGGAATCCATCTGCAAGCCAGCTTGCGACTGGTCTTCCAAAACCTCCTTTGAATCAGCAAGCTGATTCCCCCTGGCACTTACAATTCCCGCATCATCGACGCAAAGCACCGAAGCAGGGTCACTCGCGGAGCGAGTGTGCGATTCAGAAGCAGGAGAGTTGGCAAGCTCGCTTGCTATTGAGTCTGGTTCGGAAGTGCCAGCTCGGCCAGCCAAATGCAACCGTGCCGCGGCTCGCTCCACGTTCGCCGTGCCTCTGAGAGATAAACTTCTCGATTCCTTCTCAGTGTTCTCGGTGTCCTCGGTGGTTGAAACAAAATCGAAACCTAACCGCCTGCGCATCGCCTCCCGCCCGATCTTCGGTTCCGCCACCTCATAAGGCCCATGCGGAATCCGGTGAATTTGAATTCCCTCTGGCCGCTTTCCACCGAAATCGACTGGCGTGTCATCATGCACAAAAACATGACTTATGAAAGAATAGCCCAGCCTCACTGAGCACCTGTGCCACCACAGCGGCCCGACCACAAAATCCCGCAGCGGATCATGCGCAATCGTTCCAATCACCACGCCCTTCTTTGCTAACCTCCGCAATGGCCACACCCAAAAAGGCGAGAAGTATTCTTTAAAGCACGCAAATAAAACGAACTCGAAATGCATTTTTTCCGCAATTTCAAAAATTTGCTGAGAAATCCGGCGTGAACCTATCGTGAACCGCCAAATCGTCCGCAACTTTCCTGTGGAGCAAAAAGTCTTTCGGCCTGCCTCAAAATTGATAACCCGGATTCCAGTCGCCAACCGCTGCCTCGGAAACGACTCCTTGCACAAAAAATGAACCTCCAACCCCTCCAGAGCAATCGCCGCCGCCTGCCTGACCGCATATTCCATGATCCCTCCCGAATCCGCCTCGCAAACATATAAGAGCTTTTTCAAAGTAACCAAGGCCGATAATTTAACTCATACTTCAACCCCTCGCCTATAGACCCTGCTAGGTGCGATCTGCCCTCTTCTGGTCCCTGCGAGCCCACCCGCTCGCCAATCTTTCTTGCAGGATTACCTGCAACCATGGCATGTGGTTCGACATCCTTGGTAACCACAGCCCCAGCCCCAACCACAGCCCCCTCGCCGATCATAACCCCCGGCAAAATAATCGCCCGATATCCAATCCACACATGATCACCGATCACCACATCCCCTCCATGGTCTTCAAAAGTCGCCGATCTTGGATCATGGCCAAGCGTTAAAATAGTCGCCTCTGGTCCAATCGAGACATTACTTCCAGTGCGAATCGAGAATTTACGACCATCAAATAAACAGCCGAAGTTGATCACATTACGCTCGCCAAGAAAAACTTTCCGCCCATTCAAGAAACGGCATCCCATTTGCACGCCGGATTTCGCACCTAAACTCCCAAGCCAGCCTCTCAAATAAATTTCTCGCACTCTCCGAGAGGGTAAATTCCCAGCGCAATGGTTGTATCCATAAGCCAAAATTGCCCCTGCAAAAATTCGCGCATTCACAAATTCGTTTCCTTCCTATCCAACCTAGATAACAACTCTCGAAAATATCTCACCGAAAAACTCTCTGCCACAGCTTTTGCCTTCAGCCTCGCGTCCTCCTGCAACCTACCAAAAATCTCAGCCACCTCCAGCATCGCCTGGGCCAAACTCTCTGCGCTCCCTTCCTCGCACCCGATGGCCACACCATATTTCTCCGCTTGTTCAAAAAGAGTCGTTTCCCGCGTGGCAATTACAGGCATTCCGTTCATCATCGCCTCGATGACTACCCGCGAAACCCTCAAACGGTAAGGCGAGCGATACGGCAGCACCATGACATCCGTTCGCTCCAACTGCTCATCATACTCATCTCCCTGAAAATATCGACCGATGACCTCTACCTGCGGATGGTTTTTAAGCCATGGATCAAGTTGAACAAGATTCCCTTTTTCATCCTCAAAATCCTCCACCCATTGGATCACGAAGCAGAGCGGCCTACCGACCGGAGTAGCTGGTAACGAGTTACTGGTAATGGGTAAAAAAGCAGAGCCAAGTTCGCACGCGCTCTCAGATTGAATACTCGCCACTTGGCACTCGCCACTCGGCACCTCATTTTTCAAGATGAGCTTGATAGCGTCTTGAAAAATGTCACTCCCCTTTTCCCAGCGCGCCGCGCCATAGCAGCCGAAGACAATCGGCGAAGCCAAAGTGGCGAGTGGCGGGTAACTGGTGGCGAATGAAGAAGCAGGAAGACTTGCGGAGCGAGGCAACGATTCAGAAACAGGCGAGTCGGCAAGCTTGCTTGCCAGAGAGTCTGAATCAGAATCGCCAGCTTGGCTCGTCCAAGCGCAGCCCTGCATATTAGCAAAATAGTCCTTAGTGCTCTCGGTGTCTTCAGTGGTTAAACTTTCTTCCCCTTTGCGTCTCCGCGTCTCCGCGTGAAATTCCACCGGATGCGGTAAATAGGCCACTGGCATTTGAATCAACCCTTCCAACGCCCTTTGCATTGAGTGTGTCTCCACACCCAGCACAACTCGCGCGCTTTCCACTTCTTTTCTAAAACTTGTAAATAGCCAAGCCATCAACTTCGTCGTTGGGCCAGCATTCCAGTGTGCTTTCCCCGCATCATCCAAGCGAATCGGCAAATTCGGGAAAAACAAAAGCACCCGCGATTCTCTCGGAACAGATCCTGTTTTGAGCAGCAACCACCACCCCAGCAAATGGTGAACCAACACCGTTGGGACAAAGATCCAGTCAGGGGCTTTGCCCGCGTCGAGCGTCGAGGGTCGAGCGTCGAGAGCAGAAGCGGGACCACCCGCAGAGCGAGTGAGCGATGTGTTTTCACAATCCCGTGCAAGCTCGCTTGTGAAGGGAATTGAAAACGCAGCGCCGCTTGGTCTGGCCAAGCAGCGCCCATCGCTTGCCTCCGTGTCCTCTGTGCTCTGTGTGGTTGAATCTTCTTTTTCTGAAAACTGAGCACTGAAAACTTTTCTGACTGTCACGTATGTGGCCCACGCATGCCTAGGCACCCGCAAATACCGTTGCAGCGCCGCTGCCCCATCACCCATCCGGTGCCAGATCGACTCCGGCAGCACCGGCATCGCCCCCGTCTCCGCCATCACAAACCCTTCCGCCTTTTGATCACACAGCACCTCTACGTCATCGCCAACTGCGCGTAGCCCCCTCACAAAAGTCGAAATATACTCCAACCAATGCCCCTTACGATCGCGTAGCGCATCCTCAACAATCAGCCACTTCATTTTTGCTAAACCTCTTCGCTTCCTGCTGGGAAATACAGCTTGGGAAAAAGCGCCTCCCGCATCCGCTCCGGAAACGCGACCCGTAGCACACCCTTCGGCGAAGGCGAGCGAAAATACCCTGCCTCCAAGCCCCTTCTCACAATCTCCGCCACCACCGTAGCCCCCTTGCCCGTGATCTCCCTCACCCTCGAACGCGGAATTTCCCCCTCATCCACCAGCACACGCACGATCGCCGCGAAAGCGTCACGATAGGATTCCCGCTCCATGAATTGAAAATACCTCTCCACCCGCAAACGCAAATTCGAAATATCCAACACGCTTCCCATGAACCGGATTTGATCCAGCAGCGTTTCAAGAAAAAATACGCAAAATGCCCCCAAGCCAGCATCCGATAAATTCCCGCGACCATCATAATCATTCACCCTCCTCCGATCAGCCATTTCCAGAAACCGATAATAATCCGCACGCCGCCTGGCCACCCCCCGTGACAACGTCCACAATCCCAACCCAGCAACTCCGTAATGCGCCAACAGTGCTTGGCTGTGCAACCTCGCCAGCCGCCCATTCCCATCGCCAAAAGGATGAATCCAAGCCAACCGATGGTGCGCAGCCGCCACAGCCATAAGACACTCTGTCTTCGGAATAGCAGGTGAAGAATAAAAATCGCGAAACCTCCCTAAAAAACTGCCCACCGCCTCGAAATGCGGAGGCGTATGCCGCCCCACATCCACCATGAAATCCCGCAAAGTCCCCGGCACAATTTGATAAGCTCCCCCCGCCGCAGTCCGCGCCGTCCGAAACTCCTCAGGTAACCGCTCGTAAAACCTCCGATGAATCTCGCAAAGAAACTCTCCGGAATATACATCCACCCCACCCCGCTCCAAAAGCCCCCCCAACTCACGCTCCACTTCCATGTGCGCAAAAGCCAAAAGCTGATTTGAGCGCTCGGCGGAATCCCCAGAAAAATCCCTTGCCATCGCCCGCTCAATATCCCTTGGGCTCGTCCTATGACCCTCGATCATATTCGAGTAGTAGCAATTCATTCCCCGCACCACCGAAGCCACCTCCTGAAAAACCCACGGCGACCTCACCCTTCCTGCCAAGCGGCCAGACTCCTGCAAAATCTCGAACGACAACTCCGCCAAATGCCCCCGCTCCACCAGAGGCATCAACGGCTCCATCGCCACAGAATTGTTATAAACTTCCAACATCAACCGAAAACCTAAATGAAGATCATCCAGAAATGCAAATCATTTAAAACCATTGCACTGCATTTTTTTTAAGGGAAAACGCACTTAGTTTCCGAAAATCTAAGCGACTTCAAAATCACTGATTTCGAATATTCCGACTATTCTGACACGTTTATGTTATAGAATAGTATGTTTCTGTAAACGCAAGGTGAAATCTTTGATATCGTAGTTGGCATTTTTCCTGCAATCTCACCAACTTGCGGCCGCACCGCCCATTTTCTGCCAGTTACCCGCAACCCGTTACCGCAAGTCACGGCGAAGCCGCATAGCGCGAAGACGGATCGCCACCCATTACCCGCTACAGCGGCACTGCTATTAGTTTGAGCAGTCCATCCAAGCGACTGCGCACTTCATGAAAATCCAAGCTCTGTTCATCAATTTCCCCTCCGGGATAATGCATTGCCCAGAATTGATCTGTTAACTCATCTGCAAAGTCCGCGAACTCAGCAAAGCGTTCATCATGCTTTTGAGCTTCCGCAATTAATGCTCCTAGATCGTGAATTCGGGATAAAGCCCACCCCTTGGAAATGAGATACCCTTTCAGATACCTCTGGGCAGATTCCTGCAAAAGTTCGATCACCGACTCGCTCGATCCTTCCAGCGGATAGAGCCGATCCGCTTAACCCAAGCGCACTTTGGCCGAGCGATACCAATCTTCAGGATTGTGTTCATCGGTCTTCATGCCAACCGTAGGCCATTACGAATAATAGCGGTATGAAATGCTCCACCTTTTGAAATCCTCTCTCGCAAATCCTCTGGATCGCGCACCATAATATCAAAAGCCAAGTTGGCGACCGAGTGCCGTAGGGGTTGAAACGCCTTACGAATCGCGGTCGCCTCCTCGCGAGGGCTTTTTTCTGTTTTCTTTACAATAAGCAAATCTACATCACTATCCCTGGTAGGATTTCCATAAGCATAAGAACCAAACAAAACTATCTGATCCGGATTAAATTTCTCTACAAGCAGCTTTAAATAAGGAATTAGCTTATCCGCGATCTCATGCACTGGATAGCGAGAATCTCTCAGGATGTTTTCTCTTATTCTAGCTACATTCACAGTTTCAAATATTTCGAAAAGACTTCGCAAAGTCAAGAAATTTATTTACTCGCCAACAAAATCTATAAAAGACGAAAATTTACCGCATCGAAAGGAGGTGTTCTCTCGATAGCCAAGAACCCGCAACTTCAGCCCGCCCAGCTTCCGCAAGACAAAACCTGAAAACTGAAACCTGGAACCTGAAAACCAATTCCTCTTCCAAATCCCTTGCAACTCGTTCTTCAACTCGTCCTCCCCATCCGGAAAAAACTTCTCCAAATCCCGCCAAGCCTCGTAGGCCCGAAGGCGAAAACCGAAGCAATTTTTGACAGGATTAACAAAATTTTCAGGATTTTTATCGGATTGCTTTTTGGAAGCGAGCGAATCATTTACAGAGCGAATGCAGTGCTCTTTTTGGTTGTCCATCTGCAAGCCAGCTTGCGACTGCCCCTCCAAAAACCCCTCCGAATCAGCAAGCTGATTACCCTCGCCGCTTCCCATTCCCACATTGTCTGAGCTTAGAGCAGATGAAGGAGGGCCAATCGCTGAGCGAGTGAGCGATGTGTTTTCAGAATCCCGTGCAAGCTCGCTTGTGAGGGAAGTCGAAAACGCAGCGCCAGCGCAGGTCCCTGGGCGCTGAAATGCCTCTTCATTTCGTGTCATTTCGTGTGTTTCGTGGTTCCCAACAGATTCTCCCCGCTCCCCGCCACTCGCCACTTCCTCATTAGCTTTCACCAAAAACATCGCCCAGTCCCTCGCATGGCGCTTTTGCGCCACACCTGTCGCCGTCAGTTTCCCAGGATCATTTCCAAGCCGATAAAAAACCATCGTCTCCGGCGTGTGCACCACTTTGGCACCGGCAAGGAGACATCTCAAAAAGAGCAGCTGATCTTCACCTACCCAAATATCCTCCGGAAAGCACCCTGCCTCATCCAGAATCGATCGCATAAAAAGACACGCATGCGGCACAATAGACCAATTCGTCAGCAGCGCCCGCACCAAATCCCCTTGAGGCAACCCCTGAGCCTGAAGGACTGGCCCTTCTGGAACGAAGTTCCGAGACCAAGAAAAATTGGAACCACGGATATCACGGATGGGCACGAATGAAGAATACTCCCCAGCGCCTCCTATTTCCCCATGATCAGCAAAAAGCGCCTCAGCAGGGCGGCTCACGCTGCGAGTGGGCGACGTGTTCTCTGTGTCCTTTGATTTAGTCGCGCCAACTCCTTCACCCTTCGGGCCAACCTTCGGTTGCTCTTTCTCGCACCTACCCCCATTCTCGATTGTGTTTAAATTTACGAACCGCCCTTTCACCCATGGCCCATAGGCAATATCCGCCCCAGTTTCGAGAAGCGCCTTCAGCTGCACCTCGTGCTTATTTGGCGAGGCGATGTCATCGCTATCAAAAAAATGAATAAACTCCCCCGTCGCCTCCGCAAGTCCCCGATTCCTTGCCGCTCCTGGCCCAGCATTCTGCTGGCGCAGAATTTTTAATGTTGGATTTTGAATGTTGGATTTTGAATTTCCTGAAAACTGCTCCCTGAAAACTGAAAACTCCCGCTCCACCGCTTCCGCTGTCCCGTCAGTTGACCCATCATCGACCACAATAATTTCCTTCGCCGGCACCGTCTGGTTCAACAAGCTCCGCAGCGTCTCCCCGATCAGACCAGCCCGGTTGTAAGAAGGGATTATAACGGAAATCGAGTGCTTTTCCAACAAATTTGAAGCAACTTGACTCAAAGCGCAAAAGTGCGGACAAATTCTTTAATATTCATCCATCGAATTCCTTTGTGATCCTCGCGAAAATGGGAATCCATACTCAAAATCATGCGCGGGTAATTGTCGCCAATTGCCCGCAGGGGTCGGATTTCCCTCTCAAGCGTCTTCTCATCCGAAAGCAGATAAGCCACTTGGATATCAGTTCGCAGACCGTCTTTCGTGGCAACAAAGTCCACCTCATAGGCATCCCACCGCCCCACTTCCACTTTGTGCCCCGTGGCGAGCAAATGATTGCAAACGATTGTCTCGAGCTGAATGCCAATATCCTGAGCCCGATGCCCCAGCATTGCATTTCGAAGCCCATGGTCGGCAGAGTAATACTTTTCATGCACTTCCAGCACCCTCTTACCTCGAAGATCATGGCGGCTAATACGACTCACCACCCTCGCATCCACAAAAAACGCCAGATACTCCAAAATCGTATCCACGCTGCACCGAATATTCTGCGATTTCAAATAATCCGCAATACGCTTTGCGGATAGTGGAGACCCCGAAGTATCCAAAGCAAAGTGTAGAAGCCGCTGCAACAGTCTCGGATTTCGAATCGCATGCCGTTGAATTACATCCTTCAACACCACCGTATCGGCAACCGCTCCAAGATACTCGAAAACAACCTTGTCTTCCTTCGAGATCGCGTGGATGCCAGGCATGCCCCCCTGTAGCAAAAACCGCCCCCATGCTTCATCCCCATCTGGCAGATCCGAAAACTCCAAAAACTCCGGATACACCAGCGGATGAATGGGAATTTCAATGTGCCGCCCGCTCAATCGTGTGGAAAGCTCCGAAGAAAACACCCTCGCATTAGAACCCGTGAGGTAAATGTCCACATCAGCGCGATTGAACAGCGAGGCGACACCCCGCTCCCAATCTTCGATTTCCTGCACCTCATCCACCATCAGGACATACGGGCTCGGTTGGCCTTCAAAATTCGCAATTGCGAACTCATGCAATTCCTTACCCGTTCGGATGTGATCCCATTCCATCGATTCTTTATCAATCGCCAGAATCGTGGCAGACGGAAAATTTTTTCTCAACGCCTCCGCATGCGACTTCAAAAGAGTGCTCTTGCCCACACGACGCATACCCGTCAGCACCTTGATTAGAGGCTTGAAGGCATAGAGATCGAGTTTTTCAGAATATTTTCTTCGACTATACACGAAAGAAATATGATATTTTATTTTGTTTCGATTGCAACTCTATTTTTAAGTTGTTCGCGCAAGCCGCCTTCAATTTCTTGCCGCTCCAGACCCAGCATTCTGCTGGCGCAGAACTTCGAATGTTGAATGTTGAATGTTGGATTTGGAATTTCCTGAAAACTGCTCCCTGAAAACTGATATCATTCGAGTAATTTAGACATGATTAGTTTAATTTTCAAGGGATAAATAAAAGACCTGAATCTTATCAAAACCCTCAGAATTGACCTCTACCGAGAAAACTCAATAATCATCAGATTTTTTCCTGGAATGGAAAATGTGTCGACGACCTTTAAATTTGCGGCTCGAACGATCTCATCTCCGCTGCTCGAATCAACAAGAAGGAGGGGTGGATTATCTGCATATTTCTGCAATTCAGTTATGATGTTATCGACAACTGGCATTTCCACCCGAGGCGATAGGTATTGGAGATTACCGAATGGCGATACGCCACAACGTGAATCGATGAGCATTGTCATTTTTCGATTCTTTCGCCAGAGGTAATCAGCAATATAAGCTGTTTCAGAACCATTTCTTGCCTGCTGAATCACTCCACATCGAACAAATGGGTTAAGAATACCAATTTTCGAGTGAAAAACGAGCACGGATTGAATGAATGATCCAACCATGAGCACGCCCAACAGAGGAACAAATCCTCTAACGGTCTCCCAACCAAGTGGAAACTGAGCAACGATGGGCCCGAGGCTCATAGCTGCGATGGGCGGAAGAAAATATCCTATGGTATTCTTGACGAGATCCCACTGATTCGATCCAGTGAGGATATGTTGAGATGTATTGCAAATGAATAAATAAAGGGCTAATGCCAATGGCAGGAAAAAGAAAGGAACGCAACTTTCAAGAGACCTGCCACGCCAGAACCATAATGCTAGAAACGGCGCGAGAAGATAAATATTTGCAATGAGACCAGATGAGGAGTTGTATTCGTAAAGCAATCCTATAAAACCTGTTTTCCCATCAAGCGGTGGCATGATCGGCGTTGTTCCATCCAATAACAGCACAGCCACAGGCAGGAACTTCATCGAGGCCAAGAGTGCAGCAATAATAGCAAGCGCCGGCATCCAGAAGGGAATCTTCGGAATGCGGATATTTTTCCAAAACTTTAACTTGGCAATGAGAAGCACAAAAAAACCGCTTATAAACATTCCAAGCGCCACGGGAGCGTAAGGTAGTTTCGCCATTCCCATCAATGGAAACGCAAGCAACGGCCCGGCAATGAGAAGATGGGATCCCGCAAATTCGAGTTTCCTTTTGAAGTCGGAGATTAACAGAAAGACCAAGCCAGCGGCCAGTGCCATGTAAGGAACAGTGATAACACCCGTAAATCCCGCTGCGCCACAAAGAAGTGCTG
>Ga0136644_10004078_pt1 | contig 10838 bp, 4 predicted proteins | sample C_130820_EF_Meta_FD_94780 | JGI IMG/M metagenome (GOLD analysis project Ga0136644, IMG submission 94780) | Freshwater microbial communities from Lake Croche, Canada to study carbon cycling - C_130820_EF_MetaG (v2) (version 2) | ecosystem: Environmental > Aquatic > Freshwater > Lake | place: Lake...
CCCCTCAGCGCCCGCCACTCCGGGCAAGCAAACGGCACGACCGAACCTGAGCCTCGTTGGCAGGCTCTTCGGAACCAAGAGCCCGAGCTCGGAGTAAGGGCCCTGCGCCCTTTGTAATGGTGGTGGAACACGGAACCGAACCGGCGTCCGCATCCCGAACCAAATGGTAACGCTTTGGCCTTGAGGACGCGTCTTGCCATGATTTGGATAACCGGGTCAGATTGCAGAGACCACGTTCGTGTCAATCAGCGACCGCAAATGGTCATTCAGCAGTCGGGGAATGTGTCCACCCGAAATCAACACGCCAGCCTCCATGTTCTTTTCCATGGCGTGCCCGGTAAGGTTCGCACTGGTGATGAAACACATCCTGCCGTCAGCGACGGCCACTTTGGCGTGGACGCGACCGTCGGAAAATGGGGCAGCCTTGTCGCGCCAGGCACAGAGTTTGGCGGCTGGGACCAGCGCGCTCATCTTGCCTATTGCATCAAATGAGATGCTGCCGCCGTGATCCTGGGATAGCTCAAGCAGCATCGATATCGCAACGCCTCTTGCGGCAGCTGCATTCAGCGCCTTGACGATGGTCGAGACGTCATATGCAACGAAGCTGGTAATAAATAGCGTCTGCTCGGCGGCGTTGATGACTTGCAGCAGAGCCTGCTCCGTTCGACGGGCCGAAACGAAGGGCGTAGTCGGCCCCGTCCACACGAGTTCCGTGGATTGCTGGTTCGCCACCTTGGTGAAGACATGTCCGGCGGCGAGCAGCATCGACGCAAGTTCATCGGCCCCGACACTGGTCGTTCGCCATGCGTCGACGAGCTGATCCACGACCCCGGCGGCAGCAGGCGTGCCGACCACGCTCGACAGCGAGCTGGCGGCTTTACTGGTGCCGGCCTGACGAATCCGGTTGGCGATCAACTGAACCTTCTCTGGAGAGACCAGACAGACCACGGCTGCCACGGCGTCCAAGAGCTTCTCCACGTCACAAGCCCTTGAAGAAAGCGGCGTCTACACGTTCCAAGGTCGGCACCAGCAATGACCGATCGAGGTAACGATTTCCTCGCTCACACGATGTCTCTGCGACGAGGCTGCAGGCATGGCATGCGGCTGCGTGGAGTGATCGATCCTTTTGCGGGTCGTGCTCGGAGCAGAGCGGGTCCGAGGAGCAAATCTTCGAGCGGTTCAAGGCTTGTTCAAGAAGGCGCCCGAGATTTTCGGGCTTACCGAGATCCACGAGGCCACCCAGCGTGCCGTCAGAGTCGGCGGCTGCCGTGTAGATGAGTATGCCAGCCTGCGGACTTTGGCCGGAGGTGTCGGCATAGATTCGCTCGCGGATGCTCGCAGCGTTGTAGCCGCACTCCAGCGCCAGCTCACGAATCAACAAGTGCGAGAGCGTGTGAAGCATGGCGTACCTGATGCCGGGGTAGCCCTCATCAGGGTCGAGGTGACGTGAGTTGCGCCATCCCCTGTGGCCGCCGCGCAGCATCTGGTCGACCTTATTCACCGCAGGCAGAGCCTCCCAGGCGACGATTGCCTGTTCGTCGAACTGTATGAAAATGCCTTCGCCATGGACTTGATTCGCTGGAACCCAATCCGGTTTACTTCGTGAGAGGCTGGCCATCTGCGGCCGCTCGTTCGGATCACCCGTTTCTTCGGGCGCCTCCACTCGGGTGAAACCGAGCAAGGCATTGACCTCGCGCAGTCGCTCCAGAAGCAGCACTCTGCCGATGTGCTTCGAAAAGGCTGGAGGCGCGCCTACTTTCTTGCTCATGAAGTGAGGGTAGTCCGTGGGCGGATTCGCCTCTGTCAGCACGTCCCACTCGGGCCCCTTGATGTCGGCCTCACCCACGACCTCCTGCCCGGCACCGGTACGGTGTGCTTCGATCGCCAACCAGATCGACGCCGCCGGATACTTGTCGATCCCTGGCAACGCCCCGGTCTTCTTTAAGGTCTTCACCGTCACCGACACTTCAGCTTCGGATTCCAGTTCCTCGAAAAACTCCCAGCCATCCTGGATCAGCTGACTGAGCGGGTCCTTGGTCTGGGGAATCGCGAGGGCGGAAAGCGTGATCGGGAACCAACTGTTCGTGGCGCCCAATAGAACCGCGCGCGCTTCCTCGTCGCACTCGTTGTCGAAGTGATCGAGGTGGGGATGTCGTCCTCGACAACCCGGCAGGTTCTCTTTTCCAGTCTTTCCGAAGGCGTGAGCCATGCTCCTCGATGCACCACAAGCATCGCATTTCGCCCACAGGTTCTCCGTCTGCAGGGAGGCGCCGCTCTCGAAGAAACGCAACGTGCCCTTGCATGAACTGTTGCCGCCATGAACGAAGTAGTGCCAAGGGAAGTCGTCGAGGTGCCCATCGCGGCAGGCCAACAGGAAACGCGCCGGTACGGCGTCGGCGTCCTTGGCTGGTTGATCGCCCTTCGAGCCCCGACATCCTTTGTGGACGAACCGTGTCCGCTCGGGCCTGAACCGGTTCTCTTTGATCTCGAACAGTCCGGCATCGAAGGGCGACAACAAGCCGCATTTCACGCAGCGCATCCAGCGCGGGAATGGCCGGACTGGGACGCCGATGTTGGCCTCGGCTGACCAGACATCGACCAGTTCACTCTTCTGGAATGGCGGCATCCGCAGGTTCTCGACCTGCGCTCCCAGCACCTTCCTGACGGCTGCCAGCAGTCTGGCTTCCTGGATCGGTTGGCAGCGGTCCTTCTCCCAACGGTCGATACCGAGCGTCACGACGGACAGGCTCGGCAGGTCGATCAACGCTCCCGGGCCATAAGTCCAGAGCAGTTGGCTGGGTCGTACTTCTCCGACTGGAGTCTTGCTATTGATGATCATGGTCAATCCTCATCCTTCGTCGCAGGACGAGGCTTCCAGTCGTGATCGTCCGTGATGTGGCTCGTATTCATGATCAAGCGCACGCCAGGCTCCACCTCGCGCATCGACATGGGTACGGTCCAATTGTCCCAAGCGTGAATGCCCGGTGAGCTGATCAGAGCTTTTGTTGTCGCTGCTTGTGCCCCACGCTTTTCGTAGGCAAGTATTCGCCCTGGAACGCTCACTTCCTTGGCCCACTCGTCTGCGCGCTCCTTGAGCTCCTGTTCGGCCAGGTTTTTGGTGCTCGCCAGTTCGCTGACGTTCCATGCTCGGTTGACGAGTACGTCGATGGCCTCGGTGATTTCGCTCTGGTCTGACTTGTCCAGCTTCCCCGCACCCTCATTGGGGCTGAATACATCGTTCTCGAGGCGCATCAGGCTAAGCAACGAGCCAGTCAGACCACGGTCCATGGCTCGGGGCGAAAACGGTGTCACCGATTGCGCTTCCACATGCTTGTAGAACGTGGCGTGGTAATGCTCGAAGGTCTCGTAGTGGGAGAGGTCCCGGGGTCGAGCCCAGGTGAGCACGGTGCAGACCAGACCGGGGAACGAACGACCCACCCGGCTGGTAGCCTGGATGTACTCGGCCGTGCCTTTGGGTTGGCCGTTGACCGCCATCAGCCCCAGCCGATTGACGTCGACACCGACTGACAACATGTTGGTGGCCAAGACCACATCGATCGCCCGGGTGTCGCCCTCTTGCCACTTGGTCACGTACTTGCCGGCTGCGGCGTCGAACTCGGACTTGAACTTCACCTCAAGGTTGTCGAGGTACTTCGGGATGTCCTGGCTGGAGACGCGGGATGTCAGCTCGCGAATGTTGCTGACGCTGCGTTGAGCCAATGCGGGTCGTTCGACCATGCTCATCTGCACCCGGTAGGAACGCGTCTGCACGTCGTCCTCTGCCAAGCGCTTCATGCCCCCCAGCTCGCGCAGCGAGTTGAAGTAGCCGACCATGGTCATGTAGGGGTCTGCAGGCTCACCAAAGCGATCGAACAACCCTTGGGCAGCGGTCAGGAAAGCCGTGTAGACCCGAATCAACATCGCAGGTCGCGAACTGCCCGGGGAGCAGACCCCGAGGTAACGCCGTCCAGGCTTGTCCTCAATAAGTCGCTGGACGGAAAAGTAGTTGTCTTCCACGTCCAAGCCATGCGGCGGGAATACCGATACGCGGCGCATGAAGACGTTGTTCACCTGCTCGCGGGCCTTGCGAACCGTGGCCGTCGACGCGATGATCTTCGGCTTGACCGTATGCGCGCCGAGCTTCCAGCCGCATAGCTCATCGACGGCGGTCTCATATAGCCCGACCATGGTGCCAAGCGGGCCGCTGATCAGGTGGAACTCATCCTGGATGATCAGGTCCGGCGGACGGATCGGGCTGATGTTCTTGACCTTGGTGGCGCCGAGCCCCCTGCCGGCCTGGTGATTGCCATTGCAGTCCGCCCCCTGCCATAGCAGGCCATGTCGCTCGCATTCCTGGCCGACTCGGCCGAACAGTGTGCGCACCTGGCCCCGCCACGCCATCATGGCGAACTTGTCCACCGTGGCGATCATCATCGTCGGGGGGCGGTGGTAGATCTCCTCGTCCACGACAAGGACCGGAATGCCCGCGTGAGGGAGCTTGCCGGACTTGCCCTTCGAGAAGTCGCAGCGGCCTTTCTTGTCGCCGCAATAGACAAAGGTGCGCCCACGCCCCTTGTCGACCTCCACGTAGCGTCCTGGGGCGACCTCCGAGCCACACCAAGGGCAACTGGTCAGCTGCGCGGGAGACGCCGCCCCGGCGTTGTACTTGCCGGGGTTGCGAATGTCCTCGATGGCCCGATGACTGTCCTCGGTCGTGCCGGGTGTCACCTTGTTGCCCACCCACAGTCCGATGGTGAAGGGTTCGGTGCCGAGCGTTTCGTCACCCTTGGCCAGTGCCTCGCGTCGCAGCACCTCCATCGCACAGATCAGTGCCGTGGCACGCTGGAACTGCTGCAGCGTCAGCAGACGCAGGGTGTAACGCATGATCACGGCCAGACCGCGCGAACCGTCGTAGCCGCCCAGGTTGCCTTGCATGCGCCGAATGCCCATGATGAAGGCGGCGACACCCAAGTAGGCCTCGGTCTTGCCGCCGCCCGTGGGGAACCAGAGCAGGTCGGCATAGGCTTCGACCGGTTGCACACGATCCGGGTGCGTGGGGTCAGCCAGTGAAGGAATTGATAGGAGCAGGAACGCCAACTGGAACGGGCGCCAGCTGCGGTTCTTCAGCACATCGAACTGTTCGACGGTGACGTCCTTGCCGCGTCGGATCTCGAGGGCGTATTGGCTGCGCACGCGCTGCGTCGCCATTGCTTGGTTCGCGAAACGGAAGGCCGCCAAAGCCTTCTCGTCGCTCTTCAACGTATCGATACCCTGCTGTAGACGCGTGTGGATCTTTTGGCATCGATCCATTGCCTGTTGCGACTGCGCGTCGTAGCCAAGCACGCCCACACCGACGCGAGCACGCTGCTCGCCGATCCACGCGGCGTAATCCTTGGTCAGCAGGCTCAGGGCATCGACCAACGGACCGATGTCCAAGGTGGCCAGGCGCTGCATATCGAGCAGGCCCGTGCTCACCATCTCCTTCATCGCCGGGCGGTCCGCCTGGTCGAGACCCGGTGTCTCGGTGACCTGCACCTCGTACTGAGGCATGACGGCGGTACGCACCTCGGTGGCCAGTGTCACGTCATCCGCCGTTTCGGCATGAACCGCGACGCCATGGCCCACGGCAAACTCCACCCGGTTGCGGTAGATCATCTCCAGCGATTCGCGCTCCGGGTCCATGCCGTCCGCGTCCAATACCGGGCGTCGACGGAAGATGGCGCGCTTGGGAGCTTCAGGTTCCGAGCGGACGATCAGTTCCGGCTGGAAGACCCAGGCGGAATCGCGGTTCGTCTCGGGTTCCTCCTGCGCATTGACCAAGAACAGTGTCACCAAGCGGTCGCCATTCACATTCTTGGCACGAACTGAGCCTTGCACCCGCACTTCGGGATAGTTCTTGTCTGGCGCCTGATGGGGGATCACACCCTCGGCAAGCGGCAGCACCAACTTGCCGCCGCATGGAATGCGTTGCCAGACCTTGGCCTTGGTCTGCTCCTCGGCACCGGTCTCCTTGTTCTTGCGGGTGCGAAAGATCTCGTGTTCGTCACTGCGCTCGTAGCGGCCCCAGCGCACCTTGATCTCGATGCGTTCGGCATCGCCATCGACGCAAAAGGTCATGCCCAGACTGCTTGGCACCAGCGACTGATTGCTGGCGGCGTCGATCTCATCGGCCGCGTCGGATTCGGGCTCGGCTCTGCCTGTCGCAGTACCAAACTCCGCACCGGGTTCATGCCGGCCGGGTGCCTTGGGGTCGGTCGGCTCTTCGACCTCTTCGCTCGCCAGTGGTCCTTCGAGTCCCTCGATGCCACCTTGTGCCGCCTCGCGCGGGGCGAGCTTACCGACCAAATAGCGGTCACGCACGCCCATGTCGACAATGCGCTCGTGAGGGCCGCCAGCCGGGCCAAGCAGATCGTCCATCACGGCCAGTTGCAGTAGTTCGCGGATGTAGGCGAGTTCCTGTTGATACTGGGGTGCACGGGCATCAGAGCCGACTGTCGGCACATCGGTGATGGTCTTGTGCAGCGTATTGGTCAGCGCGTCGACGAAATCGGTCCACTGGACTCGACCGACACTCCCCGAGGTCGGCGACGTGAGCGTGGTGGCGCCAATCGAGACCGGCTCTGTGACCGACAGCACTCGGTCGAAATAGAGTGTGGTGGTGTCGAGATCGGAGCGGACCCGCAGCAAACGCCCAACACGGGTGATGCCGCCAGCGGGGTTCAGGATCAGGACCCAGTCGTCCACCTCGATGGCCTGATAGAGAGAACGCTCACCATTCAGAACCAGGATGTAGGGCGTGAGCCTGTGGTCATTGCCTATGCAATGATCGATGGCAATCCATGCGTTGAGGTTTTTATTTTTTGGCTGCTCTGACATGACGATCCTCAAACTTTAAATTCACTGGTCAAAAGCGCGGCCACACGCTCCACGGTATTGAAACCATTAGAAATCAATATCTCGGCGATGTCCCGTCCGGAAATAAACAAGATCGGATGGCGATCTTCCCGGACCTCCTCGTAAGCCTGTCGTGCGACAAGTGCTGTAGTGACCAATACTCCGAACTGCCGGTGTCGAATTCGCGAAATGAGACGGGAAACTTCTTTCACGCCAATCGTATTGGGCGCCACACCATTTATTGGTGGGCGGTAACACTTCGCCTCTAAAGAGAACTCTGCATATACCGGGTCATCGGCCAAGCCAAGCAAGTACCGACCGATGGCATCACGACCGCCATCAATCGTTCCGCGAGTTATTTCATCAATGATGACCCTTGAATCTGTCATCTGATAAATACGAGCAGCGAACGCTTCAAAGGCAACGGGGGTGTTTTGGAAATGCTTCCAAACACATTCCAAAATCGAAGACTTTAATGGCGTATCAGGCGTTTGTTGTTCTACCGATCGAATGACGGTCGTAGGTTCAGCAACTAGCGGTCGATACGTGCCTGTCGCCACCCAGTCCTGCCAGGCCTTTGGTGCATTGAATGTGTTTGGTTTACCGGCAGCCAGGTCTAGGATCCATGCCCTTGAAACGACGGGCACATCCAAAATAGTGAACGTTGAGCGATAGTTTTGAAAGCGCTGTCCATCTGTGGATTTCCACACTGCCACCAGATCTTCTGTCGCCGACATTCCCGGGAATCCAGGAATGGCCAACCCTTTGAACTGAACCGAGCGAGCTCCGTTCTCTGTTTGGTGTTTTTTGAAAATGAAGAATGGCGCCACTTCCACTCGCGGAGTGGTTTCGTCATGTAGTCGACTAAACGCGTGACGAAGCACTCTATTTCCCCCTGCTCGCGTGTCATGTAGTTCATGGCCGGGGGTCTTGTTGTCGCCGAAATAGATGAATTTCCCGGTATTCAAATCAAGAGAGTCGGGCCAGTCTCGATCTTCACCTGTTGTAAACAGGACCACCCAGTTCTTTCGGTCTCCGCGCCCAGATGCACGAAAGCCACCCATGTTTCCCGAGCCTGGCAAAAGCTTGGAAATGGGCTCGCCTGAAAGCTGACCATCAGTGCTGCTTTCATAGATTGCGTCGACGATGAGGTCTGCTATCGGGAGCTGCGAGAATGGAAAGGTCTGGCTCATTGCTAGCTCCCGGCCATCCGATAACGTGCTCCGCGCTTCTCACCTTGGCGCTCGACCCTGCCGTTCGCGATAAGCTCGGCGATCGCAGCGTTCCACTGGCCATCCGTGATGCCGGTGGCAGCGAGGATCTCGGCTTTGGCGTGCCAACCGGGCTTACTTTCAAGATAGCCAAGAATGGCAAAGCTTGGCCCAGAATATGCGTCTCTTGCTCCGGCGGGATTTTTCTCGAAGGCAAAGACTGCCTGCTCACGGGAAACCGATGCCACACGAGTTCTCGTCGGCCTTTGCGAGGTTTCTTTGGCACCAAGAAGCGCTCTGTTTCGATTGAGGAGCAGCAACCTGCTTATAAGTTCTCGCCTCGACTGCTCTGATATTGATAGCCGTATTGTCTTCCCTTGACTAATGGATCGATAAGAAGTGTCTAAATCACTCCATCCGTAATCATTCATAACCGAATAATCCATAGCCTCATGCAGTCTTCTGAGGCGAACGATTTCTGGAGACTGCTGGGCTGGATCATGAAATTCTGCATAGATCTGATTGCTTCCACATCTTCTACGGGCCATCAACTCCGCTCTAAACATCAGAAGCTGTTCTGCAACTGCAGCTGTTTCTATTGAAATACTGTCAGGCCAAGGTAATGTGGACCAACACTTTGAGGCTGTGTATCGAAGTGTTTGTCCGAGCGACCCAGAGTTGAAGCGGGCCCAGTACTCATGTGCGGAAGATTGAATGACGGCGAAATCTGACGCTGAGTCACTGTCAAAAAGTTGGACGCCGTGCGCGTAGAGGCTTGCCGTTGGAACCCTATGCACCACAAAGAAGGCTGAAACTATGGTCAGCGCAAAGAAGTGTGCGTGCTGGCGTGCAGTCTCCAAAAATCGGGTCCTCTTGTCCCAATGAAGCCACGGCCGATGCTCATGCACTTGCCTAGTTTGATTTCTTCTTTCAAAGGAAACGTTCTCGGATAAACTGATTAGAATTTCATCGCAATCAACTATCTCATTCTTGTTGCGCTCTCCGAAATCAACAACAAATATGTTTTGATTGTGCGACGGCGAATCATTTAGAACATCACCATTGACAAAAACCCTAATGAACTTCGCCAGACCTGGGTTTGCACGCTTTAGCAACTCAATCTTTTCGCTATCGACCACAAAGGCCTGTCCGAATAGATTTACACCTTGAGAGGTTGGAAACTTTGGTCCGATAATCTGTATTTCGCCTCCATGTCCGGCAGCGTCGAGATTGTGAGATATGTCTTGCACGGACTCGCCATCAAGAAGTCTTTCGCCAGACCAAACTCCTCGAACGCCAAAGACCATCGCAATGGTTACCGCAGCAGCGCCTGGCCAAGGAACAGACTTGTGAGCCCTGTACAAGATTGCGCCACTATCTAATATGGGTTTCAGCGCGGCCTCTGCATTTACTGTTTCAGAGATGCTATTTGTGCCAATGAGTCCAAAGCAACCACCTTTTCCAATGAGCTGGATTCCGGCGCGCCTGAAGAAGAAGCACACCAGATCAGCTGGCCCGGAGACTTCGAACACTGCTCGGAGATAGGCCGGATACAAAACACCGAGTTTTCCCGGCATTTGTCGACCACCAAGAAAGGGAGGGTTGCCAACGATTGCATCAAAGCCACCAATCGGCCTTACAAAGACCTCTGGAAACTGCAACGGCCAGTGAAAAGCGCTGCGACGTGGTTTGCCTGTAGACAAGTCACTCTTTAGGGCAGTTGTTGCGCGGCGGAAGAGCGACGCCAAGGCATTACCATCCCCCTCAATCGCTCGACTAGCCTCAATGGCCAATGTGGCAAACGCTGCATCTGGAATGCCGCTACCGCCAGAGGAGAAGACGTCCCCAATGAAGGCGTCCGCGATACTCTCCGGCACTTCAAGCTTTTGTCGCGCATCGGCATTCAATTGAGCCATGGCTTCAACATCCCGGATGTCGCGAATCGGCATTTCCCGCAGTCGTTGCCGCAGGTCGATCGCCTCGTAAACCGCCCGCTCGATGTTTTGCCCGAACAAGCGCTGCTGACCCTTGCCCGTCGGCGCCAATGAGAGTTCGGTGAGTTGATCTAGGCGATGGATGCCGAGCAGACTGTCGCCGCAGCGAAGGTTGTGGTCGAGGAAACCGAAAGGACGTCCCTTGGCCAGCGTCACCAGCCAGATGGAGAGCTTGGCGAGTTCGACGGCTAGCGGGTTCAGGTCCACGCCGTATATGCAGCGTTCGGCGGTTAGGCGGCGGGCGATCACGGTGCGGCCCTCGGTGTCGCGGGGCAGCGGCTCCTCGGTGCCCGGCGTATCCAGCACTTCGCCATCCACACTCACCGTCTTTCCGCGGCCTTCAGCCTGTGACCAGGCGTCGACTAGGCGATCTGCCAACCAGCGGCATGCCTGCACAAGGAAGGCACCGGAACCCATCGCTGGGTCGCAGATCTTGAGGTCAAGGAGTAAAGCGGGCGACTTCAACACCCACTGCTCACGCGGGGTGCCTTCTGCCGGCCCCACGTAGACAATCGGAGTCAAGGTCTCGGTGACGATGGCCTCGGTGAGCGATTTCGGCGTGTAGTGGGTTCCGGTCTCGCGTCGGTCGGAACCGGTGGTGACGATGAAGGCCCCGGCGGGATAGACCAGCGGATAGCCCCACGGATCGGTGCGCACCAAATGGGCATAGGGCTTGATGCGATCACGCAGAGCCGTATCCCCATGACAGGCGGCCAGCAGGCGATCTGCGAGCGTATCG
>Ga0136644_10004081_pt1 | contig 10832 bp, 12 predicted proteins | sample C_130820_EF_Meta_FD_94780 | JGI IMG/M metagenome (GOLD analysis project Ga0136644, IMG submission 94780) | Freshwater microbial communities from Lake Croche, Canada to study carbon cycling - C_130820_EF_MetaG (v2) (version 2) | ecosystem: Environmental > Aquatic > Freshwater > Lake | place...
CCTCACACCCCCAAGGCATGGCACAAAACATCCAGACTGGGCACCGCTAAATGGGGCGTACGTTCATGCACCCAGCTGGCCCCTTGGCGGTTAACCCACACGCTTTGCATACCCGCGTCTAAGGCCGCTAGCACATCCAAGAGCGCATCGTCGCCTACGTGCAGCACCTGTTCGTGGCGGCATTGCAGCGCGCTAGCCGCCGCATCAAAAATAGCCTTGTGCGGTTTGGGCAGGCCCACGGTATGCGCGCCCACACTGCCTACAAATAAATGCCCAATACCCACCAAATGGACATCGGCATTGCCATTGGTCAGGGCCAGCAAGGGGAAACGTCCCGCCAGGCGAACCAGCGCCTGGGCGCAATCGGCATACAAATCGACCTGCTGGCGCGCGGCGTAAAACACCGCAAACGCCTCTTGCGCTAAAGCCGTGGATTCGCCACAGCGCTGCAAAGCCAGCTCAATCATGCCCAAGCGCAGCGCACTCATATCGTGGGCACTGGCCGCTTGCGCTGCGACCACCGCGTCGCGCAATTGCCCGCGCGCAAGGGGGTCGGCCATCAATGCGGCTGTGCTTGGTGCCAGCGGACGCAGAAAGTCTTGCATCTGGATTTCAGCCCGGGCGATGGTGGGCCAAACCGGCCACAAAGTGTCATCGAGGTCCAGGGAGATAGCGCGGATTTTGGAGGCGTCAAGCATAGGTGCGCGAGAATACTGCATGCCTTTTCAAAAAGAACCCCCTTTTTCCCACGGGCAAGCCGCGCATACTGCGGTGCTGTATTGCAATTTGGGAACCCCCGACGCCCCGACCGCAAGTGCCGTGCGTCGCTATCTCGCCGAGTTTCTGAGCGATCACCGCGTGGTAGAAATCCCGCGACTGGTTTGGATGCTGATATTGCACGGGATTATTTTGCGTTTTCGCCCGGCCAAATCGGCGGCCAAATACGCCAGCATTTGGACGCCGGAGGGCTCACCGCTCAAAATCTGGACCGAAAAACAAGCCGCCCTGCTCGAGCAGCGCTTGCAAGCGCTGGGCCTGCATGTGCGGGTGCGCTGGGCCATGCGCTATGGCAGCCAGTCCATCCCATCGCAGCTCGATGCGCTCAAGGCCGAAGGCGTCACACGCGTGCTGTTGCTGCCGGCCTACCCCCAATATTCGGCGACCACTACCGCCAGCCTGTTTGACGCGGTGTACCACTGGGCCGCCGCTACACGCGCCATTCCCGAACTGCGCTTTATCAACCACTACCACGACCATCCCGCCTACATCGCGGCATTGCAGGCCGGGGTAGAGGCCTACTGGCAAGAACATGGCCGCCCGGATGTGCTGGTCATGAGTTTTCATGGTGTGCCCGAACGCACCCTGCATTTAGGCGACCACTACCACTGCGAATGTTTCAAAACCGCGCGCCTTTTGGCCGAACGTCTGGGCCTGGCTAAAGACCAGTACAAAGTGACTTTTCAGAGTCGCTTGGGCCGTGCCAAATGGTTGGAGCCCTATACCGAACCCACCCTGATCGCCATGGGCCAGTCCGGCGTCGGCCGGGTCGATGTCGTCTGCCCCGGCTTTACCAGCGATTGCCTGGAAACGCTGGAAGAAATCAATATGGAAGCGCGCCATGCTTTTTTAGAGGCGGGTGGCAAAGCCTTTCACTATATCGCTTGCCTGAACGACGGCGCGCCAGGCATAGACGCGCTAGCTGCGGTGGCCCGCCAACACCTGGGCGGCTGGCCCGTCGAGATGCCGCCCGATGCCCAAGCCCTTGAACAATCGCGCCAGGCCGCATTGGCCTTGGGCGCGCAAAGTTAAGGACGCCTGGGCGCAATGGCCATCATCCTGGCCCCGATGGAGGGCTTGCTCGACTTTGTACTGCGCGATGTGCTCACCCGCGTCGGCGGCATAGACCGATGTGTATCCGAGTTCATCCGCGTCACCGACACCCTGCTGCCCGAACGCGTTTTTATTCGTGTGGTGCCTGAGTTATTGCAGGGAGGACGCACTGCCGCTGGCGTGCCGGTGCGCCCGCAGCTGCTGGGCTCAGACCCGGCATGTCTGGCCGATAACGCAGCCCGGGTGGCGGGCATGGGCGCCGATGGCGTGGACCTCAATTTCGGTTGTCCGGCCAAAGTGGTGAACCGGCATGGCGGCGGCGCCGCGCTGTTGCAAGACCCGGAGCTTTTGTTTGCGATTGTCAAAGCCGTGCGAGCGGCGGTCCCCGCACCACAAATGGTGTCGGCCAAAATGCGCTTGGGCTTTACGGATGACAGCCGCGCCGAAGAATGTGCGCTTGCCTTACAAGAAGGCGGGGCTGGTGAAATCGTGGTGCACGCCCGTACCCGCGCAGACGGCTACCGCCCTCCGGCCTACTGGCATCGCATTGCCGACATCCGTGCACAAGTGCGCGTCCCGCTCATTGCAAATGGCGAAATTTGGAATCCGCAGGACGCACAGCAATGCCGATGGGAATCAGGCTGTGACACGCTGATGCTGGGGCGCGGTATGGTCAGCAACCCCGGCCTGGCCTTGGAGATTTGCGCCGCCACTGCGCCGTCCATGCCACTGGTGCTCGCGCAGGCTAGCCCGCCCGCACCAGGTTTGGACTGGCCGGGCGTGCAGGTACACATAAGCCATTTCTGGCGCTTGGTGCGCTCGCGTCTGGAAGCACGCCAACAAGCCGGGCGGCTTAAGCAATGGCTTAATTTTTTGCGCCGCCATTACCCCCCGGCGCAGCAGGCCTACGATGGCCTAAAAACCGAAATAGACGTGCGGGTATTCGATGCCTGGGTGCGCGCGCAGCCGCTGGATGCGGGACAGGTTTAGCGTTTTTTTTCAACAAGCCTTAAGCGAAGAACTCAGCATGGACAGTGTGCGCGTCGATAAATGGCTGTGGGCAGCACGCTTTTTCAAAACCCGCTCTATGGCTACCGACGAAGTCAACAAAGGCCATGTGCAAATCGCCAAGCAAAACATCAAGCCTTCCCGCGAGGTGCGGGTGGGCGACCTGCTCACGGTTTGGCAAGCCAAAATCCCGCGTACCATCACGGTCAAAGGCCTGAGCGCAGTGCGCGGCCCGGCGCCGGTGGCGCAGGCCTTGTACGAAGAAAGTGCGCAAAGCATCAGCGCGCGCTTGGCAATGCAGGAACACCGCCGCCTGCATGCCGAGCCCGCCGACGCCCTAAGCCATGGCCGCCCCACCAAGCGTGACCGGCGCGACCTGCAAAAAGGCCTAGATGCACGCTGGAGCGCGTCCATCGACGATTGATTTTTGCCAAGGAAACGGCTCGGGCATACGCAAGCACGCGCCGCTGCTACCAAGTCGCCTACCGCCAGATGCAAAGCGCCAGCTAAGCAGCGGCGAGACGGTCCAAAACCAGGGGGACGCCGGGGCCAGCGCTTGCGGCGATAATCAGCCCTCGCCTCGCAGCGACGCCGCCATCAAGGCCCGCGCACGCTAGACAATCCGAAAGCTATTCGATGACCGCCTCCCGCCTCTCCCCTGTTTCGATTTCACCGGTGCAAGACATTGTGGCCGACATGCGCTTGGGCAAAATCGTCATCCTGATTGATGAAGAAGACCGCGAAAACGAAGGCGATCTGGTGCTGGCGGCCGACCATGTGAGCGCAGAGGCGATTAACTTCATGGCGCGCTTTGGGCGCGGCCTGATTTGCCTGACCCTGACACGTGCCCATTGCGAACGCCTGCAATTGCCACCCATGGCGGTGCGCAATGGCACCAAACATTCCACCGCATTTACCGTTTCCATTGAAGCCGCAGAAGGCGTGAGCACTGGCATCTCCGCTGCCGACCGCGCCTGCACGGTGCGCGCCGCAGTGGCCAAAAATGCCGTACCGCAAGACCTGGTGCAGCCGGGCCATATATTCCCGTTGCAAGCAGTCGATGGTGGTGTGCTGATGCGCGCAGGACATACCGAAGCCGGATGCGATTTGGCCGCCATGGCCGGTTGCACACCCGCATCAGTGATTTGCGAAATCATGAAAGACGACGGCACCATGGCGCGTCTGCCGGACTTGCAGCTGTTTGCCGCAGAACACGGCCTAAAAATCGGCACCATCGCCGACCTGATCGCCCACCGCAGCCGCGTCGAATCGTTGGTCGAGCGCAAGGCCAGCCGGCCATTGCAGACCGCCTTTGGCAGCTTCGAGGCCCATGCTTTCCAAGACTCCGCCGGACACGGCGTGCACCTTGCGCTCGTGCAAGGCCAATGGGATGCCTCCGAAGCGGTGGCGGTGCGGGTGCACGAGCCGTTGTCGGTACTCGATGCGCTGGAGGCAGGACGCACCTTGCATTCCTGGAGTTTGGACGCCAGCTTGGCGTTTTTGGCGCGCGAGGGTAAGGGCGTTTTGGTACTGCTCAATTGCGGGGAAACCGGCGAGCAGTTGCTGTCCCAGTTCGAAGGCAAGGCGCGGCCCGCGCAAGCCCCCGAGCGCGGGCGCATGGATTTGCGTACTTATGGCATCGGCGCGCAGATACTGCGTTTGTGCGGGGTACAAAAAATGCGGCTTATGGGTAGCCCACGCCGCATGCCCAGCATGGCCGGCTATGGACTAGAAACCGTGGGCTATTTGACTGCCCCTGCCCCCTGATTTTTTGAACCGGAAAGAAACCCATGTTTGGTGCTGACAAAGGCAATATCGACAACCAAGACCAACGCTTGCAAGGCAAAGGCCTGCACATTGGCATCGTACAAGCGCGCTTTAACCAAGAGGTGACGGATGCGCTGAGCAGGGCCTGCAAACAGGAATTGTTGAATCTGGGCGTGGCCGAGCGCGACATCCACCAGGTCAGCGTACCTGGCGCTTTGGAAGTGCCAGTGGCTTTGCAAGCACTGGCGGAAAAATCCAGGTTCGACGCGCTGATCGCGATCGGTTGCATCATTCGGGGCGAGACCTATCACTTTGAGTTGGTTGCAAATGAGTCAAGCGCCGGGGTGACGCGCATTGCGCTCGATTTTCAAATTCCGATTGCCAACGCGATATTGACGACCGAAAACATGAGCCAAGCTGTGGCACGCCAATCGGTCAAGGGCAGCGATGCCGCGCGCGTGGCCGTTGAAATGGCCAATCTGTTGGAAAAAATTTAATGGCCGAACCACAAGCCCCGGAACCAGCGCAACACAAGCTCAGCAGTTCTGGCGCGCGCAAGACCGCAACGAAAAATAAGCGGAGCCGTGCGCGCGAGTTTGCAGTGCAAGGCCTGTACCAAAGCCTGGTAGGCAAGAACCATCCCGCTGACATTGATGTGTTCACCCGCGATTTGTCTGGCTTTTCCAAAGCCGATGGAGTGCATTTCGACGCCTTGCTGCACGGCTGCATCGGGCAGGCCGACCAGGCCGACCAACTCATTAGCACCCGACTAGATCGACCGCTGAGCGAAATTTCGCCGATCGAGCGCGTGGTGCTGTGGATCGGCGTTTACGAGATGCAGCATTGCCTGGACGTACCGTGGCGCGTGGTGCTCAACGAATGCGTGGAGCTGGCCAAAGAATTTGGCGGTACCGACGGCCATAAATACGTCAATGCAGTACTCAACGGATTGGCACCCGAATTGCGCGCGCTCGAAGTGCAGGCCGACCGGGCTGCACGCCACAGCGCCTGAACCGATCCGGGCCATGCAAATTTCCCGCCGCGCCCAGGCTATTGAACCTTTTTACGTGATGGAAGTGGCCAAGGCCGCCTCCGCACTAGCGCAACAGGTGCAGGATAGCGCGCGGCCTATGGTGTTTCTCAACATCGGTGAGCCCGATTTCACCGCGCCACCCTTGGTGCAAGAAGCTGCACAAGGCGCCATCCGGGCGGGTCTGAGCCAATATACCCAGGCCACCGGATTGCCCGCGCTGCGTGAACGCATCAGCCACTGGTACCACCAGCGCTTCGGCCTGGAGATTGCGGCTAGCCGTATCGTGGTCACCGCCGGCGCCTCGGCCGCACTGCAATTGGCCTGTCTGGCGCTGCTCGATGCCCAAGACGAAGTACTGATGCCCGACCCCAGTTACCCCTGCAACCGGCATTTCGTCAGCGCAGCCGATGCGCGAGCGGTCTTGCTGCCGACCACCGCAGAACATCGATTTCAACTCAGCGCAGCGCAAGTGCAAGCGGCCTGGGGCCCTAAAACCCGCGGTGTATTGCTGGCCTCGCCCTCTAACCCCACTGGCAGTTCCATCGATCCGGCTGAAATGGCGCGCATCCATGCAGTGGTGCAATCGCGCGGTGGTATCACGCTGGTCGATGAAATTTACCTACCGCTCAGCTATGACACCCATTTCGGCGTCAGTGCACTGGCTTTGGACGAATCAGTCATCAGCATCAACAGCTTTAGCAAATACTTCAATATGACGGGCTGGCGCCTAGGCTGGATGGTCTTGCCCCCGGCGCTGGTTCCCGTCATGGAGCGACTGGCGCAAAATCTGTTTATTTGTCCCAGCGCCATTGCCCAGCACGCCGCGCTAGCCTGCTTTGAAGACGAAAGCATTGCGCTATACGAAAGCCGCCGCCAAGCGTTTGCACAACGACGCGATTACTTTGTGCCGGCGCTCAATGCGTTGGGACTGAACGTGCCTGTCATGCCCGACGGCGCTTTTTACGCCTGGGCCGATTGCACCGAAGCCTGCGCGCGTTTAGGCGTGAAAGACAGTTGGGATTTTTCCTTCGCCGTGATGGAGCGCGCCCATGTCGCCATCACACCAGGACGCGATTTCGGCCCTGCCCACGGCGCGCAATTTGTACGTTTTTCTACCGCCAGCTCCATGGAACAATTACAAACGGCCGTCGAGCGCTTGCGAGTCATGCTGGCCGGATAATAGGGTCTTCGTCGCCTGCATTTTTTACCTACAAGGCCTCTCTATGAATCAGGACCTCGATATTCTTCAACTCGTGATGCACGCCAGTTTGGTGGTGCAGTTGGTGATGCTGTTATTGATGCTGGTCTCCATCGCCAGCTGGTCAGCGATCTTCCGCAAAATATTTGCATTACAGCGCGTCAAATCACTCAATGAAGTGTTTGAGCGGGAATTTTGGTCTGGCTCCAGCCTCAACGAGTTGTACACCACGGCAGCGAGCAAAGGCGTCAACTCCGGGCCTATGGAGCGCATCTTTGCCAGCGGTATGCGGGAATTTCAAAAACTACGTGAACGCCGTGTGACGGACGTTGCCACCTTGATGGACGGCGCCCGCCGCGCCATGCGCGCCAGTTTCCAGCGCGAGATGGACGAGGTGGAAAGCAATTTATCCTTCCTGGCGTCCGTCGGTTCGGTGTCGCCTTACGTCGGCCTCTTTGGTACGGTGTGGGGCATCATGCACGCCTTTACCGGCTTGGCCGCCTTGCAGCAAGTAACACTGGCGAGCGTGGCGCCTGGCATTGCCGAGGCGCTGGTAGCCACCGCCATTGGCCTGTTTGCCGCCATACCAGCGGTCATTGCCTACAACCGCTTTGCGCGCGACCTAGACCGCATTGCCATCAGCCACGAGACCTTTATCGAAGAGTTTTCCAACATTCTGCAACGCAATGTCAGCGCACAGGCCACTACCAGCGCGCCGCGTTAAAACCATGCTGCTGCCATTGCACGCAGGACAGGAGTAGGCACATGCCCGCAGTCAGTTCCCGGGGTCGCGGCAGGCGCACCATGAGCGAGCCCAATATGGTGCCCTTTATCGACGTGATGTTGGTGCTGCTCATCATCTTTATGGTGACTGCACCCCTGATTTCTCCGAGCGTAGTGGACCTGCCCAGCGTAGGCAGTGCTGCCAAGCAGCCCGATATCGTTATCCAGATCATCGTGGGTAAAGACAACACCCTGGAAATCAAAGGCCAGGGTGCTGCCAGTGAGGTGAAGCTGGAGAACCTGGCTAGCGCGGTGCGCAAAGCGCAAGCAGCCCATCCGCCCAATACCAGCGCTGTGGTGATCAGCGCGGACAAAAGCGTGCAATACGAGCGCGTCGTCAAGGTCATGGATACCTTGCAACGTGCAGGTATTGCGCGCATCGGGCTGTCGGTGCAACTCGCACCCTGAACACCATGGCCGCGGCCCAGGCGCACAGCGATTTTTTACCGCCGCCCTCGCCCGGATCGGGCCGGGCATTGGTGCTTGCGCTGATCGTGCACGGTTTATTGGTGCTGGCGCTGGCCTACGCCGTACCCTGGCATTTGCAAACGCCAAGCGTCACCTTCAGCGCCGAACTGTGGGCACCTTTGCCAATCGAAGCCGCCCCGCCCGCCTTGTTGCCTGAGCCGCCTGCGCCAGAAGTGGAGAGCACCGTCGCGCCGCCAGCCCCAACACCCGAACCCGCGCGTACCGCGCCACCGCCCAGCCCCGCTAAGGACGCAGACATTGCGACGGCCGAGCGCAAAGCGCAGCAAAAAAAGCAAGACGAACGCGAAAAAGCAGCGCAGGCAAAGAAAAAACTGGAAGAGCGCCGTCTGGCGGACAAGCGCGAACAGGAGCAGCGCAAAGAGGAAGCCCTCAAAGAGGAAAAAGCCAAACTCAGCAAAGTCGAAGAAATCAAACGTCGCAAGGATCTGGAAGCGGCAAAGGCGCAAGAAGCCAAGCGCAAAAAAGAAATAGAAGCGGCTAAAGTCGCCGAAGAGATTCGCCTGAAAGAGCTGGAAATCGCGAAACAACAGGAAGCCGAGCGCCTGCGCGAGGAGCAGGCACAAAGCGAGAAGCTGCGCAAAGACGCCAAAGAGCGCGCCCTCAAACTCGCTGGCGCCGCAGCCGGCAGCGGCAATGCCAGTGCAAGTGGCAGCGCGGCGCAAAGCGCCGGGCCCAGCGCAGGCTACGGTGCCAAGGTGGTAGCTGCGATCCGCCCCAATATTTCCTCTATCAAGGAGCTAAGTGCCAGCCTCATTGCAGAATACGATGTGTACACCGACGCCAGCGGCAGAGTCATCAGCGCTAAATTGCGCAAACGCAGCGGCGATGCGTATTGGGACGAGGCCGCGCTCAATGCGATTTTGAAAACCGAGCGGCTGCCGTTCGACGAGAGCGGACGTGTGCCCTCGCCCATGACGATCAGCCTGCGCCCGCGGGACTGATTGCGCGCCAAGTTGCCGGTAGTTGCGCTATGCGCCGCGCCGAGGCATAAAGTGAATTTTTGATTCCCCAGGCAGCAAAGCACCAGTAAGGCTATTGCCCTTCGCTTGCGCCTGGTCACAACCATCGCAACCACAGGACGCGATTTTTTGCAGTTTTTTCGATAATCTGTCCGTCACACACGCAGGCAGCGGCCAACGCGCCATCGCAGCAAGTACCCGCACCCTCCAGGCAATCGGCATCAGGGCCTGCGTGGCGTAGACAAAACTCAGGCCCACCAATACAGTCACGGCGATAGTTTGAAAGTCCATGCCGAATGCTCTCTTTAGGCCGTCAAAGCGGTGCTAATGCGAAAGGTGAGCCAGGCCGCCCCATAGGCCAGGCCAAACAGATAGGCCGCCATCAGCAAGGGGTAGCGCCAGGAATTGGTCTCGCGGCGCACGACCGCCAGCGTGGACAGGCATTGGGGTGCGAATACAAACCAAGCCAGTAAGGCATAGGCCGTGGGCAATGACCAGCTTTGCGCCAGGATGGGCGATAGCGCATCGGCCACGCCGCTGCCCGCCGCGGAGAGCGAGTAAACCGTGCCCAGCGCACCCACAGCCACTTCGCGCGCCGCCATACCGGGCACCAGGGCAATCGAAATTTGCCAATTAAATCCAATCGGTGCAAACACATATTGCAGCGCATGTCCCAACATACCGGCCACGCTATACCCTATCGCTGGACCTTGGCTGGCATCCCAACCCGCAGGTGGCGCGGGGTAGCTGGACAGAAACCACAAAATCACCATCAATGAAAAAATAATGCCGCCCACACGCTGCATAAAAATGCGCGCGCGCTCCCACAAACCCTGCGCCAGATTGCGCAAACTGGGCACGCGGTAAGGCGGCAACTCCAACATCAGGGGTTGGTAGGCCGACTTCATCCACACCCGCTTCAATGCCCAGGCCACCGCCATCGCCGACACCACGCCGGCCAGGTACAGACCAAACAATGTCAGCCCGCGCAGGCTCAGGCCCCACACCATGCGCTCGGGCACGAAAGCGCCAATCAGCAAGGCATACACCGGCAGGCGCGCCGAGCACGTCATCAAGGGCGCCACCATGATGGTGGCCAGGCGGTCGCGCCAGTTGGCAATGGTGCGGGTGGCCATGATGCCCGGAATGGCGCAGGCAAAGCTACTGAGTAAGGGAATGAATGCGCGGCCCGATAGGCCAACCTTGCCCATGACGTTGTCCAACAAAAACGCAGCGCGCGGCAAGTAGCCCGAGTCTTCCAGCAGCAGAATGAAGAAAAACAAAATCAGAATTTGCGGCAGGAACACCAAGACGCCGCCGACACCGGCAATGACCCCGTCGACCAGCAAGCTACGCAGCGGCCCCTCGGGCATGGAGGCCAGCGTCCAGTCGCCCACGGTGGCCATGGCCTGCTTGATTAAATCCATAGGAAAAGCAGCCCAGGAAAAAACCGCCTGAAAAATCAGAAACAACACAGCCGTCAGCACCAGCACACCGGCTAGCGGATGCATCAGCACGGCGTCGAGCCTATGCTGAAAGCGCGCGCGCTGGGGCGCTCGTGGTGCAACAAGCGAAAGAATGCGCCGCACCTCGCGCTGCAGATCGGCAATGGTGCGCGAGTCCTTAGGTGCAGGCGCGATCGCCGCAGCAGCTGCCACTTCCGGCAGGCTTTGCAGCAGGCTTTGCAATTGCTGTAACAAAGCGGCGTGGCCTTGGGCCCGCACCGCAACCGTCTCCACCACCGGGCAGCCCAGCTCGGCTTGCA
>Ga0136644_10004082_pt1 | contig 10828 bp, 8 predicted proteins | sample C_130820_EF_Meta_FD_94780 | JGI IMG/M metagenome (GOLD analysis project Ga0136644, IMG submission 94780) | Freshwater microbial communities from Lake Croche, Canada to study carbon cycling - C_130820_EF_MetaG (v2) (version 2) | ecosystem: Environmental > Aquatic > Freshwater > Lake | place: Lake...
GGTTGCTGCTGCTGAGGTTGCTGCTGCTGAGGTTGCTGCTGCTGAGGTTGCTGCTGCTGAGGTTGTTGCTGCTGAGGCTGCTGCTGCTGGGGTTGCTGTTGCTGGGGTTGCTGTTGCTGGGGTTGCTGTTGCTGAGGTTGCTGCTGCTGGGGCTGTTTGACCCCTTCCTTGCCCCATCCCCATTGGCTCGGAGTCATATCGTCGCGGCTGGAGAGTTTGAAGGGTAGGTCCCAGGTGTTTGAGCCGAGCATTGGCAGCGGGAGGATCGCCATGAGGATAACGAGTCCAAGGCACGAGCCGATGCCTGAAGCAAGCCAGTTCCAGGACATCCCAGTTTCCATCTCGACGTCCCGCTGTCGGACGTATTGTCGGAGTGAGAGAAGTGAGATCATTACCAGGAGGGCCAAGGCCGAACCGAGGTAGATCACCAGGCAGGCCAGGGCAACACGCTGTGCTTGGCCATTGGGGAGAAAGAACTGTCCGAGCCCGAAGATAGGGAGGGCTAGAAGTGCAAAGTAGAGGATCCAAACCCCTGGGTTATGGCTACGTTTCTCCTTGGCAAGTGGATCTGGTTTGGAGCTAGCAGTCACGGTGGTATCGGAGCGTTTGAAGATCCCTAAGGATTGGAGCAGGCCAAAGCCGTGGCTATCTTGAGCGTCGTCGACGCTGGTGCAGTCCATGGTGATTCGGTCGGCCAAGAAAACGATCAGTGCCAGGAATCCGATGAGGATGGGTATGCTCAGAGGAGCGAGCAGGCCTTCGAGGACAAAGAAGCGGGGCGCGACCAAGAGGGTCGCGGCGCTGAGCAGGCCCAGGTAGGTCAGGGATTGGGCTCGGGATTGTTCGATCGCGATCCGTGTTACCAGGACAGAGGCCATGGTAAAGAGGCCCAGGATCCACATGAGTCGTGTGTGAAAGTCACCTCGATAAAGCGTGGTGATAAGAAAGTAGACCAGCGACCCGATCATCAGAATGATCAGGACCGGAGCCAGGGCGGCCAAGGCATAATCGAATGAGTTGGGTCTGAGTTTGCGGTCTACCATAAACGTCCATCGTATCGACTGAGGATTCCGATGTCATCTTTTTTACCGAGAAAGCTGAGGCCATAAAAGCAGATCAGCCGACCCATCGATTCGACAGGTTGGCTGACTTGTGTTTCAAAATTGCTTTAGAGAGCCAGGTGGATTAGACCATGTCCTTGAGCTTCTTCAGAGGACGAACCTTCACGGAGGTCGAAGCTGGCTTGGGATCAGCCCACTTCATTTCGCCGGTCTGAGGATTGCGAACTTGTCGCTTTGGAAGAGCCTTCTTTTGGATTCGAACAATCTTTGCAAGGTCGGGAACCACGAAGGTTCCAACGCCCTTCTTGCCGATTGAATTGGAGATTTCGGTCTTGAGAGCTTCGAAGACTTCAGCGACTTGTTTCTTGGACAAGCCGGTGGTTTCTGCGATGTTGGAGAATATTTGAACCTTGGTAAGAGGCTTTTCTGCCTTGCCAGCTGCTTTCGCCATGTAGAGGACCCTTGTACTTGATTCGGTGATGGGATCGAAATCGATTGGATGTTCAACGCAGAACAAATCCGGTCAGGCTGAATTAAAGGTCGATATCAACAAAATGCAACTGGGAGGGGCTGGAATATGGCGGATTTCCCAAGGAATTCCGATAGATTCGCAAAAAAACCAAGAGAAGCTACGTTTTTTTGAGTAAAACCCCAGAAATCCAAGTGAAATCCTGCTTGCTTTGGGGCTTGATCAGTCTTCGCGGAAGCGGTATCCGACACCTCGTACTGTTTCGATCGCATCGGCTTTGGGCCCGATTTTCTTTCGCAGTGCGCGGATGTGCACGTCGATGGTCCGTTCGAGCACGAGCGTATCTTCGCCAAGTGCGGAGTCGATCAGTTCGGTTCGATCGAATGCGCGACCCGGTTGTCGGATGAGTGTATCGAGCAATCGAAATTCGCTTTTGGTCAGTTCGACTGGTTGGGCGTCGACGTTGACACGATAGCGTCGGCGATCGAGAGTAATCCCTGCGCGGGACACGACATCATTCTCATCCTCGGCCTTGGCCGTTTTCCGTCTTTGGAGGGCTTTGATTCGCTCCATCAGGACTCGAACGCTAAAGGGTTTGGTGACGTAATCGTCTGCACCGACGGAGAAGCCGATGAGTTGGTCCGCCTCTTCGGTTTTCGCGGTGAGCATGATGATGATGGACGAAGCCGTTTCGGGTTTGCTTCGCAATCGTCGGCAGACTTCGGTACCATCGATGACCGGGAGCATGACATCCAAAAGGATGACATCGGGGAGCTTGAGTTGGGCTTGGCTGAGACCGTCTCGGCCATCGATGGCCAGCGAGACTTCGTAACCTGCTTTATCCAGATTGTAGACGAGGATTTCGGAAATGGCCCGATCGTCCTCGATCACCAAGATTTTACTTTTTGGCATATTCTTTCCATCGTCCAAGGTGCTTGCGACATGAGGTCGGCTGCTAGCTTGCTTGTCGATGCCGAATGATCACCCCGTCGACCATGTAGATCACATCCTCTGCGATGCTGACTGCAAGATCGCCGATCTGCTCCAGGTGCCTGGAGGCAGAAAAAGCGTGCAATGCGGCTTCGACTTGGAAAGGATCCCTTTGAATCGATTCAGCCAGAACTCCAATGACCTGAACATTTTTGGCGTCCAGAGGATCGTCCATGACGATCACGCTGCGAGCCATGGCCGAGTCGTTGCGGACGAAAGCATCGAGGCTAGCTCGAACCATCCGCGTGACCATGGTGGCCATTTCGTTGATACCATTGGGGATCGGGAATTCCGGGTGGGTGCAAAGGCTATCGGCTCGTTGTGCGATATTGCAAGCTAGGTCAGCCATGCGTTCGAGGTCATTGTTGACTTTCATCATGGTGGTGACCCGTCTGAGATCGGCTGCCACCGGTTGGTGCAGCGCGAGCATCTTCAGACAGTCCTCTTCGATCCGGACTTCGGCGCGGTCGATTTCGGAGTCTCGGCGCACGACATCGCTGGCTAAAATTCCTTGTCGGAGCATCAACGACTTGACCGCCAAAGCGATCATATCCTCGACCATTCCGGAAAGTTTCAGCAGCGATACTCTCGCTTCATCCAGATCTTGTTTTAAGTGCAATGACATCTTCCTCTACCAGTTGGAATCCATCGTAGCACGCGCATGTGAAGGAAGTGTTAATATAGCATGAAGAAGGCGAGGAGGTCGGCCAGCACTGGCAGCCAGTCTCAGGCCAGCAATTCTCGCACGACTCTTTGAGTTTCCACTCCCGTGAGCCGTTGCTCGAGGCCTTGGAAGGGGAATGTGAAGCGTTCGTGATCGATCCCCATGCAATGTAGGATGGTGGCGTTGAGGTCGTTGATATGGACAGGGTTCTGGGCGATGTTGTAGCTGTAATCGTCGGTGGTTCCGTATTCGATTCCACCTTGGATTCCACCACCTGCCATCCACATGCTGAAACACTTTGGATGGTGGTCTCTGCCGTAATTGGTCTTGGTCAAGCCACCTTGGCAATACACGGTTCGTCCGAATTCGCCGCCCCAGACCACAAGGGTTGATTCCAGGAGTCCTCGCTGTTTGAGATCCTTGATCAGGGCCGCGGAAGCTTGGTCGACATCTCGGCATTGGGCGGGCAGATCGCCTGCGATGTTTCCGTGCTGGTCCCAGCCTCGATGCAGGATCTGAACGACGCGGACGCCACGTTCGACCATCCGCCGAGCCAGCAGAGCGCTCGCTGCAAAGGTTCCGGGTTTGGAGACCTCTGGGCCATACATCTCTAAAATGTTTTGAGGTTCTTCATTGAACTCGACCAATTCCGGGACGCTGGTTTGCATCCTATAAGCCATTTCGTATTGGGCGATACGGGTTTGGATTTCAGGATCGCGAAGGCTTTCGAATCGGTGTTGGTTGAGGTTCGAGAGGGCATCGAGCATCGCGCGGCGGTCTTGAGAGCGCACTCCATCGGGATTGCGCAAATACAAAACCGGATCCGCACCGCTTCGCAGCGCAACGCCGGTGTATTTGGTCGGTAGAAAACCGCTCGACCACATCCGTGAAAACAGAGCTTGGGCCATCGCACTGGCCGACCATGTAGGGGTAAGCACGACGAATGCAGGTAGATCATCGCTTTGGCTCCCTAATCCATACGAGAGCCAGGAACCGAGGCTGGCTTTGCCGGGCACCTCACTGCCGGTCATGACGAACGTGCAAGCCGGATCGTGGTTGATGGCGTTGGTATGGACGGTCTTGATGACAGCCAGTTCATCGACGACCCCAGCGGTATGCGGGAGCAGTTCGCTGACCCATCGACCGCATTGACCGTGCTGCTCGAATTTGAATTTGCTCGGGGCCACTGGCAAGCGGGCTTGGCCGCTGGTCATGGTGGTGATGCGCTGGCCTTTTCGAATCGATTCGGGAAGGTCTTTGTCGTACTGATCGGCAAGCGTGGGCTTGTAGTCCCACGTGTCGATTTGCGAAGGTCCCCCGTTCATGTGCAAGTAGATGATCGACTTGGCTTTGGGTGCAAAGTGGGGTAGTCCATCCAGAGGTGGATGGACGGTGCCTTTGGGGACTGGAGCTCCAAAAGAGGGCTTGGAGCTCGAGGATGCCCCCATGGCAGCCAGGGCGATCGGCCCCATGCTCAAAGAGGATTGACTAAAGAAACATCGTCGGTTGGGATTGGGTGTTAGCATGATGGTTTGAGATCCATTAGTTACGATCCATTAGTTTCGTGTGACGGTTTCGTCGAGATTGAGTATTAGGTTGCATACCAAGGTCCAGGTGGCGACTTGGTCGGTAGCCAGCGAGGTGTCTGGCCAACGCTGGCCCACCGACGCGATCTTGGCAGCATCCTCAGCATTGGCAGCGAGTCGTTCGCGGGTTTTTTGCAGGAAACTTGTAACTTGGCCCCGTTCGTAGTTGTCCGGAGATCTAGCCAGCACCCATTGAAATACACGATCGATGTTCGCGTTGTCCTCTTGAGGGGACTGCTTGAGCAATCGTTCGGCCAAGCATCTTGCGGCCTCGGTCTGTTGCACATCGTTCATCAATTGCAGGGCCTGCAGAGGCGTGTTGCTGCGTTCGCGACGGGTGCAGAACGATTCGCGGTTTGGGGCATCGAAGTTCGACATGAAAGGGACTGGTGCAGTCCGTTTGATGTAGGCATACAGGCTCCTGCGATAAAGTTCATCGCCCTGCTGCTGGATGTAGTAACGCGTGTTGGAGTCACCGTACCCGACCGGTTCCCAGATGTTGGGGGGTTGGTAACCGCGAAAGCCGGGGCCGCCGAGTTTGCGGTTGAGGATCCCGCTGACGGCCAGCGCATTGTCGCGAATCTGTTCCGCATCCAGGCGGATTCGAGGGCCTCGTGCTAGATACCGATTCTCCGGGTCGCGAGCCAAGGCTTGTTCGCTCACGCTCGCATCCCGTTGGAAAGCTTGAGTCATGACCAACTCCTTGATCATCGCTTTGACATTCCATCGATTGGATTGGAAGTGATGAGCAAGATCATCGAGCAGCTGTGGATGGATCGGCGGAGTGCCTTGGGTCCCGAAGTCATCGGAGGATTTGACGATCCCGACCCCGAAGACTTGTTGCCAAAAGCGATTGACGGTGACGCGCAAGGTCAGCGGGTTCTCGTCGGCAACAAGCCATCGAGCTAGATCGAGTCGGTTGAGTGGTTTGTCGTCGCTCTCATTGGCTTTGCGGATCGGTGGCAACGCGGCTAGGGTTCCGGGTTGGACCGCATCACCCTTGGCATCGTACTGACCTCGGATCATGATGTGGGCTTGTCGAGGTTTGCCTAGATCTCGGTAGATCATGGTCCCGGGGATGCTATCTTCGAGCATCTTGCGTTGGGTTTGAAGAGACGCCCACGTCTGCCGAGCATGAGCGATCTCTTTGGGGACATTTGAATCGATCCAGGCCACGAAATAGGTTTTCACTTGCGATGCAAGTTGCTTGCCGATCTCCGAGTTTTCTCCTTCTTGGATCGCTTGGAGGACATTGAGACCTTTGAAGAGTTGCGAGTCGAGGTTCGGTGCAGGTTTTTTGCCATGTTGTTTCCACCAAGCTTGGTAGTCCGTTCGCAGGTTGTCTTCGGGCCGAAGTTTGCCGGTGATTGCAAGGCCGTCCCAATAGCAGATTCCTCCATATAGCCCGAACTTGATCTCGTTGACCAGTGCGCCAATCGGAAGGTCTTCGATTGGGAATGTCAGGAGTTGCCAAGCGCCTGGCGTTGGGAGTTTCCCGACGATACGGTTCGCGTCGGCATCGACCAACTTGGCGTTCTGGCTCTGGTCGGTCCATACCCAACGTTTGGCACCTTTGTCGGTGCGGACTTCGACAAAGATCGCTTCTGGGGGGGCCGTTGAATCGGTCTGAGCCCAGACGCTCAGTTGACCGTTTTCCAGGATCCACATCGGGACCAGTCCGCCCTGGATCGTTTGTTCGAACTTGTGCCCAAACTCGGTGACCAAGGCTCGTTTGCCCATGGTCGGAGCGACTTCCTCGATGCTCCAGCGATCGGCGTTGCGTGAGGTGTTTCGCTGGGAGGCGCCCAGGGGCAGATCGTCATCGATCCAGACATGCGTCGCGGTGTTCGCAGCGCTGCCGTTTAGTGGGGGGCTGTTTGCTGGGGTGCTCGCACGGTTTTGGCTGCTCCATCGATTCGCTAAATCATAAAGTTTGCTAAGAGCCAGATCGCTTTGCTCGCTGAGTCGGTCCAGTTCGGCTTGTTGCTCGGGGGTGGCGAGTTTAAGAAACGGTGCGGTGGTCTGGATGTTTCCATCCATGGCCGGATCGCCGTTGCTGTAGAAAAAGGCGTACATCGAGTAGAACTCGCGTGAAGTCAGCGGATCGTATTTGTGGTCGTGGCACACAGCGCAGCCGCCGGTGAGTCCCAGGAAAGCTTGGATCGTCGTGCTGGTGCGATCGACTGCGTAGCGGAAGAGGAACTCGTCGTTGATCGCTCCACCTTCGGCGGTCGTAACGTTGCAACGGTTAAAGCCGGTGGCTACAAGTTGCGATTGGGAAGGGTTTTCGAGCAGATCGCCAGCGAGTTGTTCAACAGTGAATTGATCGAATGGCATGTTGGAGTTGAAGGCACCGACAACCCAATCGCGATAGGGCCAAATCAGACGGTCGTTGTCCAGGTGCAGTCCGTGGGTGTCTCCGTAACGGGCCACATCGAGCCAATGCCGCGCCATCTCTTCACCGTAATGAGGGGAGTCGAGATACTGATCGACGAGTTTCTCGTAAGCTTGGGGCGATGGGTCTTGGGCAAAGCGATCGACATCCTCGATGCTTGGAGGCAGTCCCGTCAGGGTGAATGCCAACCGACGGGCGAGGGTTCTCGGGTCGGCCGGTCCGAGCATTTCAAGTTGAGCTTCGGGGGCTTGTTGCTCGAGGGCTCGATCGATCCAGACTCGCGGTGGAGGGTTGTTTGAGTTCGCCTTGCCCGCGGAGGATTCGAGTGCTGCGGATGGTCGGATCGGTTCAAGGGCCCAGTGGCTCTCGTAGAGTGCACCTTGGGCAATCCACTTTTCAAGCGTTTGTTTTTCTTGATCGGAGAGTTGCCGAGGAGCGTTCGGCGGTGGCATGACTTTGTCTGGCTCGTTGGAATGGATCCTCTGCCAGAGGAGGCTTTGGTCGGGGTGGTTTGGGACGATGGCTGAGCCTGAGTCCCGTTTGGCCGTTGCGTCGCTGGCAACATCCAACCTCAGGTCGGCTTCGCGGTGGCCGGCATCTTGGCCGTGGCAACGGAAACAGGTTGCAGCCAGGATGGGGCGAACATCGCGGTTGAACGAGATGTCTCTTGGTGTTGCAGGATCACTGTCAGGGGACTGCGAGAAGACAACTTGGGTAGAAATCCCGAGGACCAAAAGACAGGCGATGCAGATGCGGTAGGGCAATGGTATTGTCATAGGTTTTGCAGGGGCGGTGGGGTCGGTGCATTCGGTAGGTAGGAGGGCGACGGGTCAATTCCCTAGTGGGCTAGCATTATAGCCCAAGGTGGCTGTCGCGTTGGGGGCTGAAGTGCTTGAAGAAAGGCTCAGGCATCGGGGGGAGTAAAGTCTTCGTCAAACCCCGGTAGCAGCGGTTGGTGGATGTTGTTTTTGCGATTGGATTTCGCACGGGATTTCGAGGGCGATCTTGGTTGTGTTGGCAAAGGGTCGCGTCGCTTGCGACTCGCGTGCTTGATAGCCACCTGTGCCGCACTGGCTTGCGCCTGGCTTGTCCCTCGGATCGTGTAGATGCGATCTTTGGCTTGCCGAATCGCTTGGGTATGGTCAACGATCGGCTTGGGATAATCTTTGCCTAGCTTGCAGCCGTAGCGAGATTGGTCATCCAAGCTCATTTTCCACGGCGTCCAGAGCAGTTCGATGGGAACTTGGCCAAGTTCCGGCAGGTACTTGCGAACGAAGAGGCCTTGGGGGTCCTGGTCTTTGCCTTGTTTTTCAGGGGAGTAGATCCGGATGGTGTTGATCCCGGTGACTCCTGATTGCATTTGGACTTGGGGATAATGGATCCCGGGTTCATAGTCCAGGAAGTTTCGGGCGAGGAACTCGGCAGGTTTCCGCCAATGGAGCCATAGATCGTAAGCGGCAAAGGAGACGAGCATCGCGCGCATGCGAAAGTTGATCCATCGGTTGTGGTGCAGATAGCGCATGCACGCGTCGATCATCGGGTAGCCTGTTTGGCTTTGGCACCAGGCCTCGAAGCGTTCGTCAGAGAATTCGTTTTCACGCAGACCATCGTAGGCGCTGCAAAGGTTTTCAAATTCCAGTTGCGGCTGGTCTTCGAGTTTTTGCATGAAGTGGCAGTGCCAGGCTAAGCGAGACCGAAAGGAGTTTATCGATGCGCCCCAGGGGGAGACAACAGGAGCCTGGCTGAGTCGCTGGTAGACTTGTCTGACGTTGATGCATCCCCAAGCCAGATAGGGGCTCAGTCGCGAGCAGCTCTGCTGGGCGCTTATGGGGCTGGACATTTCGCTACGGTATCGAGCTCCTCGGTGGTTTAGGAACGATTCGAGCAGATCATGGGCATGCGATTCACCACCGGTTTGAAGATCTGCGGTAGGAGCATTGAGCGAAGGAACGTTTTTAGCGAACTCATCGACTTGGTGCCAAGAAGCATCGATTCCCAGGCGAGCTTCGGGGGATTGCAGTGGCTCGGGCAGGGTGATCGCAGAGGGGGTGGAGGCGAGGGGTTTGTTTGCCCATTGGTTCCAGTGAGCGGCCCAGATGTCCCTGGTCGGCAGACGACGGACCACGCCGTCTTGGCGGAATTCGGCCCAGGGGATGTTCTTGGAGCGGCACCAGCGGTGGACTTGTTGGTCGCGGCGAAAAGACCAGAGGTTGCCAGTTTCTTCGTGGCTGAGCAGTTGGCGGAGGGAGAATTGACTTGCGAGATCTTCGAGGACATCGGTCGCAGGCCCGATACGGACCAGCAGGTCACCGCCGAGGGCTTGGAGATTCCGGCGCAGTTGCAAGGCGGCTTGGAGGGCGAAGCGGAAGTGGGATTGATCCATATCGGGGGCGAGCCACCAATCGGGTTCAACGATCCACACTGGCACGAGGGTGCCTTGGGAGCAGGCGTGCTGAAGCGGAGCGTGGTCCTGGATACGGAAATCCCGTTTGAACCAAACGACGCTAGCGACAGGTTTGTGAGCAGATGGATCAGGCACGATAGAAAAAGGTCGAGCGGATCATTAGAGACACTAGCATGATCCATGCCTGTCAACCCGTATGCAAAGCGTCATTCTTGAAAAACTCCGGGAAAGTCCCTGGGTTTATTCCTGGCGGCAGTGAGTGTGCAAAAGCGCCGTCCGCCTGAGGCGGTGGCGATGGGTTTTGGACAGTATTGACCGGATTGACTGTGTTGACTGGATTGACAGCGGACAGAGTTGACTGATTGACGAGGTTGGTTTTCGCCGTCAATCCTGTCAACACAGTCAACACTGTCCCAATGCTCCCGCCGGCAGGCTGCATAGGAAAAGACCCGGGGACAGTCCCCGGGTTTTTTCCAACACACAGTAATATTCGCGAATATAGAACTATTCATAACCGCTTGGCCCCCCTTCGCCTCCAGGGCTTTGGCTGGGGGAGAAGGGGCGGGGGGGATGAGGGGCCGACCGCGCGTAAGGCTGTTTGGCTGTTTCACTAAAGCCTGCTCGTGATAGAAATGCTGGGAAGGTACCGATCAAGTAGCAAAGGTCTTTTGAACAAACGTAAATTCGTTTAAATGACTAAAAAATCCGGGGACAGTCCCCCGGTTTTTCAAAAGCGCCGTCCGCCTGCGGCGGTGGTGATGGGTTTTGGACAGTATTGACCGGATTGACTGAGTTGACTGGATTGACAGCGGCCCGAGTTGACTGATTGACGAGATTGGTTTTCGCCGTCAACCTGTCAACCACGTCAATCCTGTCCGTCTTCAACACAGTCAGTCCAGTCAACACAGTCAACACTGTCCCAATGCTCCTGCCGGCAGGCTGCATAGGATTAAAACGGGGACTGCCCCCGGGTTTATTCCAATGCACACTACTATTCGCTAATATAGAACTATTCGTAAACGCTTGGCCATCGATGCGCCCTTAACTCCTCGTTCGCGCCAGACAACAAGCCGGTTGTGTTTACAACGAAAATTTACTTCAAGAAGCGTGTTTCGTATACATCTGACTAGGATCTCTCTCGTTGGTCAATTCTCGCGAGGCACCAGAGACCACAGAATCCAATGCTCTATGTCCTGTGCGACGGTAGGACAAAACGTTAGTGAGTAATCGTCGCTATTCTCACCGGGCACGCGATGTCA
>Ga0136644_10004083_pt1 | contig 10828 bp, 8 predicted proteins | sample C_130820_EF_Meta_FD_94780 | JGI IMG/M metagenome (GOLD analysis project Ga0136644, IMG submission 94780) | Freshwater microbial communities from Lake Croche, Canada to study carbon cycling - C_130820_EF_MetaG (v2) (version 2) | ecosystem: Environmental > Aquatic > Freshwater > Lake | place: Lake...
ACCGGCTGGACATGACGGAGCTGCGGGCACGCCAGGCGGGGCAGGGGCATCAGGGGCAACTGGACCGACCGGTGCCTCTGGACCGACCGGTGCCTCTGGACCGACCGGTGCCTCTGGACCCAAGGGCGACGCAGGTCCCGGTGGACCTACTGGAGTCTTTGACAGCAGTAAATCCGTCAATTCATTGAAAATTGGTACTCATTGGGTTATTGAAGATGAAGGTGGTCCTCTTGTCTTTCGCGATACGAGCAAGCCAAACGATGATAATCGCTATGCAATGTTTCCTGCAAGGGGCAACGGCAAGAACCTCTAGGCAGGATTGAACCGTCCGAACAACTGAATCAACGATGGAACCTTTGAATCCGCATCATAGTAATCAAGACGCATAGGTTTCCCGTTGGATTCCGTCTTGACGCATAGATACGGCATCAAGGGTACATGGGTCATGCCGGATGGGCACTGCTTGTAGCAGAGACCATCTACCCGTTCTACGTGAACTGCACCTTCTACAAGTTTCTGCTCCTCGCACGAGCGCTCAGTGTCGTGGGCATTCGCGGGTTCCGAGCACTTTTTCTTCGTTCTCGGTTTCTTATCCGACGCGCTCTTCCAGCGCTTGTACCAGTCGTCAAACTGAGGCAACCCACCTGCGTCTTGAGGACCCGGACACACCCCGCCGTGGTCCAAGCGTCCAACAAGGCGTCCACCCGATGGAATCCATAACCAACCGTTTTCAAGACGCCAAGAGATGGGTTCGTGACATAGTAGTCCCCAATTCTCCCACCCATCGGGGCACGGTTCCAGTCCAACAGGTGTACCCACACCATTCTCTTGGGTGTCGGCCCAACAGACGTCACTCACGCGGTGCCTATTTGATGGGCAAGGCTTGTAGCACAATAGCCCGTGGAGCTCTGGATGTGTCGCGTCACACGTGTTGGGATATGTGTGCAAGATTGGAAATCCAAAGACATCAATTGGCGAAACCATGCCTCCGAAGAAGATGAGTATTATCAACACGATGACCCCTGCAATTGCAATGCTGATAGGTGGCACAATGACCGCAACGCCTGTTTGATAGCCAGCTAGCTTTGCCTCCTTGTACATGCCGTACCACGTCAGCAAGAACATGAAGACCAGCACAAAGGTCAAGACCACCCACGCAGTTTTTGACAAGGATTTCATCATGTCGTAGAGCGGGGCCACCACCTCGGGCATCCACAGGAACTCAGCTGCAGTCTCTTGAGCCTTCTCAATCACGCCTTTGGGCATGCCGTTATTTCTACGATAGAAAACAATGGACCCTTGCCTACCAATGCTGAAGCCGTTCACAAAGTCGGGGACACAGACTACAGGACTGGTGTCTCGCCCTACAGACCAGCAATCTACATTTCCGTTTGTTCCGCTGGTGTTCAAGCCGCAGGATGGAGCCGTGGCTCCGTTTGCCACTAATGTGCTCACACGTCAGCCCGAGACGCGAAGCACTTCGTAACACATTTTGTCTGGTCATACACAAATGGACGTGGTTCTGCTTATGGGCCTCGCTGCCCTCGGATATGCCATGGCGAACGAGGCAAACCCCCGAAAGAAGAAGCAGGTTGTCCAGGCCGCGGCGGGCAAGAACCCGATGGAGACCTTTCTGAATCCTGAACAGACAGGTGGTGTCATGCAGGTGATTGATGCCATGACAGGGCACAACAATATGGTGCCGTTCTTCGGGGCTAACATGACCCAATCCATGTACTCGGGCGCAACCGATGGAATTCTGGATACGTACACGGGTTCGGGCAAGCAGACCTTTCACCACAAGGAAGAGGCACCTGCGTTCTTCGTCCCCGAGAAGGGGACAGGAAACCCCTTCGGACAGCAGAGTGAGGTGGACTTTGAGCAGTCCCGCCAAGTCACATCTCTGCGTACGGCCAATGTGTTTCCCATTGACCGTGTTCAGGTGGGTCCCGGTGTGAATGACGGATACACGAACTTGCCGTCGGGTGGGTACCAGCAGGATGCGGCGCGCGAATACGCCCTGCCTCTGACAACGGATGAACTCCGCGTTGCCTCCAAGCCCAAGCTCACGTACAAGAGCGAGGCTGTGCCCGGTGCCTTCTTCGTCACGGAGATGGGTATCCAAGCACCCGTCAAGAAGAACAAGCCCGACCGCTTCGTGGTCTTGGAAGGCAAGGATGGTGCGATGGACCACTTGAACACCGCCGTGGGTCAGCAGGTGGGTGGAGCCATGTACCCCGAGCAGATGATGAAGGCACAGAGGCGCGAGACAACGTCCGAGGAGTTCATTGGTGGACCGCAGTCAGCCAACACCTACCAAACCTACATTCGGTCGTTCACAGAGCCGTTTCAGCAGTTCATGAAGTTGACCGTGGAAGGACGCCCGACACCTGGTGGACCCGTGGGCGGTATGGCATCTCTGCAGACGGGTCCTCAGGCGACGAACGTGGCGACTCACCGCGACGAGTCCATCTTTGCGGCTGCAACCCGCTTCGACACGCCACTGATGAACATTGGTGGACAGGCACCGACCTCGGCACTCCAGGGGTCCGTCAAGTACTACAACCCGCTGCAGGAGGACATTCTGGTGTCGCGCAACAGCCCCGAGATACAGACTGGCTTTACCAAGAATCCGTATACACAGAGCCTGTCGTCTACAGGTACGTAAATGGACTGCCTTCGGTATTCGGGCACCTCGTATGCAGTGTGCACCAAGGGACAGACACGCAGACAGGTTCACGATTTGGTCAGGCTTGCAGCAGTGTACCACAACCGTATCCACGTGTGTTCTTGTCTACCCGACCCGTGGGCACGCGCATCCCTGTCGTTTCTTGGGGCCGTTTGGACTCCTGCTACTCCACAATGCAACACCTTGCCTACCTCGGCGCCGTAGAGTCCAGCTTAATTGGGCGGCGCAACGAACTAGTCCAAACAACGGCGACACTCTTTAACGTCGCCTTGCTTGGTTTAGTGTTATCCACATTCGCATACTTTCTGTACGTCCAATACGAATCCAATAAGGACGTGGCTGAAGAAAAACGGATTCCGTTCAAGCCTACCACTTGGTATTCTGCAACCCGAAATGTTCGCGATGAAGAGTATGGACAAGGCGTCAGCCCTTCTGAAACTGAAGCTCGACTTGGTCTACCGGGACCTGGCTATTGAGGCGGCACAGACTAAGTTTGACGAACTGAATGTCGTGGCACCTGAGGCACCGGCTGCACCCGAAATCGCTGTAGTGGACGTGGTCAAGGCACCGCCAAAGAAGAAGGTCATCAAGGCACTGGTTCCTGCTGGAGTCGCTGGACCAGCCAAGCGCACCATGTCCGACGAAGCCAGGGCTGCGGCATCTGAACGCATGAAGAAGCGGTGGGCCGACAAGAACGCAGAGATAGCTGCGCATCGTGCTGCGATGGGACCTAAAGCAGTTCTTCCTGCTGATAAGTAATGGCACTCCAACCTGACCCAGGGTATTACCCTGCGCTCAGTAACGGGAATTTCCAGCTGTACCAGTATGAACCCTTTTTCTATCGGTTCTCCTACACACCGTCGTCTGCACCGCTATCAAACACGTCGGTGAACCTCTACAACTACTTGGTATCGGACTCATCGGGCGTTACGTTTAAAGGTCCGAGTGGCTACAACACCATCTCCTCTGCGACTGGAGAAACGCTGGTGTTAGTGGGTGCGGCTGGACTGGTGTACTCAAACACGGTGTTTGCAGGCAAGGGGCGATTCACCGACCTCTCGGGGAATCCATTGGTGTCCAACGTGGTGGTCTACGCCAATGAGCCGTTTGCGGGCATCTCGTTCAAGACGGTTGCGGCAATGAACCCGGCTACAGCCTTTGTCCAGCCTCCGCTTCCAGCGCAGCTGAAGTTTGTGGGCGTGACCTCCAACCTGTTCCAACTTCAAGGGCTTCCCGCTGCGTCGGGGGCAAACGTGTCCTACCTGTTCGTAGCCTCCAATGCAAACTCGCAGGTGGTGTCGTCTACCATCAACATTCAAATCAAGCCCGAACGTGTTCAGCTGTTTGGCGGGCCCGTTGTCCAGACACTCACGGTTGGAACTCCGATAACGCCAATTACATTCACTGCAACGGCGCCCGTGACCGCGTCCAATCTGATGTATTCCTTGCCGTCTCTTCCCAGCGGTCTTGGGTTCACAGTGTCGTACTCCTTTCCCCCCACAGACCCGTCGGGAACGGCTATTCTGACAGGGACGCCTACAATTGACTCGCCCATCGGCATGACGTCCAACCAGCTGCAGTATACTCTCGGTGTGCAGGCGACGAGCGTGTTCTCTGGTCGACTCTCCAACTCAACGACCTTGACATTCTCGTACACGCCAACGGTCATCTTTACACAGCCGACCAACAATGCGTATTTGCCCACGCTGACGGTGGGACTTCCCGTTCCCACAACCTCCGCATATCGCTTTAACGCCAAGACGGTGTTTGGTACGGGAACAAGCATTAGCTCTATTCGTGCGACGGGTCTGCCCGCTGGATTGTACATATTCTCCTCGTAGGGGTCTGCGTACTTAACAGGAACTCCATCCGCTGCGAGTTCTGGGACGTACACGGTCACTGCAACGGACGTATCGGCAGGAATCACGGGCTCTATCCAAGTCGGAATCGTAGCCATTCAAGATGTGGTGACATTGTCGTCCTTTGCGGACGACCAGCTGACGTTCGTGATTGGACGCCCCCTGAGCAATGCGCTGCCCGGATACTATTCAAGCAACTTGAGCTTGACTGCCACATCAAGCACAGGACAAACACTGACGTTTGCGTATCCTCAGTTCAGTCAAGCGGGCATTACCGCGACCAGCAATGTCACCGGTGCGGGCACTGTACTCACATTCGGCGGGACACCCACGGTTCTTGTTCCACCAACGTTCGGGGCGGTAACGGCCCAAACCCCAACCGCGTCTACAGGCATACCCATCTTATTTTCCGTAGTTGACGATGTGTTTACGTGGAGTTATGTTACGGCAAAGTTTCAACAGAATCGGGTGAGTACGCCACTCCAGTTGAATGCCACGACATTGAGCGGTCGCGTAATCATTTCATACAGCACCTCGGGACTGCCCCAAGGTCTCACATGCAGTCGCAACGGGTTGATATCGGGAACCTGTCTGGGTGGAGGGAGTGGAGCCTTTACTGCAACAGCCTCCACGGGTGTTTCAACGCTCTCCCGTTTGTATCCGTATTCCGTAGACCCCGACACCTTGCTTATCACGACAGCCGCACCGTCCTATTCAGTGGCACCAAGTGGACCAGTTCCGCCAATACAGACCATTGCTACGTCTCACTCGGGTGTTCCTGTGACGTCGTATTCTCTGACACAGCCGTCGTACGGTCTGACGATTGGTGCCTCTACAGGAATCATTGGAGGCACGTTAAGCGCTCCCGCACAACTGATCAACATTGCACCTATTGTGGTGAATGCCCTTGTGGGCACCTTTCCCATGTCGTCAACCTTTACGCTGACGTCATCGACAGTCCCGGTGAATCAGCAGCTTGCGATAGGGAGCAACAGAATCACACCGCTGTATACCTATCTGTCCGTATCTCTCGTCTCGGGGGCGGGCGTGGGTACGCCCTTGACAGGAGGCACACATGCGAACCCGTATGGAGACACACCCACGACAGCGGCTAGCGACATTCAGTCAAGCGGCAACAACGTGGTTGCGTCCTTTTCGCAACTGGGAAGCAACGGGCAGACCATCTTTGGAAGCCTTGCGTATGGCGACGCAACTGCCCTACCCCTGAGTCTCTCAGCGGGGTTTCCAACACCAACGCCACCAAACGACAATTGGACGACCCATCGCAGTGCCTTTTCTGTCGCGTACTCTGGGTCTGGGTCCACATGGTATGCGCTGGGACAGGGGCAAAATGTTGACTTATCGCCCTCTGCCAGCAACGACTTTGGACAAGTGTATCTCCATGTGTCGTCCAACAATGGGGCAACTTGGACGCCTGGATATTACACGGCGCAAACGCCCGCGAACTGGGCCTTTGCAGTGACCGACACGCACCAGTTTCCTAACAATCCCTTCTTTCCAGCCACGCTTGATTCAAATTGGTACGACACTGGTGCTGTTGTTCTGCGCAGGTCGGGCAGCATCTATATGGCAGGAGGTGGGTCGCTTATCCGCACTTCGCCCTCTACCGGAACAACCACGCCCACCATGGTTCGTATCACAAGTATGACGGGGGGCACGTTGCCTCCGGGGGAGGAGCTTGCGACCGTTGTTCCTCTGTGGACGTACCCCACTGGATATTTCTTGGCAGAGACACGGGACTTTGCGTTAGATGGGTCTCCTTGGGTTGCGGCGGGGTCTGACTCAAACCACGTCTATGCACCCGCGTCGGGGAACCCATCTTCTGGCGGCGCGGGCGACACTATTTGTCCGACGCTGAAGTGGTCCTCGAATAGTGGGGCGACATGGAGTAACGCCACGTCGGGTGGATTCAACTATACAGCAGGTGTGGTCGTCTACGGCGGAGGGCGCTGGGTTGCTCTTGGACAAGACACAACGGGTGACATCTTAGACGGTGTCTACAGACTCAAGACGTCTACAAACGGAAAAGACTGGGGGTCAACTGTAAATCTTGGGTTGTCCAGAAAAGCCACAGTCTCCTACGCCAACTCGCAGTGGATTGTAGCGGATAGCAACGTGGTCTACATGAACAACTCAAATTTCTCCACGGGGTGGGCTTCGGTGACATCACCGGTGCAGGGTATCTCCCGGTTCTCGGGAACATTCAATGTGATAAATCCATTCGGGTCCAACTCCGTGTTAACATCGCCTCTGCAAGACACAACGATTCAACTGGCAACGCCTCAGTCACTGAATTACGCAGTAATGCAGTATCGGTACATTACACCCATCGTGCTGACACTGCTGGGTCAGTCAAACGCGTACTTCTTCGTGAACCTTGACACTGTTCCGTTGGGACTAACGTTTGATACGGTGGCTGCGACCTTCTCGGGTATGCCCGTGAATACGGGGAAAACAACTGTGCGGGTCTACGCAACGATTGGGGGGTCTAGCTACAACTACTTTGACTTTTTCTTTGAAGTCTACTCTCCTTACCCGCAGAAACGCCAAGATACAGCATCTGCCTTCACCGCGTACGTTCGTCAGGAAGCAATCATTGCAGGTGCCCAGTTCTCTCGCGATTCCACCGCACATCCGAGCCAAAATACGACAGTGGGTGCAGCCATGGGACCCATGTCCCCCGAAGTCGCAACGCCTCCGCTCCCCTGCTGTCTTCCGCCTCCATCAGTGAAAAATTGATTTGTTTGGTTTTGGAGTGTGACGGTCTTTAGACCTCGTCCACCGGCATCTCCATGGCGTCAAACTCCGCCAGTCCCAGCATGCCACGGAGGTCGTGCACGCCCTCAGATGTCTCCAAGTACACGCGCTTGGAATCCTCGCCAACCCAGTACTCCGTGCCCTTGTACATCACGAGCACGACGTTCTCGTTCACCTCAACCTCGGCGGGCTTGGGGGGCGCAGCCACCTTGATGGGTGCCGGGGGCGCCGGGGGCGCGGCTGCCGCGTTAGACGGCGAGGGACGCAGGTACTCCCGCATGTGCTCCTGCGGGGGGCGGGCGGCGTACTCCTTGGCGGGCATCCGGTTGACGGCCGCCAAGAAAGCCTCTGCGACATCCACGAGGGTGTCATCCGGCGTCTTGCCGTTGAACTCCTCATAAATCTGCTTGAACTTCTTCTGCTGTGTTGGGTTGAGTCCCACCAGGTTCAGGACGGGAACCTTGGTGGCAGGCTTGGGTGCGGGTGGCGCGGGCGCCGGTGGGGGTACGACAGGGGGCGCGACTGCGGCAACCGTGGGCATGACCACGCTCGGAATCGGGAACAGGGCGGCGAGGAGGCGGCGGCTTACCTCCTCTCCATTGACCTTGAATGCAGGTGCAGAGCGGCGGATGGCGATGTCGAGGGAGTGGGAGAGTGCGGAGTTCATCTTGGCAGGTGTGTAGAGGGCCCGAGACCCAGTGGGACCTGGTCCCAAAGAATCCGTTTTTAGCGCCACTGGACAATGAGCGTTGTTGACCCAGTCCTTCTATTAACAAGCCTTTCCTTCATATTCCCTGCGTTGGCAGCCTATCATCGTAAGAAATGGCCAGGACTTATCGTTGCGGCGGGTGTCGGCATCTGTTCGTTCATCTACCACATTGCGCATAATCCTCTGGCGTATTCGCTTGATGTTGCCTTCGTGCTTTCCTATCACTTTGTCGGGTTGACCTACGCCTATTTTCTGGGTCCCAATGCATTTATGCTAATTGGAATCCAGCTGGTGCTGGGGTACTACATCTATTCCTTGCCTGGGACCACAGAAGAGACACGGGACTCTCGCGACATTACCATTCACGCATTCTATCATCTTCTGAGTGCGTTAGAAGGATACCTTATCATGGTGGAGGCGATTCGCGGATAACCAAAAATGGAAACGTGTGCCCAATGGACAAGGAGACTATCCGTTAAGATGCCCCGCAATACGACTGGAGGCTCTGGCCACCGCTCGCAACGCAACTCCGAGTCCAACAAGACCAAGACCAACAATAAGTTCAACGATGCGCTGCTCGACGATATTCTGCAAGAGGCGGGGACGGATGGAGTGTTTGTCGCCCGGGTGATGCGGCGACTGGGCTCAGGCATGATGGAGTGCTTCTTCGTACAAGAGGAGGAGGTTGAGCACAAGAAGCGCATGGTGGACAAGCTGGTCCACGCACCCCTGCGCGGCGGCTTACGCGGCCGCGGCAAGAAGGACGTGTGGATTGATGTGGGTAGCGTCGTTCTACTCGCCAACACGGGACTGGGTGGCACGCCGTGGAAGATTATGTCAGTCTTCAACGACAAGCAGATTGCCCGCTACCAAGAAATCATGCCCGCCGCCGATAAGCGCATCTTTGCTCGGGCGGCTACGGATGCCCCTACAGAGGATGGTGGCATTGAGTTCATTGCAGAGGAGGAAGTCAATGTAGATGATATCTAAGCGTGGAACAATGCAGGTCGGCAGCCTAGTCGGCACACTCCTTTTAACATTTGTATTATGGATTGGCTATCAATCCACACTTCCCGAACACTCAAAACCAGGACCCTCATTGCCCGTGCCCATTTCCGTAGGCAAGGAACGGTTCACAGGCCGAACTCGCGATGCATCGTCCTACACACAGACTCTCCGTCGCAAGGCGGTTGTGAGCGGGTCGTATGGAAACCCGTGTCATGTGTTGCGCGAGACGAACCACACGTCCGGGTTCACGAATGGAGTTTTGGAGTTGTACTCTATCTCTGGTCTGTGCGAAGCGGCATGCCAAGTTGCGGCTGGACAAGTGTGCGATGTGTACGATGGTATGTTCTCAGGAAACGAAGAAGCCCTTGTTTTGGATGGTGGGACATCTGCAGACCAGTACGACGGTGGCACTGCGTTCGTGGACCACCCGAATGTACTGGATGGCGGTGGTGACTTCGTCATGGACGGCGGGGGTGCGTATTTTACGCTGCTCAATTACATTCTTCTGAACGGTGGAAACGCTGAGACAATTGTATGCCAACCTAGTAATAATGCCCGTCAACCCTGTAAAGTTTGAGCTACGTCGAGATACGTATGCCAATTGGACAGGGGTCGGCAACGTGCTCGTTCTTTTAGCAGGTGAGCCATCCGTTGTCTTGGACGGCATCTATGCGAGTCAGATGAAGATTGGCGACGGCTCTACGGTGTGGAATAACCTACCTTTCGTCGGAGTTGGTGGCGGCGGCGGTGGTGCTGGGTCCACGGGAGCCACGGGACCAATGATGGTAAGCCCAACGATGACGCTTGCAAAGGTGACGATTCCGCCGACTACTTTGACCTCGACAGTCACGGTGCTTATTCCCTACTTGGCTGCAGACAGTACAAACACGTCTGCTGTAGGAATACCGAACTTTGAGTTGTCGACTGCTGTCCCGCCGCAGCCTAATTCAGATGTATTCTACAACAGCGGGTCTACGACACTGCCCTTGCTGGCGAACTGGTATGCAAATGTATCCGTCCCTGCCGCATCAACCTTGACGACCTACGCGACCATGTCTGGAACCTACACCCAAGGTGAAACTGCTATCCAGTATGCAACGGGTACAGCGTACATTGCATCGTCGGCCATCTTCTTGCTGCCTCCTGGTGGCTACATCGGGATTTCAATTCAATATGTCGGCAGTGGTGGCGCCGCAACACTCCTCGGCGCAGGAGTCACCTTTTCAAAGCTGAGCGGATACGATGGACCAACGGGCGCGGTGGGTCCATCTGGACCCAAAGGTGTAAGCGGTGACCGTGGACCTCAGGGATACCAAGGCATTCAAGGGTTCACAGGGTTTTCGGGCGCCACAGGATTCACGGGTGCAACTGGTCCCCAAGGGTACACAGGGGCAGGGACTACAGGATACACTGGATTCACGGGTGCAACGGGCGTTACGGGTCCTACAGGTTTGACAGGACCTACGGGTGCAATTGCAACGGGTCCAACGGGTCCAACGGGTCCAACGGGTCTCACGGGTTGGACAGGTCCAACAGGTCCAACAGGTGCCATTGCAACTGGACCGACAGGTCTCACGGGGTCCACTGGCTTCACGGGGTCCACCGGCTTCACGGGGTCCACCGGCTTCACGGGGTCTACGGGATTCACGGGGTCCACAGGATTCACAGGAGCCACTGGCTTCACGGGGTCCACCGGCTTCACGGGAGCCACGGGATTCACGGGGTCCACAGGATTCACGGGAGCCAATGGCTTCACGGGAGCCACGGGATTCACGGGGTCCACCG
>Ga0136644_10004084_pt1 | contig 10827 bp, 10 predicted proteins | sample C_130820_EF_Meta_FD_94780 | JGI IMG/M metagenome (GOLD analysis project Ga0136644, IMG submission 94780) | Freshwater microbial communities from Lake Croche, Canada to study carbon cycling - C_130820_EF_MetaG (v2) (version 2) | ecosystem: Environmental > Aquatic > Freshwater > Lake | place...
CTCTTTCGACATTCCATCTCATGCTCTACTGCAGGCTGCGTGGCCGGCAGGAGAGAACGTTCTCGGTCCAAGAGAAGGGCCTGACGATGGCGCTTGTAGTCGCCGTCTAGCCAGCCACGGGTCATCTTCGAGTCCAGAAAGGCGCGATCCCAGGGGGCTCGACAGTTCATGCAATGCGCATCCACCTTAATGGAGACCAGGAACGAAGAGACACATCGCAGGCAGGGCAGATAGGGACATGCAGCACAGGCTACGGGTTTCCTGGCAATTGTCGTATAGGGATCGCAGCAGACAGGACAGGTTGTCATCGTGCGTTCATGTAGATGGTCAAAGGAGGTCGTCATATTTTTGTTTTATTAGTATAGGGCAGATGTTTGAATTCATTTATAAAGGTCGGTTTGATTGCCTTATTACAAAGCGGCAATTTGAAGCTTATGTTGAAAATATGTATTATAATATGAAGAAAATACTTAAAGTGAAATGGTCGCCCGCTAAATTTGTCGTAACAATGGAAATAGACCCGAAACGACCAAAAGGTATTGGTGGGACTACGGATTATGATCGTAAAACTGATATAATATTTAGATTACATCTACAATTATTAGGATTTCCCAAAAAAGAACAAACATTTGACCTAATGGAGAAGATGTTTGATTATACACTTCGGCATGAAATGTTCCATTTCTTTCTGCCATCCGTAAAAGATAATTCTTGCTGGTCGGAGGGTGTAACCGATTTTATGACACATCTTTTTAAACATGGTTCAACTAATGCGAATCTTATAAATGCGCTTACTAGTCTCACAGTAAAATATCGTGAAACAACGGATGAACATTATAAAATGCATTTATATGGTTATATGACTGGATTTAAAAAAATGCTCTCATTGTATCGCAATGATCCGTCATGCATCGATGATGTATTTTTATTAATTCAGGACCACTGTAAGAATGATGCCGCCTATAAAAAGGAATATACGGCTGCAGATATTATAACATATAATTCTGACTTTAAAACCTTTTTTGTTGGTAAGTGCAATAAACATTTTATCCATGTATTTAAGTAGACAGTTTTATTGGGGGGAACTTGCCGAACTGCTCTCTGAAAAATAAACGACGCGGGTGGCTACACCATTTACGAAGTTGTCGTCTTTGTCGCCAGTGCCGTTGCAGTTCTACAAGTCGGTGCGTCAAATCGGTTTCCACTGGATAAAATCGCATAATACGAACACTGTCTAGGTTTGGTATATCAAGAATCGAAATACCGCGGGCATACGCAGTAAAATAGGTAGGTTTGTGACGGATCAAAAAGTAGACAGGATCTGTAGATATATTCATCTACATTGATTCACTGCAGGTTCGTCTAAACGGAAGACTCGCAACCCAGAAGAGAGGGGATGTCCACTGAAGCGGTAAGAACCGAAACGGTAAGGACCGAAACTGTAAGGACCGAAATGAGACGACTGGTCGATCTGGTCGATCGCGGCCCGCGCGATGATCTCTTTTTTCCTTCCGATGCAACACAGACTATCTTCCGTCGCACCTGGCCACCGCTTCATCATGCGGTTCCCGACGTCGTTGAAGTCGCCTACAAGGGCAAGGCTCACTGGGGCGGGCGCATTACAATTCCGCTGTCGCGCTATGGCTACGGGGACATGTTACAGTGGATCTGTCTCCGCTTGCAGCCCCGATCCTGGCTCGGCGCCGATGTAGATGCCAAAATTCTGAGCGGTGAATGGACCTATGCGGATCCTGCAGGGGCCTGGATGTGGGCCTCCTCTCTAGGCTCCATCGCGATCGCCAAAGTCGAACTCGAAATCGGGGACACACTCATTGAGTCGTGGGGCGGTGAATGGATGGATGTCTGGTCCCGCACCTGGATGGAGGGCGGCCGTGCAGCAGCCTGGGATTACGATGTGGTCGGTCAGCGGCGAATCGATACGCTGCGATCCTGTCCCGATTGGATGACGATTAAACCAACAGAGGATGGCTATGTCTATTGCTGGCTGCCTCTGTCATTTCTGCGGCGGCCCACCGTCGGATTTCCTTTAGCGGCACTCGGGGAAACGGAAATGCGAATCCACATCACTCTGGCGCCGTTTTCGTCGGTAATTCGAAGGAAGGCTGTGCCCCGAACCTCCTCTACGGAAGTTCCTCTGGGCGCCACCGTGACCTTTTTGGATCAGACCGGCCCGACTAAGATTCCCTATGATGTCCGACTGCCGTCGATTGTGCCGCTGTTTGATGATGTAACCGTGTTGGCCGGCGTGGCACTCCTGGATGAACCCCAGCGGCTCTCCCTCATGCATGAACCACGGGAGATTCTGTATGATCGTGTGCAGGAAATGGTATTTGATCTGCCCGAAAAGGCCATTGTGAGCAACAATACGGTCTCTATGCAGCTTGCGCTCCGCGATTTTAACGGGCCGCTTCGCGAAATTTGCTGGTTTGTTCGGCGCAAGCGCGTATGGGATTATAACGAATGGACGAATTATGGATCTCTGTTGGAAGATGAGCTGGTAGCGGCGGCGCCCTATTCGGGTGCTGAGCAAATTGGTATCCCCTATATCCAGCAGCCGCTCGTGACGAAGGCCACTCTCCGCGTCGATAATGCAATATGGCGTTCCGAAGCAGAGCAATATTGGCGGGTCGAATACGGGCTGGCGCATCGTGGCGGTGTGCGGTCTGCAGGGGGTATGCTCTATGGATTCGTGCTGGGGGATGCTGCAGGATGGGCAGCGGGAGATCAGCAGCCGGCGGGGACAGTGAACGCATCGCGCGCTTCTCTTCGTCTGGATCTTGATATTACGGTTCCGACTGGGTTTTACTTTTCCGAATGTGGAACGGAGTCCCAATGGGGGTGGGAAGTCTATGTGTTTGGCATTGGCATTAATTGGATGCGATTTGTGAAGGGGTCCGTAGGGCCGCTGTTTCGTGATTAACCGCTTATAGTAGGATGGCAGCAGGCGGTATTGCAATCGATCCGCTTTATTCATTACAGATAACATCTGGTCTCGTCGCAGATAGCGTATCAAAATTTCGTTTTATGGACGGGACCTCCTTTAACGTATTTATTTCACAAAAAGAAAAGGCCTGGATGCCTGCAGGTAGCGGCGCACACAGTGTATTATATCAATTGGGGAAAGGGGGCGTTAATTACTTTATTAAACATATAACGACTATTGAAGACAGCATACCTTATAATGTTGATACTGTAATAGCAGAAATAAATGCTTTAATTAAACTACGGGATAGCCCGTATGTTGTAAAATTATTAGCCGCCCAAGTATATCAGGAGCAAGCGTATTTACTATACTCTTGGATTGAAGGTGTAACTTTATTGGAATGGCTGAAAAAATCACATACTAGAGAGGAGAAACGGCACGTGAAAGATGCATTACTGAATGGTCTTAAAGATATTCATGCGGCAGGTCTTCTGCATAGAGATATTAAGACAGATAATATTTTTGTTCCTGCCCGCGGAGATATCCCGACTTTTTACCTTGATTTTGGTCTAGTTGTCCCGATTGATTCCGTGGCTCGCTCCGAAGGCACAGTGGCGGGTGAAAGTGGAAACTATTCTATAGTTAAACAGACGGTTAATAGGAATACTGGGCCTCTTGAAAGTGTATTACGGATGATTGATGACTCAGAGGAAAAGACAAGTAGACCAACGACACCAAGTTTTTCTCCGGTTGGCGGTGCTAGACGGACACGTAGGAGGCTCGGGCCTGGAAGTAACCGCACAAGAGGTCGCCTTCGGCCTCGATCTAGAAAATATTAAGCTATAGTAAGATGGCTTCAGGCGGCGCGGGTGCTTCTGCTGGTGGCCCTCCTGGTGGTCTTCTTTATTCTGTCACATTGGAAGGCGATAAATTTGTAAGGAGAGAAAGAGAGCCATCAGTATTCCATAAGAGCTTTGCAGGTGAAAAAACCTATATTGGCTGTGGCGAATTTAGTCGCGTGCATATCTCTGAGGACAAAACATATATTATAAAACATATTTGTGCTACCGGTATTGCACCATATGATTTATTATTAGCGAATGCAGAAATAAATGCATTAATGAAATTGAAAGATAGCCCCTATGTTGTTAAATTACTCGCTGCAGAAGTTTATGATGATCATGCCTATATCGTTTATCCCTATATACCTGGCGAAACATTAGAAAATTGGCTTTATAACCATCATACAGTGGTTGAAAAGGAACGCATAAAGTCAGAATTGACCGCAGGCCTTAAAGATATTCATGCGGCAGGTCTTCTTCATAGAGATATTAAGAAAGATAATATTTTTATTCCATTTGACTCGAATAGGCCTGCGTTTTATCTTGATTTTGGATTAGTTGTTGCTATAGATTCGGAACAATTCTCTAAAGGAGTAAAGGCATCACAAGAAAAAAATTTTTCAAAAAAGAAACAGACAATTGACCGCAATACAGATCCCTTGAGTGATATATTACAGATGATTGATAATTCTCATACAACACCAGAGAGAGCAGCCGCTGCGGTTGGTGATCGCCCCCCTTCTCCAGAATTTTCTCCCTATGGCGGTGCTAGGAGGACACGTAGGAGGCTCGGGCCTGCACGTAACCGCACAAGAGGTCAGAGGAAGTCGACAAGGGCAAAGGCCCGTCGGGTAATGACCAAAAGACAGAGAGGCCCGTCAAGGGCTGGTAGAGGGTAGCGGCCTTCACCTTGTAGCCTGCTTTCCTGAGTCCATGCACAGTGAGAAGGATCGCCACCAGCCGATCAAGGCGTTGAAGCTCCGAAGGGGACTCCCCCGCTACGAAAAACCAGGCTGTTTCATCTATTAACAGATCTGAGGTGCCTGTGACATCCGGTGCCACCTCTACTGTGCAGCGGCTCAGCACGTAGGTTGCAGCCCCTAAGATAGCGCGGATCTTGGCTTTTGTTTCTACCAAAAAAGGTTGGATGCGTGCGAATTCTCGGGCACCTGGCAGAGCGGCTGCGGCGACAACACCCGAACGCCCTGCAGCCAGAGAGCGACAGAGGCCGATCTGATAAATATCCAACAGAGAGGCATCCAGGCTTTTTGAGGTGTAGGCGCGCCAGGATTCAATGAGCGTGCATCGGAATTCCTGCGGCGGCGTATGGCGGATGGGCGCAAATCGCAGATCGCTTAGCTTGATGTTAGCAAAACGTAAATTATACAGCATGGTTCGCATCTTGTGAATGATTTGTATAATCCGTATCAGCTGGGCTTGTTCAAAGTGGCGACCTCCTGTGGCCTTTTGAATGGCTGCCAGAATCTCTGTATAATAGATCTGCGGGGGTGCAGTCCCCGGCTCCGTTGAGGAGAAAAAATGGTCTACTAGATGTTCAAAGAGTTCGCGCTCTTCTTCAAAGATGGCGGCATCTTCTGCTGCGATCTTTACCGTCCACGTAACTTCCTGAGCCTGACGGTCCCAGAGTCCACCGGATTCAGGGCGGAGGAGACCTACATGTCGCCCCCAATAGGCCTGGATGAAATCGAAGAACTCACGCACCAGACCCCGTTCGACCCACCAGGCAGGAGTCACACGGGCCTGCGTGATGGGGACATCCGCTGGAAAGACTGGCAGAGGTGGCAGGAGTTTGAGGGCCTTGATTGTGCGATAGTCTTCACCCGTCAGCGTGGCGATCCAGTCTTCCACCGTTCGGGCCTGTTGTGCTCCTTCCAGATCCGACAGTTCATAGCGGGTGAGGAGGCGCCATTTGAGGAGGGGACGGTGCAGCTCCCGAACAAATCGGCTCAGGGATCGCTCGTTTCGACTGTAGGAAATTGTTAGGGTCTCGCGGGCTCGCGTGACGGCAACATAGAAGAGGCGGCGTTCCTGATCCACGGAATCTTCGTCCTTGAGCTGAGGAAAGACCTCATCATTCATCCGCACGAGAAACACGTGATCCCATTCGAGACCCTTGCTGCCATGAAAGGTGCTAAGATAGATAGTTCCTCTCTTCGGTTCGCCGCCGTCTACGAATCGCGTTCTAGCGTTGAGGTTCAGGAGGGTCGCTTCGAACATGTAGAGGACACTGTTGAATTTGCTCAGGATCACGACTGAGTGGCCTTCCTGCGCTCTCTGAATCGCCTTGGCGGCGATCGCATCACATTCTTCCGATATGCGACTATAGAAGAGGACTTCAGGCCTTTGATCCTTCTCTGTATCTGTTTCTACCGATTCAGGAGCCGTCATCATCTGTTTATGGGGGAGGGTCGGAATGCGGCGCATGACAGAGTTGGCGACGGCGATGATGGCTGCCTTGGAGCGATAGTTTGTGGAGAGCTGATAATCGACTACATCGTCGAACTTTTGGTGGAAATTCAGGATATAATCGACGGATGAGCCGCGCCATGTATAGATATTTTGTGCATCGTCGCCTACGATTGTGACCGCAGCAGCGGCAAGGGCTGCGGCTTCCGTATGGTGCAGGGCTTTAATAAAGGCGTGCTGGGTGTCGTTAATGTCCTGATATTCATCAATGAAGATCCAGCGAATGGTGGCGCGAACCCAGGCTTGGCCCTCGGGGGAGGTCAGATAGTCTAATGCTTTGAGAGGCAGTTCATCCACATGGTAGACTTCGTCAAGCGATCCTGGGTTGACTCGGCGGAGGAGCTGTTGAGACAGCGCATGAAAGGTGCCACAGAGGAGCGGAGTGGGGCCGACCAGCGCCTCCAGGCGTTCCTTCATGACCGCGGCGGCATTGTGAGTGAAAGTGAGGAGGATGATTTGTTCTGGCTTTGCATTGCCATGAGTCAGCAGCCATGATATGCGCGCTGTCAGTGTGGTGGTTTTTCCGGATCCGGCGCTTGCTAAGATGCGTTGATTTTGGGTCGGTGGCGATCTTACAATTGCGGCCTGTGCTGCATTCAAAGTTACAGATCCCTCTGCAAATGTGAATGTTTCCATATAGTTTTACCTGCTAGTTGGTTTATATAGAGAGCAGATCTTCGGCAAAATGCGGGTCAATACCTGAAAGGTCTGTGGCCTTCACTGGCAGCAGCATCAGCGTTGTTACTTCAGAAGACGGGGTCGGTTTTCGTTTGTTGAGAAGAGCAGCCATTTTGGTTGGGACTGTTTTATAGATTTGACTTTTGAGGTCAACTGCTTTGGCTTCTTGGAGAATATGAAGGAGATCCTCAAAGTCCAGTGTCAAAAATCGGTAGGTGCCCTTGCGGATCACAGGGTGACACTTGTATCGATCTACCAGAGACTGAATAAGGTGCAACGGCGTCACTACTGGTTCTAACAGTTCTTCAAGTGCTTCGCGAAGCGCCGTGTGACGAATCGTTTCGCTTCCCTCTCTGGAACCGCCTATTCCAGAAATTGCGTTCTTTCCTGGTTGAAACCCTGCAAGCACATGGACCCCATCCGTAAAGAGTATACCGGCCGCTTTGAAAATAGATGGCATGCCTTCTACTAAGAGTGGCCGCGGTAACATTTAGATCATTGTTTCGCTGACCCCAATAATGGTGTGGGCACTATTCCTGCTTGTCGGGATTATTGTCACTGCAGTTGGAATTCACGCATATGATTATTATTCCCCTGTGCAGGAATATAACTTCACCCAACCTCCGAAACTCGACAGTGGTGTCCTACAGGAAAAAACACCCGTGGTTCTGGAAATTGGCGTGCTGCCGTGGCGCCCCGGCCCTGCCTTGTCCTCTTGGACTGTCGTTACAGATGATGGCTCAGCACTCCCCGCATCCGACTGGTGGAACCTAGCAGAGAAACCGGTGATCGCAAATGGGGAGGAACTTGCTGCCGAAATGGGGCTGGCAACAGGTCTGGCTGAGCTCAATGAAGCGCGACCCTGGTGGTGGACCCCGGGTCTTTCGGATGTGGCTGTCGATTACTTGCCCCCCGGTTCCTTTCAGGGACTCCAGTGGATATCTGCTGAGCGACATTGGATTGGCTGCTCGGCAGGTGCGCCGATCACGGTTTGGCTTGTGAATTCGCGGTATCGGCGATTCCTGCCGATGAGCCCAGACGTCATTGTTGATCCGTGGTCCATTACGGTTGCTTCGAACCCGTGGATTGGGCGCGTGCAGTATATTGAAGTGCGGATCAAGCCGGGGTGGTGCCTGGGGATCCCGAGCCATTGGGGGTTTGCAGTGAGGCCTGAAGCGGCCGGACCTGACGCGGCTGCCGAGCCAAAGACCGTCGGATCAGCAATCTGGAATGCGTCCCAACACTCGGTCCTATCGTGGTGCTTGAGCAACAATGAGAGTATCCCGTCGCACACTGAACTGTGGAGCCAACTTGCAGAGGCGATATCACCGAATCCGAACACAGACCAATAATGGTTGCGTCGCTCATCTGTTCCCTGTCATTCTTTTCTGTTAAAACTCTGACCAGCCTCTGTAGAGAATGAACAGTCATACGATTCTTCATCTTTTACATATTTTGATCCTAGGCCCCTTTTTGCTCTATGTTGGACTAGGCTATCCGATACCGCCCTGGGTCTTATTGGGTGCAGGTATCATCGTAATTCTCTATCAGAGCTACAAGGTCTATGCGCATTATAGTCAGCAGGAGGCCATCTGGGTGAATCTCTTTCACGTTCTCATTGTCGGGCCCGCTCTCCTGGCCTGTGGACTTACAGAAGAACGCTTTATTAAAGAGCTGATCTTCATGTTAGGGTTTGCAGCGATTGGATATCATGGGTATTATCTTTTCGAGTCAATACAATAGGGATGATAAGCCTGCCACACCTCGGCGACATCTTAGCGATTCCATTTTTCCTGTGGCTCGTAATCTATTTTTACAGAAAGGATCAGACGGAAGCGAGCGGCTTAACAATTGAAGAGCGCATTCTCTATCTCTTTTGTATTGGGGCTCTCTTTGCAGATATCTTTTTTGTTTGTTGCGCTAGGTATTAGTTTAAGGAGATCATATATTACTAAAAGCAAAATGACTGATGCAAATGTTCCTGTGATCCGGCTCCACATGCTGGCGGTGCCCCATACGATTACGCGAACTGAATACAGCCACTGTGCCTTCACCGGCAAGGTGCAGCGATTCAGCCCCATGATGCTTATGAGACCCGGGTTTGAAGTCTATCACTATGGAGTGGCCACATCCGAATCCGGTGCCACGAAAGACATTGATCTGCTGACGGTGGAAGAATGGTCCGCCCTCCGTCTTGCGAGTTACATGAAATTGCATCCCGAAAAGACGGAGGAGGCGGCGCGGGCTTATCTTGCAAATCCCAAGGCCTTTGTGGGCGATCTTGGTAACTGGTCCACGCCCCTCTATGAAGAGTTTAATCGTCGGCTCAAGGTTGAGTTACCGAAGCATTATCGCTCCACCAAAACGGATATCGTATGCATTCCTTTTGGCCGATCCCATGATCGTGCACTAGATGGCATGGATGCCGTGGTAGTCGAATCTGGAATCGGCTATCCGGATTCTTATCGCAATTATCGCCTCTTTGAGAGTTATGCGTGGATACATCATGAGTTGGCACGGGAGAAAAAGTGGGGGCAGAACTACTGGTTTGTAACTCCGAACTATTTCAATGAGCTGGAGTGGCCACTTTCGCTGACGCCCAAGGTCGACACGGTGGGCTTCCTGGGCCGCATCTACGATGGCAAGGGCTGCACAGAAATTCTGGAAGTGGCGAAGCGGATGCCTGCAGTCCGGTTTATCCTCTGTGGTCCGGGGGATCCGACGCCCTTTTTGAAGTCGCCCAATGTATTCTACAAGGAACCGATCCATGGAACTGATAGGGCGGAGTATCTGGGTTCCCTGATTGCCTGCATGGCCCCGACCCAGTTCATTGAGCCCTTCTGCGGTGTTGCTGTAGAGGCACAGCTGTGCGGGACGCCGGTTATCACTAAGGATTTTGGTGCTCAGACGGAGACGGTCGAACATGGAGTTACAGGGATTCGCTGTCATACACTGGAGGATTACTGTGAGGGCGTGCGAATGGCGCAGGCGGGAAAGTTCGATCGGGCCTATATTCGGAAACGGGCAGTCGGTCTATATGGCTATGCCGCAGTGGGAGCCAAGTATGACTATGCCTTTCGGTGCATTATGGATGTCCACAATGGAACGAATGGATGGTATTCCCCGACGTCGCATATTGGGGTTACATGCCCCTGATATGTTTCTGGTATCTTTTCCTCAATCACCTCATCGACCGTTTTCTGGTCAGGATTAGCCACACATATTAATTATCGGAGTAATTAATAGTATGAGCAGCCATACCTATACCACGACCCTGTTTGGCGTAATGGAATGGGCAAAGTCCGAACTGGAACACGTCGGCCGCATTGTGTCGGTGAAGGATAAGGCTCTTCAGTATTCCTATGCGCTTGCTGTCGTAAGTGGGATGGCCCATCTGAGGGATGCGCTATTTCAGATGGTCAATGATCCGGCTTACGCTGAACGTCGCAAAGATCTCCTTACAACACATGATCAGGTTGTGAGAGCAATGGATCATCTGATACGCGATTTTGATGTGGATCTTCGCACTATCCGGGCCTTTAACACGCCGCGGGTCTTGAGTCCTTTTACCTATCTTAAGAAGAGCAGAAAGACTCGTAAAAATAGAAAAACTTTAAAGTAACCCTGTAGGATGCCGGCCAAGAAAACCCGAAAGGTAAAAAAGGTTACCTACGAAACTCACGATAATATGGATACGCCTTTCCAGGTGGAGGTGAAGGGATCTTCTGTCAAAGTATTCAAGGGCCTCAAGAATGAAGATGGTGGCTATGATAATTACGATGAGCAGGTGGCCCAGTTTCGCGCTTCTGCAGTTTATCCTGGCAAAAACTCCTGCTCACCCGAGGAAGAACGCTTCTTTGACTGTAGCCCTCAGAC
>Ga0136644_10004086_pt1 | contig 10821 bp, 6 predicted proteins | sample C_130820_EF_Meta_FD_94780 | JGI IMG/M metagenome (GOLD analysis project Ga0136644, IMG submission 94780) | Freshwater microbial communities from Lake Croche, Canada to study carbon cycling - C_130820_EF_MetaG (v2) (version 2) | ecosystem: Environmental > Aquatic > Freshwater > Lake | place: Lake...
CGTTACAGCGCCTGCCGGGCAGCGACTTCTTCCGCCTCATCGCCGCTTCGGCCACGGTCCCCGCACACCCCTGCTTGCACTGGCAGTGGCCCGATGGCAGCCACAGCGAACGTATCGACCCCTATAGCTTTGCGCCAACACTGCAGCCGTCGGACCTCGCCCTGTTTGCCAGCGGCGAACACGTGCAGGCTTGGCAGATGCTGGGCGCACACGCCGCTCGCCTCGATGGTATTGATGGTGTGCGCTTTGCCGTGTGGGCACCCAATGCCGAGCGGGTGAGTCTGGTCGGGCCCTTCTGCGATTGGGATGGTCGTCGCCTGCCGCTGCGGGTGCTGGGCCACAGCGGCGTCTGGGAACTGTTCGTCCCCGGCTTGTCCTGCGGCACCGTCTACAAGTTTGAAATCCGCAACCGTGATAGCGGCGCAGTGGCGCTGAAGATCGACCCGTATGCCAGGGCCATGGAGCTGCGACCCGATACCGCGTGCCTAGTCATGGCGCGCTACACGCATGAGTGGCAGGACAGTGCGTGGATGAACGCGCGGCGTGAGCGCGATTGGCTGCATGCACCGTTATCCATCTATGAAGTCCATCTGGGGTCCTGGCGACGCGCGGCTGATGGCAGCTTTCTCAACTATCGCGAGCTCGCCTTGCAGTTGGTGCGATATCTGCGGCAGATGCGTTTCACGCACATCGAGTTGCTGCCGGTGACCGAACATCCGCTGGATGACTCCTGGGGCTACCAGACCACCGGCTATTTCGCGCCCACCAGCCGTCATGGCACACCGGACGATCTGAAGTTTCTGGTCGACTGTTGTCATCAGGCCGGCATCGGCGTACTGCTGGACTGGGTGCCGGCGCACTTTCCCCGCGATGCTCACGGCCTGGCGCGTTTTGATGGCGCACCGCTGTATGAACATGCCGATCCGCGCCGCGGCGAACACCCGGACTGGGGCACTTACATCTTCGATTACGAACGCCACGAAGTGCGCAGCTTTCTGTTGGCCAGCGCCTGCTATTGGCTGGAGGAGTTTCACTTCGATGGTCTGCGGGTCGATGCGGTCGCCTCCATGTTGTATCTGGACTTCGGCGGTCGCAGCGACTACGTACCTAACCGTGAAGGCGGCCGCCATAACCTCGAGGCTGCAAGCTTCCTGCAACGTCTCAACACCCTGACCCATGCCCGCGCACCGGGCACGCTGATCATGGCCGAAGAGTCCACAGACTGGCCTCTGGTCAGCCGGCCGGTCGATAGCGGCGGGCTGGGTTTCTCGATGAAATGGAACCTCGGGTGGATGCACGACACTTTGGGTTACTTCCGCACCAATCCGCTGTATCGCGGCTATGAACAGGACCATCTGACCTTCCTGTTGATGTATGCCTACATCGAGAACTTCATCTTGCCGCTCTCGCACGATGGAGTCGTGCACCTGAAGCGCTCGTTGCTGGGACGCATGCCGGGCGACCGGTGGCAACAACTGGCGAACCTGCGGCTGCTCTATACCTGGATGTGGACACAACCGGGCAAGAAACTGCTGTTCATGGGGGGTGAGTTCGCGCAACCGTGGGAGTGGGACTTCCGCACGGCCCTGCCGTGGTTTCTGACCACTCAGCCCGAACACGGCGGTGTGCAACGGCTGGTGGCCGATCTCAACACGCTCTATGTGCAGCAAGCCGCTTTGCACAGTCAGGAGTTCGAGCCCACGGGGTTTGCGTGGATCGATTGCAACGATCGCGAGCGGTCGATCTTAAGTTTCATGCGACTGGCCGGTGAGCAGCTGGCCGTTGTGGTGGGCAATTTCACACCCGTGCCGCGCAGCGCCTACCGCCTGGGCGTACCGCAGTCGGGCGTTTATGTGGTGGCGCTGAACAGCGACTCTAGCTTTTATGGCGGCAGCAACACCGGCAACGCCCTGACGACCGCCGAAGCAGTGCCGTGCCACGGACTACCGTGGTCGGTGCTACTCGACCTGCCGCCGCTGGGCGCGCTGGTGCTGGTGCCGCAGGCCAGCGACACCGCGACTTAAAGGCTCTTCATCAAGCCCATTTCCAGCGGGTGCGTCAGCAGCGGGTGCCACGGATAGACGCGGACCTCCACGCGGTACTGCCCGGCACCCGGTGCTGCGGTCAGCAGCTCATACACGACCGAACCGTCCACAGCCGGCTGCTGCGCGACGAACTGCGCCCGCCATTGTCCGTCCGGCACACCATGCCCATAAGAGCACAGGGGTGCCGGCTCAAAGGCATATTCGGGCAGTGAGCGATAAGCCTTGAGCTCAACCCGCAAGTCCTGCGGCTGCAGGCCGTTGAGTTCAACGCGCACCTGCGCACGTACCGCCGTATCAGCGCCCGGTTCGCGCACCAAGGGTTGCACCTCGTGCAGACGCACGTCCTGCCAAGCCGCGCGCACACGGCGCTTCCACTCCGCCAACTCGATGGCACCGGCGCACTCATTCGCCATCAGCAACTGACCTTGCTGTGCCGCAGGCTGGTAGATGCCTCGGTTGTAATCGCGCACCGCACGCCGCATGTTGAAGGCCGGCATCACCGTCGCCATCGCATGCTTGCAACGGGCCACCCACTCCGGCGAGCGGCCGCTGGCGTTGCGTGCGTAGTACAGCGGCACGACCTCCTCTTCGAGCGCATCCAGCACCATCTCGGCATCGAGTTGATCGCGACGTTGTGGGTCTTGGACATCCGCCCCCGGCAGACCCCAACCGTTGCGGCCATCGCTGGCCTCGGCCCACCAACCATCGAGTATCGATAAGTTAAGACGACCATTGATGGCCGCTTTGATGCCCGATGTCCCGCTGGCCTCCAGCGGTGCGATGGGGTTGTTGAGCCAGACATCGACACCGGTGACTAACCAGCGCGCCAACTGAATGTCGTAGTCCTCTAAGAACACAACCCGACCGGCGAACTCGGGCGTCAGCATCAATTGCTTGATCTCACGCAGCACTTGCTGGCCGGGATAATCGGCCGGATGAGCCTTACCTGCGAACAGAAACACCACCGGACGTTGCGCGTCGGATACCAAACGCAACAAGCGCTCGCGATCCTGCAGCACCAGCGCGGCGCGCTTATAGGTGGCAAAACGGCGTGCAAAGCCGATGGTCAATACGTCAGGGTTGGCCGGATCCAGCCAGCGCGTGATACGTCGTAACTGCGCACCCCCTAGACCTTTGCGCCGGTATTCACGCTCCAGTCGCGAACGCACCCCGGCCAACATGCGGGACTTGGCCTCTTGAGCAACCGTCCAAAAGCGTTGCTCATCCAGCGACTCGATGGCCTGCCAGCGACCAGGCTGCGACAACTCTTCGCGCCAACCCGGTGACTGTTCATCCAGATAGCGCGCCCACACCGGCGCAAGAAACGTGGGCACGTGCACGCCGTTGGTGACGTAGCCGATGGGGTTCTCTTCCGGTACCAGATCGGGCCAATGGTCGGCGCAGAGCTGCGAGGACACGCCGCCGTGGATACGGCTCACGCCATTGATGCGCCGCGTACCGTTGAGCGCCAGTCGCGTCATGTTGAACAAACCCGGAACACCCGGTGTCCGACCCAGCGCCAGCAAGCGCGCCAAGGTCTGACCCATCGCATCGGCCATACCCTCAAAGTGATCGCTGAACAGACCGTCATGAAACGCATCGTGACCGGCGGCCACCGGCGTGTGCGTGGTGAACACGCTCTGCGCCGCGACGGCTTCCAGTGCAGCTTCAAAGCTCAGCCCACACACCAACTGCTCACGCAGTCGTTCGAGGATCAAAAACGCCGCGTGGCCCTCATTGATGTGCCACACCGCAGGGGCAAGACCCAGCGCGCGTAAAGCACGCGTACCCCCGATGCCCAGCACCATCTCCTGCCGGATACGTACGCCTTCATCGCCGCCGTATAAGCGGAAGGTGATGTCCCGATCGGCTGCATCGTTGGGCGCGATGTTGGTGTCGAGCAGATAGACGCTGATCCGGCCGACCTGCGCCCGCCACACCTGCGCATGGACTTGGCGGCGACCGATGGGCACTTGCACCACCAGCCAGTTGCCGTGCGCATCATTAACCCGCTCCACCGGCAGATCACGCGGGTCGACATCGCGATAGAGCGGGTTTTGCGCGCCATCCGCATCGACGGACTGCGTGAAATAGCCCTGCCGGTACAAAAGACCCACGGCGACAAAGTTCAGGCACTCGTCGCTGGCCGACTTGCAGTGATCTGCGGCCAGAATCCCCAAGCCACCTGAATAGATCGGGAAGCTCTCGTGAAAACCATACTCGGCGCAAAAATAGGCAATCAGCGGCTGCTCCGGCTGCGTGGGCTTGCGTGCCTGGTAACTGTCAAAAGCGGCCAGCGCCTCGTGATAGCGCTGCATATAGGACGGGTTGGCTGCCGCGGCATCAAACGCAGCCTGCTCGACGCAGCGCAGCATCAGCAGCGGATTGCCGTTGCTCTGCTGCCAGATCAAAGGATTTAAATCCTCGAATAGCGCGCGGCTGGGACGGTGCCAGCTGTAACCAAGGTTGAACGCCAGCTCGCGCAATCGCGCGAGGCTTGCCGGGATGACCGGAGAGATTTCTATCTGTTGCATCCGCTCAGTCTAGTTCACTGCGCCATACAGACTGTGAATCACCTAGACTTCCGCACATGTCACGTCTCAGACTAACGGCACTGATCTGGCCCGGGTTGTTGCTGACCGGCGGATGCAGCGCCGCACCACCCGAATCAGGGCCGCTTGCCGCACCGGCCATACCCACCACACCGGCAGCAGCCTGCCTCTCCGACGGCAGCGCAGCGCTGCGCGCCAGTCTGCGCGGCGCGGTGAGTGCAGACCTGCAGTGGCGCGATGCCCAATTAAGTTGCGAAGGGGGACTGCGTCCCGATGGCCGTGGTCTGCGCGTAAGCTTGGCCGGCCCACTAACGGGCACAGAACGCGCCGGGCCGCAACAACTGCGGTTTGTCTTCGGCATCGACCTGCCTGCCGGCCAGACGCAGGGCAAGGCTTTGCCTACCAATGTCACGCTCATTATCGAAGGTGCCGCACAATTGTTTGCCACCCGCGGTGATGACAAATGCACCATCGACCAACTACTGCGCACACCGCTGACCGATGACAGCCGGGGCAAAGCCAGCCGCATCGAGGCGCGCGGCTTTTGCACCGGTCCAGCCACATCCAGTGATGGCACTCAGCGGCTGTTGTTAACCACCTTCGAATTCACCACGCGTCTTATCGAGGAATAACCCCATGCGTACTGCCACACGCTTTGCCTTACTGACACTGCTGGGCCTGCATTCCCTGTTGGCCAACGCCGCGGACTTTGCTCCGGCGCAACTGCGCAGTTTTCCGCAAGACAAACTCGCCATTGTCCACGAGCAGACCACGCACTCGCTGCAGATCTGGCTGGCCGATACGCCTGAGCGCCAGCAACAGGGCTTGATGTTCCTGACCGAACTGCCGCCCGGCTACGGCATGTTGTTCCCGCTGGATACGCCGCGCGTCATGACCATGTGGATGAAAAACACCTATGTGTCGCTGGACATGGTGTTCATCGGCACCGATGGACGCATCGTGCGCATCGCCGCCAATACTGAGCCGCTGTCCACCAACATCATCTCGTCGGGCAGTGTGATCGGCGGTGTACTTGAAATACGCGCCGGTGAGAGCAAGCGCTTAGGACTGCGCGAAGGTGATCGCGTGTTGCATGGCAGTTTCGCTACACGTTAGTCGGCTGTATTCACCGGCTAGGCTAATTTCGATAGCATGCGCGGGTCTTTACAATAATTTCGGAGTAATCCCGCATGCGTTCCACCCTCAAGCTCGCGCTGGCCTTCAGCGCGGTCACCTTAAGCACCGGTGTTTTAGCCGGCACAGAGACCGACAGCTGGTACACCGGTGCCAAGGTTGTGGGCGTTGCCCCGGATGACAACCGTCAGGCAGACCTGGGGCTGGGCGGCCAGTTGTCGCTGGGCTATGTCCTGACCCCGGAATGGGACATTGAACTCAACGGCATCAGCAGCAAGCACAAGCGCAACGGCGACAATCTGAGCCTCAGTGGTGCCGGCATCGACCTCAACCGCGTATTCAATCGCGATAATGCGGTCTCCCCGTTCATCGGCTTGGGCTTCGGCTACATGGGTACCAGCAGCCGTGCCAACAACGATGGCGGCGCGACCGCTGCCTTGGGTGTCGGTCTCATCGGTGACCTGATGACCCTGCAGTCAGGAAACAAATTGCAATGGCGCGCCGATGCCAAGTGGCGTTATCTCGCCGTTAACGGCAAGGGCGGTAACTACGTCGACACGATCGCAGGCTTAGGCTTGCAGTTGGCTTTCGGTGGTGCCCGCCCGGTGGTTGCTGCTGCTGCGCCGGCGCCGGCTCCTGCTCCGGCCCCGGCTCCGGTGGCTGCGCCAGCACCGCGCCCGGTCGTCGCTGCACCGCCACCGCCACCGGCTGACGACGATCAGGACGGTGTGCCCAACAACATCGACCGCTGCCCGACCACACCGCGTGGCGACAAGGTCGATGCACAAGGCTGCAGTCTGCGCGCCCGGCTCAAGGTGTTCTTTGCGCATGATTCGGCCAAGCTGATGCCCGAGTCCTTTGCTGACCTCGATGTTCTGGTGTCCTTCCTGAAGGATGCACCGGCCGTCACCGGCATCTTCGAAGGCCATACCGACAGCAATGGCAGCGATGCGCACAACCAGGGCCTGTCGCAGCGCCGTGCTGACTCAGTCAAGAAGTACGTCGTGAGCAAGGGCATCGACGCGGGCCGCGTCAGCACCAAGGGCTATGGCGAGAGCCAACCCGAGGCAGACAACGCCACCGCAGAAGGCCGCGCGCAAAACCGCCGCGTCATCTTCCAGCGCACTGACGTCAAGTAAGGTCCGCTTAAGGGTCTTTGTGACCCGCGCAGCCGCCGCAGCCTGCAGCTTGCAGGGCGGCGCGCTGCGAGTTGGCCAGATGCAGCAATGCTCTGGCCAACACTCCGCGTTCACCGGTGTAGCGCAGCAAACTTTCCACGCAACGCAAGCGCGTTTGCGCGCTCACCAAGCGCCAAGCGGCTGATACTGCCGCTGCCAACACGATCAGCGCGACCAGCGCGTTTTGCCAGAAGTTCACATCAGCCACAGCGTCACCCGGTAGGTGATGAACGCGGCCGCATAGGCCATGGCAAACAAGTAAGCGGCCATGATCAGCGGATAGCGCCAAGTGCCGGTTTCGCGCTTGACCGTGGCCAGCGTCGACAAGCACTGCGGCGCAAACACATACCAAGCGAGCAACGAAAAGGCCGTTGCCAGACTCCAGTGGGCGGCGATGAGTGGCGACAATTGCGTGCCGACATCATCGCCCGACGCCGACAAGGCATACACCGTACCCAACGCCCCCACAGCCACCTCACGCGCCGCCAGACCCGGCACCAGTGCGATGGCGATCTGCCAATTGAAGCCGATGGGCGCGAACACCACTTCGAGTAAGCGGCCCAACATGCCGGCAAAACTGTAAACAATAGCCGGCTGAGTCGCATGGGGCGGTGCAGCCGGATAACTGCTGAGAAACCACAGCAAGATCATCAAGGCCAGGATGATGCCGCCGACGCGCGACACGAAGATGGTCACGCGCTCCCACAGGCCAAGCAACAGGTTGCGCAGATTGGGCCAGCGATATTCGGGAAGTTCCATCATCAGTGGATGCAGCTTGGAGCGCAGCATGGCAAAGCGCATGACCAGCGCCACCAGCACCGCACCCAAAATGCCGGCCGCATACAGGGCGAACAACACCAGACCTTGCAGACTGAACGGACCCACGCTTTGCTGCGGGATGAACGCGCCGATGATCAGTGTGTAGACCGGCAAGCGCGCCGAACAGGTCATCAGCGGCGCAATCAAGATGGTCGCCAGACGGTCACGCGGATTAGGGATGGTGCGCGCTGCCATGATGCCGGGGATAGCACAGGCAAACGAAGACAACAGCGGTATGAATGCGCGGCCCGACAAGCCCACACGCCCCATCAAGCGATCGAGTAAAAACGCAGCACGCGGCAGATAGCCGCTGTCTTCCAGCAACAGGATGAACAGGAACAGGATGAGGATCTGCGGCAAAAACACCAGCACGCTACCTGCGCCCGACACAAAGCCATCGACCAGCAAACTGCGCAGCGCGCCCTCGGGCAGCACCTGCAGCAGCCATTGCGCCAAGCCAGCCACTGCCGTGGTGATCAGGTTCATAGGCCAGCGCGCCCAGCTGAACACCGCTTGGAACACCAGAAACAACACCGAGGCCAGCAGTACCGGCCCTGCCACCGGATGCAACACGCAGGCATCAATACGAGCCAACGCGCGGCTGCGCAACGGTTCGCGATAGCCCATGTCCGCCAGGATGATGCGCACCTGACGCTGCGTCTGGCCAATCTGCTCGGGCGTCGCCGGCACATAAACTGCTGCCGCCACCGGCGCTCCCGGGGTCACCTGTGCCAGCGCCGCCAGCAGACTGCGCTCCCCGCCACTGCTCACCGCCACCGTCTCAACCACCGGACAACCCAGTTGCTGCGCCAGACGCTGCGCGTCGATGCCCATGCCTTTGCGGCGTGCCAGATCGCTCATGTTCAGCGCCACCAGCATAGGCCGGCCCAGTTGCAGCAGCTCCAAGGTCAGCCGCAGGCCCAGCCGCAAGTTGGTCGCATCGAGCACATTGACGATGAGCTCGGGGGCTTGCTCACCGGCCAGTCGGCCGACGATGACATCACGGGTCACCGCCTCATCGAGCGTAGTCGCAGAGAGGCTGTAAGCACCGGGTAAATCGAGCACCCGATAGTTGCGCTGCTGAGCAGCATCGTTGCAACGGCCTTCTTTGCGCTCGATAGTGACGCCGGGATAGTTGGCGACTTTTTGCCGGCTGCCGGTCAGGCGGTTGAACAAAGCGGTCTTACCGCAATTGGGCAAGCCGACCAGAGCGATGCGCAGATCGCAATCGCGCGCAAGGCCAGCACTCACAGCGGCACCGTTGCTCACAACTGCACCAGCACGGCTTGCACTTCACTGCGTCGCAGCGCAAAGCAAGTTCCACCGATGCGCACGGCGATGGGATCAGCACCGGGCCGGATCTCAGCGATGATCTCGAAGGCCTCGCCCGGCACAAAGCCGATCTCCAGCAGCCGCCGCGACACCGTGGTCCCGGCCGACTCACCGATCTGCGTGTCATCGAGCAAGACCTGCGTCACCACGCCCCGGGCGCCCTTATGCAAGGTCGCCAGTGAAACCGGCGGGGGACTGTCAGAGGACTGGGCGCTCACATCAGCTCGTTAATGAGAATTGATCTCAACAACATACCCCATGCGATCGCCCACCGCTATAGTGGATATCATCGTCGGCCGAACCCCCGGAGCGCCCCATGACTACCGCAGCCACGACCGTCAGCCCCCGTCACCCCGACCTGCTGTTCATAGACGGCCGATGGGTAGCGCCTGTTTTGGGGAGTCACATTGAAGTGGTCTCACCCAGCGACGATCGCGTCTTTGCCACCGTGGCCGAGGCCACTGCGCAGGATATGAACAACGCGGTGGCGGCGGCGCGGCGCGCTTTTGACAGCGGTGTCTGGCCTTCGCTGCGAACAACACAACGCGCCGAGTTGCTGGGCAAGATGGGTGAGGCGCTGGCGCTGCGCAGCGGCGAGTTAGCCGACGCTTGGGTCAGGCAGGTCGGCGCTTTGGCCACCGTTGCGCCTTACATGGTGGGCGGCGCGCTGGGTCTGCTGCGCTATTACGCCGGCTTGGGCGACTATGCTTTTGCAGAGGCTGTCGCGCCGTCTGACGGCAAAGGTGCGGCGATCATCGCGCGCGAGCCGGTGGGGGTGGTCGCGGCGATCGCACCCTGGAATGCGCCGCTGACCATCATGATCAACAAGATCGCCCCGGCGCTGCTGGCCGGTTGCACGGTGATCATGAAGCCGGCGCCCGAATCACCCCTGGAGGCTTACCTCATTGCCGAAGCCGCCGAAGCGGCCGGCTTTCCGGCTGGCGTCGTCAATCTGGTGCCGGCGCACCGCGAAGCCGCTGAAGTGCTGGTGCGTCACCCGGATGTCGATAAGGTCAGCTTCACCGGTAGCACAGCGGCCGGCCGCCGTATCGCCTCGTTGTGCGGCGAGCGCATCGCGCGTTGCACATTGGAGCTGGGCGGTAAGTCGGCCGCCATCGTGCTGGAAGACTATGACTTGGCCACCGCGGCCAAGCAGCTGGCCGGCACGATTTCGATACTCAGCGGCCAGGTCTGCGCAACGCTCAGCCGCGTGGTGGTGCCGCGCGCGCATCAAGCCGAACTGGCCGAAGCGCTACGCGCCGAGCTCACGGCCATCCGCGTCGGCAGCCCTACCGACCCCACCACCCAGATGGGACCCTTGGCCATGCGCCGCCAACTCGAACGCGTCGAAGGCTATATGCCGCGCGGCCAGGCCGAAGGCGCAACCTTGGTCTGCGGCGGCACGCGCAGCGCACACATGCCGCAGGGCTGCTACTTTGATCCGACGTTGTTCACCAACGTGACCAGCGGTATGAGCATCGCGCAGGAAGAGATCTTTGGACCGGTCATCGCGCTGCTGGCTTATGACGATGAAGCCGATGCGCTGCGCATCGCCAACGACTCGAACTATGGTTTGTTCGGCGCGGTATTCACGCACGACACCGACCGGGCCTATCGCATTGCGCGCGGCGTGCGCACCGGCGCGCTGACTCAAAACGCCTTCCGGCTCGATTACCAACTGCCCTTCGGCGGCTTCAAGCAATCGGGCATAGGCCGTGAAGGCGGCTTGTCAGGCCTGCTGGGCTATACCGAGACCAAGAC
>Ga0136644_10004087_pt1 | contig 10821 bp, 10 predicted proteins | sample C_130820_EF_Meta_FD_94780 | JGI IMG/M metagenome (GOLD analysis project Ga0136644, IMG submission 94780) | Freshwater microbial communities from Lake Croche, Canada to study carbon cycling - C_130820_EF_MetaG (v2) (version 2) | ecosystem: Environmental > Aquatic > Freshwater > Lake | place...
TATGTTTATTGAAGAGTTTGCATCTCTTGTTCTAAATACGATTTTTTTGTTTTCGCAACTCACGCAGTTAGAACAGATTAACAGACGAAACACTTTCTTTCCTTCTTTATCCTTGTAATATTCTAAATCCTTATTACAATCACAACACTTTTTACTTGTATTACATTCATTTATTGTTATTGTATCATATTTCTTATGAATTAATTTCCTTAATCCTTTATTCATCGTAGGCATAAAATGTTTCATTTGTGTTGATCTACTCCAATTTCCATAACCAATTAGGATATTTTCGCCAAATGTTTCCTTAATTTTATTCAAAAAAGTATCTACACTTTTCTTACCATAACTATATTGCCGAAACTTCATTTTTCTCCATGTTTCTCTTTTGTAAAATTCTATGGTGTCTTTGTTTAATTTATCTTTTTCAACCAGATACGATTTGAATTTTTCATAATCAACTGATTTACTATTTTGAAAGGATAATATAGTTTCTTTCTCAACAATACCATTTCGCTTTCTTTCCTCTAATAAAATCCTTTGGTTTGTTTTTGCTTTACTTTCTCGTTTTCTTTGTGGTGATGTGTATTGTAGTTTGTTTCCATTTTTATCCATCATATAAACCAAACTGCGTTTGCCTGGATCACAACCTACAATATTTCTGTCTTTCAAAGTGTCTAATTGTTCTTTGGATAAATCCTCAATATTGTAAAAATCTTGTTCTTGTAAAATAGGAACTCTTGCACCCCATTTTTTATCTTTCAAATCTTTTCTAATAAAAAGCAAACAACAACTAATTCCGTCAGTTTGGATTTGGTTATGAAACTGATAATGTTTATTTTTGAATATTTTATTTTTTAAATCCAAACAGTTGCACCATACTTCGTTTTGATTGTTTTTTACATTACTTAATAATTCACCCTTTCTCACTTTATTACCATCTTTGTCTTTTTCAGGGCAAAACAGGTTTATCAAACTTGCTGTATCAATAATAATGTGTTTTGGAATAATATTGTTTCTTAATGGTAAGGGTTGAAATAATTTGCTTTCTTGTTTTTCTAATACAGAGTTCATATACAACATTCCTTTCAAATAATCAAATGGTTTCACTTTAACATCATAGTGTATTGACTTTTTGATTTCAGTAGGTAATATGTTAGGTAAATGTGTTTCTTTCCATTCATTAAATATTTCATTTGTTTCACTTAATTCCATAAGGTTCTTTTTGAATTGAAATAAGGTTGATTTATCTTCTGTAATTTCATTTGTTGTTTTATTTATAAATCGTAAAAAGTGTTGAATAAAATGCTCTTGAATATTATTGGATAAAGAAGTATGTATTTGTGTTGCTAAATAAGGCAATAAAAAAGTTGTATTTTTTAAATTGGTTTTTACATGGTTCAATAAAGGTTGATATTCGGTTTTGTAGAATGCTTCTAATTTTTCTAAAAGTTCAGTATCTTTTCCTTTCTTTCCTCTATTATCTCTTGTTCCTAATGTTTTTATACAATACAAAATAAATGTATCGTCTAATTCAGGCAATTGCATATTATTTGTGTATTGATACAAAACATACAACCGAATAAATTGGTAGGTATGAATAACCAAATCATTCATTTCAAAAACCAAATGATCTAGAACTGGTTGCATTGTATCACGATTTAACAAAATCGTCTTCAAAGGTATTTTGAAAGTTTTGTAAGCAGATTTTTCATTATTCCTAAATTCTTTGAAATCCTCCTTTTTCTTTTTCTTAACTTTCATTTTATATAATATACAAATATTTCTTTATGTAATTTTTTACGCAATTAATTATATAACTATCTAAATATTTTCATTTTCATTATTTTCTGTTTGTTTTTTCTGTTTTTCTTTTTTATTTAAATATGCTGTTCTTGCGTATTCCTTTTTTTTATCAGGCGAAACCTCATAATGATAATTAGTTTTTTCTCTATACTCTTTAACCTTTTTTATTACTTCTTCTTTATGATTTTCATAATAATTTTTGCTTCTCTTTGGCGCAGTATATTTTTTAAGTTTTTCTTTTAACTCATTATTTTCATGTTCTAATTGTTTATTTTTGAATAATATTTCATCAATATTCATGTTAATTGTATATAAAGTAAAAATATTTTTATGTCATTTAATTAATGTAAATAATTTTTTATGAAATCGGTTAAACTTATTATAATTATATTATAAAGTTTTACAAGTTCAATTAATTTGTCTTTATCTAATGTTTCTATAAATTCAATATTTTCATTTGTTAATGTTTGAAAATTACGAATATTCTGTGTTAATAAATAAAATTTAGATTCTAAAATTATTTTATTGTCATTATCCATATCATTTATTTTTGTTGGTTTAATTTTGCCCCCCCCCAAAAAAATACACCTTTTTTGTTATTAAATAATTTAATAGTGAAAATAGTATCATAATTATTATAATATAATCTTTTTATTTTATAATAATTAACATATTTTATTCGTTGAAGTATTAATTTTTGAAATTGGGCGTTTTAAATGAGAAAAGGTGTAATAAAATTTGCTGGTTAAACGTACATCGTTTGTTGGAACCTTTTTCTAACTTTTCAAATGTATCAAAGTTACTGGAATCTTTCATTATATCAATAATGTATGAATAAGAGTTTCTACTTGTAGCATCTATATTTTTTTGAAATTCTGTATATAATGTATCCGTTGGATAACTATACATATTGAATGTCTCTACAAAACACGGGAAAAAAGGAATCATGGAATTTATAAAGTAACTTCCAACATAATACTCATATACCAAATTATCCGATGTAGATGTTTTAGAAGACTTGAGAATACCAAATAGTTTGTAACCATCTTTCATATAAGTGAGTTGATTTACAAATCCATTTGATGATGGATTGGATTACCAATTATTTTTATCCGTTTTAAGTAATCAAAACTCATATTATTGAAAAAAGACTTGACTAACTCCACATTTTTTCCAAACGTCATACATTCTCCCGTTTGATATAACAACGTGGAGTCCCCTAATTCTTTTAACTTTTTACTTAGTTCTCTCACATTATCCATAAATCTAATATCTCGAGAATCTAAATAACTAATTCTATTTGTCATATTCAATATATACATTATCTTGATATTATTTTACCATAAAAAGTGTCAAACAATAATAAGGTAAGTGATAACAAGACACAAGACAAAAAAATATAATATAATAATATATAAATGGTATTGATAGATGACGACAATATAGAAGAATATGTAAGTTATTATTTAAATGGGGAAAAAGAAAAGTTACCACCGGAGCTCAAAAACTTACCTATTGGAAATTGGGATGTAAGTCAGGTAACGTTTATGGGTGAGTTGTTTAATAATCAAAAAACATTTAATGAAGATATCAGTGGATGGAATGTAAGTAAGGTAGAAACCATGAAAGGTATGTTTAAAGGGTGTGATTCATTTAACCAAAATATCGGTAGATGGAAAGTCAGTAGTGTCATAAACATGAAAGAAATGTTTTATGGATGTAAGTCATTTGACGGAAATATAAGCGAATGGAACGTAAGTAGTGTAAAAAACATGGAAGGTATGTTTTATGGATGTAAGTCATTCAACCAAAATATCGGCGGATGGGATGTTAGTAATGTGATAAATATGAAAAATATGTTTAAAGGATGTGATTCATTTAATCAAGATATAAGTGGATGGGATGTAAAGGATATGTTATATTTGAGAGATATAGATGTATTTGACTCAAACTCTTTGTTACCCGAACACTTTAAACCTAAATTTAATAAAAAAGTAACAGCAGTATCATACATAAATCCATACGAAAAAAAAGTGAACCCTCGAGTAATGCGCGATACAATGATTACATATTTAAATAAATTTATAAACTTGAGTTATAAGGAACAGTTATGGGAAGCTAGTCCTGTTATGGAACAAGTAGTAATGAGTTTTTTGGTACATAAGTTTAATTCATGTATTGTATCTCTCGAGTTAGATACAACCGATATAGGTTATAACCGTGAAAATATGGCTTTGTGTAAAAAACAAATAAATAAGTGCTTAAAAAATAAGTCCAAACGTAATGATGTTATACTTATTTATCTTGTCTTACATTTTGAAGAAGACACTCATGCAAATGCACTCATATATAAACCGAAACTAAACACCATCGAATGGTTTGAACCACATGGGGATTTTTTTAATAGTGACCCTGATTCACCAGATGTTATAAAATTAACTGAAATGATACAAGAATTATCTAGTAGTCTTGGTTCAACTTTAATACCTAGTAATGAAGTATGTCCAAATATTGATGGAGTACAAGCTTATGAAGGTATTTCCAAAATTCATAAATTTGTTACCGGGGGATACTGTGCTTTATGGTCTTTTTTATTGATAGATTTGACTTTAAAGTTTCCACAGTACTCCACCAAACAAATAAATGATTTTTTATTGAATGATCTCGTTACTAACGATTCGGAAAAAGAAAAACAAGATATACTAAGAAAACTTATAGTAGGATTTAATGCATATCTTAGTAATGAACTACATAAATATACTGATGTCACTCTTGAAGATATTTATAGAAACAAAAAAAATATAAAAACGAATAAAGTCACTCGTCGAATGAATAAGTTACATAACTTGAAGGCAGAAAAAAGCGACTACGTAGATAGTGACCCTTTGTTCGCTAAGGCCAGTAATAGTTCAGTATATGTCTTCAAAACTGCATCTGCAAGTACCAAGTCCCCTAAAAAAAAGTCAGTGAATGGCTCTCCTAAGAAAAGGTTGGTACATAGCTCCCCGGCTAATAAAAAAAAGTCAGTGAATGGCTCTCCTAAGAAAAGGTTGGTACATAGCTCCCCGGCTAATAAAAAAAAGTCAGTGAATGGTTCTTCTAAGAAACAATTGGCTCCAATAAACTCCAGTGCTATAAATAAAACATTGAAACGTAACTCCAAAAAAAATAAAAGTCTTGATAGCGGTAGCGGTAAAAAAACTAAAACACAAGTATTAATAAAAAGTTAAAAGGTGATATATGTCTATACCATAATATATATATATATATATAAACATATACCTATATATATTATAATAGTCGTAACGAATCATAATGTATAAAGTCATTCATTTAACCATACCGTCCTCGTTTGTTTTACCCGATGATAGCTTTACTCCCGAAGAGACCGCAATTGTTTTACAAGTCGGGTATGATGCATTGAAGGAAGCGCGTACGGCACTGGCCGGACTCACCCAACAAGAAATGTATACCCGTATCAAAAAAGAAACCTCCGTACTGGAAAAAGACCTCTTGATACAAAAAGAAACCTCCAAAAATATGCAACACCAATTAACTTGTATCTACGAGACCAAAATGGAGTCTTTGACCAAACAACTGGATACCTTACGGTTTCAACTCAAACAATACGAGTTCGACCAAACCGAACTGGTAAGGAAAGAAGTCGATAAAACCAAAGAAAAGTTTGAAACCATTCTTTTAGAAAAAGAAAAACAAATACAAAAAATACACGAAACACATGACTTTATATTGTTACAAAGTGCTTCTTCTTCTTCAAATAAAAGCAACTCACATAAGGGCAAAGAGGGCGAAAAAGAATTCGAAACATATGCCTACGATACCTTCCGCGACTTTCACGGATATAACCTCATGGATAAACATACCCAGGGCGGCTCCGGCGACTTCCATTTACATTTCGAGGAATTCGACGTGTTAGTAGACGCCAAAAATTATAAAAAGAAAGTCCCTGTTGAACAACGCGAGAAAATCAAAAAAGACCTTATTAAAAATCAACATATTCCTTTCGCCTGGCTCGTCTCTTTGAATACCAATATGGATAAGTTTGATAAGTCTCCCGTGATGTATGAGTGGGTGAATACCAAACAGTGTATCGTATATATCAATAACCTCACTCAACATGAAGACCCCCGGACTATCTTACGAATCGTTTGGTTCACCTGTAAAGAATTGTTTAAACTGGTCAAAGACGACGATGAAACCGATACCGCCGCGGACGACTGGAAAGAAAAACAATTCAAACTCATGGATAAAGTCAAAAAAATACGTAAAACCATTCGCGAAATCAATACCACCTTGAATACCACTCGAAACATGATTCAAATCATGGACGACGAACTCAAGGAAATACTGGAAACCGAAACCGAAAAAATTGTCACCTCTAATTACTCCGTGTTTGATAGCTGGTGGGACGCAAATATATCTCTTGGTTCCTCGTCTTCTTCTTCTTCCTCCTTATCTAGCGAAGAAATACTTTCAACCGACTTATGGACCAAGTTTAAAAAAGATAACGCACTTGTTATCAAGGGTCTTGATATTACTACCGATAAATTCAAACAATTCATCAAAACCAAAGTACCTTTATCCAATATTACCCTGAAAAGCAAAAATGCCAATACCGCTTTTATTATCCAAGGAATTCAATGGAAGACAAGTACAGAAATATCTGCTGTAACCGAGGTACCTTGTATCCCCTTTACCGATGTAAAGATATAAAAATAAAAAAATAAAGATAAATGGTTTTAAGAGACTTTATTTAATGGCTTTTCAATTTATACCGTTGAATAATTCAATCCGCAGAGAGGATAATTATTCAACTAAATTACCAGTTACATATTTTAATAAAGCACCACCAAAGGGGTGCGGATTCAAATCTTCGCTAGTATAAATCGAGTAAATTAAAGTGATATAATATATCGTTTGATTTATATATTTATTTTTTATAACTATAATATTGTAATATGATACCAAAAATAATTATTCAAACATATAAGTCAAATAGTGAATTATCTGTTGTTATCCAAAATTATATTAAACAAATAAAAAAACTGAATCCTGAGTTTACATACATGTATTTTGATGATGATGATATTAAACACTTTGTTGAAGATAAGTTTCCAGAATATTTAGATAAATTTAAATCATTTAAATATACAATACAAAAAATAGATTTTTTTAGATACTTAGCAATTTATTATTATGGAGGATTTTATTTCGATGTAGATATAGAGTTATTTAAAAAATTAGATGACCTTTTAAAATACAAATGCGTATTCCCAGTTGAATTTGACTTGAAAACAGTAATAACTTTGTTATCTCAATTGCGTGTTCCAGAAATAAAAAATTATAGTGGTATACAAACATTAACAGAACAACTGGGTCAATATGCTTTTGGTGCTGAAAAAAATCATCCATTTATTAAAAAAATTATTGATAATATAGTGGTTCAACTTATTCCAGAAAAAGACATTCCTAATATCAAAGAAGAACAAGTATGTTGTACAACCGGTCCAATATTAGTTACTCTTACATATTTTAAATATGACAAAAAAAATGAGATAACTCTTATTAAACCACATAAGTATGAAAATATGAAATTCGGTGACTATGGGACTCATCATCATCAAGGAAGTTGGAAATAGTTTGATTTTTATTTTTTTATTATTCTAATAACTACGAAACTTTTTGGAAGCTACTAAAATATTGGCGACCTCTTCTTCAATGTATTCTGCAGGGGTGTCAATAGTGTCTTTGTCTTTTTTCTCCTCTTTGTCTTTTTTCTCCTCTTTGCTTCTCATCTTGCTCTCGCAGTTGACTTGGAAGGCATGAGTCAACTCTAGTACATATGCGTTTCTTTTTGTGAAATAAGGCTGCTGACTCAAGAAATATTCCATTATATTGTTCACCACATATAATGGTATATTTTTTTGATGTGCTAGCTCGCTAAAAATCACTGGGAAACAGCGTACTGTCTTACGGATAGTCTTGTCATATATAGCTTCTTTTTCGAACTTTAACATCAACTGGAACCTCTTTACACACTCCATATGAGTTGGAGTACCCTCGTCTAGAAAGAAATATCTCTTGGACATGATTTAACTGTTACTTTACTTATATTGGGTTAGGGAATGATACAATTTATTATTTATAAAAATAAATTTTCATTTTTTATTTTTATATATTTATTTTTTGAAAACTAAAAAAAAAGTTATTTAAATACATTACATTACATATTGGTTATCAAATATATTTATATATTTCTACTTTTTACTTTTTACTTTCTAGTTTCTAGTTTATACTTGGTTTCGTCTTGGTCTTATTCGTCTTGGTCTTATTCGTCTTGGTCTTATTCGTCTTCATCAAATGCATACTCATCGTATTCACAAGTACGACATATGAAGTCTGAACTTTTGTTACAGTTCTTACAATGTCTCTTTTTACTTTTCTTCTTTCTTATTTCTGGTTCTGGTTTTTTTTCTTGTTCTTTTTCTTCTTCTATTGCTTTTTCTTTTTCCCATGCTAGCTCCTGGTGTCTCTCTTCTTCTGCGGCTTCTTCTTCCTTTATCCTACTATATTCTTCTTCTTGTTCTTGTAAGTCATGTTCATCGCTCTCGCAGAAACGACATAAGAAGCCTGGCTGTTCTCTACAATACATACACTTTCTATTAGATTTTTTTCGGTTACATTTGATTCTTGCTTGCATCATCTCCAGATACTTGGCTTCCTTTTCTTCTCTCTCGCGTAAGTCTGTCGCGCAACTATCACATAAGGATTCTCGTATACCAAAGCATTCACTACATCTTTTCGGTGTCAGTTGTCTTCTCTTCTTATGGAATTCTTCACTCATTTTTTTTTTCTTTTCTAGCATATAGTCGGTCATATGTTTATTAAAGGCGTCTTGGTCTAGATGGAAGTCTTTCATAGAGTTAGAGCTCGGGTTCATGATTGCTAAGAACTAAGGGAATTATACATATCTTTATTCATAAAAAATAAATTTCAATTTTTTATTTTTATATATTTATTTTTTGAAAACTAAAAAAAAGTTATTTAAATTATATTTGTTATCAAATATATTTATACAAAACATTATGTACTATAACTATACTATTTAAAGGCTTTGTGCTGGCTCTACTTCTAACTCCTCGTCATATTCCTCATCATCCTCTTCATCTTCCTCTTCATAATCTTCGTCGTCCTCTTCATAATCTTCGTCGTCCTCATCGTCTTCATCATCGAACTCCATATCTTCTAGCACAAAGTCTCCATGAAGCGACCTATTTACTGGAGTTGTTTGTCCTTCGGGTTGTGTTGGAGTCATCCAAACATCTTCATCGTCCCATAATTCCTGGAACCCGCCAATATAGGTGCAACTTTTGAATACAATTGGGCACGACAAGGTACCGGTATCTGTACCGCTGGTGGCAACCTTGTTGTTGAATACTTCTCGTCCATGTACTGAACTACAACAGTAAAGTCTTATGGCTGTCATAAAGTATCGGTCAGGTATTCCAGCCTCGTCAATGTATTCGTCGCAGTTTATTTCGCGGTAAGGGATGTTATGTTCGTTCAAGACTGTCTGTACGTAGTTCCACTCAGCAATATTCTCTGGTGCGCTGGTAGTATAAATCGTATATCCTTCGATGGAAGGTTGAAGAAATAAGTAGGCGGTTAGTTCTCTTTCGATAGATATCATTTTAACTTAGGTTAGTTAGTAGGAGATGGGGGAATATTACCATATCCAATATTCATAAAAATATTTTTCAATTTTTTTTATTTTATATTATTTTTTTATTTTTTGAAAAAAAAATTGATATTTTTTTTATAAAATATTAAAGACTATATCAACTATATAAACTATCGAAGACAACTATTTATTCATTCAATCCTATTCTTAAGATGACCAACGAAGTTATCCTTTCCAATAAAATGGACAGATATCGTAAGTTCATTGAGAAAGCCAATCTGGACTTTAAGGAATATCAGTACCAAGGCGTGGAATGGTGTGTACGGAATGAACTGCGTCTAAATACAAATACAAGTACAAGTACTTTAGATTTAAGCGGTGGATTCATTGCCGATGAAATGGGTCTGGGTAAAACCATCACCATGATTGGTACCATGGTCGCCAACTATATGCCCAAAACATTGATTGTCGTTCCACCCATTCTTCTTAAACAATGGTACGACGAGATTCTACGAACTACTAGATATAACTCGGTGATTTATCACGGCGCAAATAAAAAACATTGTTGCTTGGATAATCCACGTATCGTTCTTACCACCTATAATACCTTGCTTTCCAAGTCTTGCGCGTTGAAACAAGTGGCATGGAGTCGCGTCATATTTGATGAAGCGCATCATCTACGTAATGCCAGTTGTAAACGTTTCCGTAGCTGTAAAGAATTGGTGGCACCTATTCGCTGGTTGGTGACCGGTACTCCTATACAAAATAAAAAAAAAGACTTTTATAACTTATGTAATATGCTCGGTATGCCGAAAGATTTTTATATGGATTCGGCGAACTTTAAACAAATTGGGAATGACTTTGTCTTACGTAGAAAAAAAGATGAGGTGGGAATCCTGTTACCACCTGTACATATACATTCTTGCCAGGTGAACTGGGATAATGCCTCGGAAAAGTCTTTGGCCGAGGAAATACATTCCCTAGTACCAGGACATACCCACGTCGACGCTTCCAAAAAGAAAAACATTTCTGCTCTCTTGGGAAACTACGGTGTCTTGGTTCTTCTCATGCGGGCGCGCCAAACCTGTATCATGTCTAAACTCATGCAAAAAAATATTGAAGTATTCCGGCAATCCGGGTTTATCCAGGACGAATATCTCGATATCCATACTTATACCAGTAAAGTGAATGCTGTGGTAGAGGCAATAGTCGCGCGTAAAGATAATAACAGAGGGAAAATAGTCTTTTGTCATTATCGCGAAGAAATTGACCATATTGCTAACGAGTTGAAAGCCCACGGTATGTCCAAAGTAATA
>Ga0136644_10004089_pt1 | contig 10817 bp, 13 predicted proteins | sample C_130820_EF_Meta_FD_94780 | JGI IMG/M metagenome (GOLD analysis project Ga0136644, IMG submission 94780) | Freshwater microbial communities from Lake Croche, Canada to study carbon cycling - C_130820_EF_MetaG (v2) (version 2) | ecosystem: Environmental > Aquatic > Freshwater > Lake | place...
AACGGCCTCTCCATTGGGTAACGAAAACCAGAAGCAATCGGAGCGGAACGCCGCTTTAGAACGGGATGGATACGTTCACCATAGAAATACTGTGAAAGTAAAAGGCGCCTCTTTGAGTGAGGGCGAAGTAACAGTTCTTTCAAGGACAAATCTACTACCAGGTAAATTCCTTTTAATTATCGTGCTTTTATTCGGTGACAAAAAGAATATTTGATTTCTTCCCGACCCCTATAGTTTTTACACTTATTTTTTGCTGATTCATGTTGTAGTTTACGGCCACAAGAATTTTGTTTCCTTCTGGAGTTTGAATTTCTCCCTGGTACGAACGCCCCTCTGAAGCGAAATACCTACCTCCAAGACCAAGAAAAAGTGGAGCGGAATCGGTTTGGCCCCCGATCAAACCACTCAAAACAACAGGGAAATGGTGTTCTCCCGTATCATCCTTCAATACAATCTCCGAAAACCCTAAGCCCTCTCTTTTGAATGTTGCAAATAAGTGGCCCACGGGTTCTTTATTAGTCAAAAGACGGTAAGCTTCGCTTAGATACTCACGATCCAATTTGCTTGAGTAGCTCACTTTGCAATCAATGCACGGAACAAGTTCGATAAGACTATCGATGGAATCATAGGCCGAAAGAAATGAAGTCCTAGGCCTGGGACGAGTATCATTGATTAAGTATTTTGCAAGATCGGGAGTCATCACAGTGCCGGTCACATGGCCGTTACCAAAGACATGCCCCAACTCGTGGAGTATCAACGCCCTAAGGGAATTAGCCGAGCTGTTCCAAGAAGGAATCCCCTCTTGAGGAAAAAGCGAGTTCGAATTAGCTATCCAAATAAACCCTGAGCTCCAGTCCTCTTGAAATCTTTCATGTCGATGATTAAGTTCTGCGAAGCCAAAAGGTCTCTCATATTGGGCTTTTGCCTGTTTGACTTTCTCATCTTCTGTTCCAAAATAAAACTTAAGATCTTCGTTCCCTTGGCAGTTCGAATTAAGCTCCAAAGAGGTTGCGATTTTTAAAGCATGCGCAGGAATTTGCTCTAGAAGTTTTTTCTCCTCAAGGTAAGAGCCCCACAAATTAAAAGGACTTCTCACCATTTCGGCAAGCTCCCAGTCTTTTACACCAAAATCGGGCGCAACTTCGAAGCAGGCTTTGACACTTTTTGAGGTATCATAAGTCTTAAACCAAGCGCTTACGGGTGTATAATCATCCGCGCCGCCACTTCCTTCGGGGCCAGCCATGAGCGGTCGCCCAAGTAGAGTTAAAATTAAACTAATGCTGAAGAGAAGTTTGGTTTTCATGAGTCTTCCTTCTTTTATCAAAAGTCTTTTTTTCAACTGTTTGATCTGATTTAGCGCCCACTTCAAAAAGATCAAGCGCATAGCAGTACAAAGTGTCGTAGGATGAAGATGGCTTCATCACTTTTCTTACCTCTTCAATAGCTTTGACCATGATGGCTTTAATTTCAGGCACCTGTTTTTTATCAACGACTAAAACAGAAGAGTAATGAAGTTCCTTGTTGTCCTTGCGATCTAAGGATTGAAGAGCCTGCATTCTCCAGTTGGAATGGTGCTTTGCGATAAGAGGAGAATCCGATCCTAAGTGAATTCGACTGGTCCCAATATCAAAACGGTTTCCCTTTTGAACGGCTAAACCTGCAGAGAGCAAAAATTCCAGAACTTGAGTCACAAGAGGCATCGGAAGGGATAGTTTTTCGCAAAGGGCCTCTTTAGTTTGAAACTCTGGGCAAGCAATAAGAAAGTGAATGGCGGTGTAATACCAATAACTATAGTACTCAGGCTGAATGTCCTTTGAGAGTTCCTTTTGATCCTTAAGTCGATTTTTTAGAAGCTCTCTTTCTGAAACAATCTGTTCCACACGTTTTAAAAACCTATCCTTTAACGACTCTGTTCCGGCTCGGTCGACTTGAACCAAAAGTAAGAAGAAATCGCCTTCACTTGGGGAGTGGCCCAAGTACTCATTGAGGGCATCGGCCTGCTCGAGGCTTAATTGAGCCGGACCATTTAAAACTTGGGAGACATAGGCCAAATGGCAGTTAAGAATCTTAGCAATCTTAGAGCGCTCACCTCGGCCATTACTCGGCTTTTCCGCAATAGTATCAGATAGATATCTCTTATATCTTCGGTATTCGTAAAGGCTTTTTGTCATGGTGCGTAGTAGATAGCAAAATATTAAGTAAAACTCAATAAAAAGGTACATATTTAATTAAAAATACCTTTTTCCAAAAAATCAAAAATGGTAGTCCTGCTTCGTTAAAGGAGCCACTCATGTTGAAATCGACTCAATGGATATTTTTGTGCCTATTCTCTCTTCTCCTCACTTCCTGTGGAAAACAGGTTTGTGTGATGGGAATGGGAGAGTGTGCTGCTCCAGATAAGCCGATTACTGCGGCTAGGGTGACCGTCGCTGCAGACACAGACGTGATTTACGCTTCATCAAATGTTTCCGGGCCCCATGCGGCCGTCTTAACCATTTCCGGCGGGAATCCTAATTATTCCGTATCCATCACTTCAGGGAATACTAACATTGCCTACTTCCTAAATGGAACAACCCAGACCTCTTCGCTTTCAGGAGTCACATCGAAAGTAACTCTCTACGCTCAAAGCACCCTTGGTGCCGAAACTGTTCTTACGGTAAGTGTCTACGATTCTTCAAACCCCTCAAAACCTGGAAGCTTTTTCATCACGGTGAAGCCTTAAGGACAAATCCCAACTCACTCCCTAATTTGCTGCAGCGATTTTTCTGCTGAGCACGAACTAGTATCGATCATTCCGCCCTCGGCTGGCGCCTCAAAGGCCCAGTTAAAACGCGATCGACATACACTACTCTTGATCGTTCCTTTGGCCAATTTGACTAATGTCGAGGGAGGCACTTCGATTTCACCCGTCGAACTCTGTGTGTCAGTTGCGTTCACATACTCCGTCTGACTTTGGTTCCAAAGAATAACTCCGAGAGAGTCCTTATTGAGAGTATCGCTCACCCTCCAACGCACGCGCAGAGATTGGCCTGAAGCGATCGTATCTGATACATAATAAACATCCGGCAAAACTGGGAGATTCACTGTGTTTTTATAGAGGGTCCCATCATTATTCTTGTAATTAAAATTATGAGCGCCCCAGATCCAATCAGAAGACATAGAACTTTGTGTCCATGTGTAAAGAACCTGGTTCGCAAGTGTGATGTCTTTAGTCATGGGCTGGTTATCAAATTCAACAAAGCTTCCCCCGTCCAGATCAAGATAGGTTCCGGTGGAGCCGCCAAAATTAAATGTCGCTACAGCCGATAACGAGTTTCTAACCGCATCCTAACTCAATTGATAACTAGTAAAGATGCCAGATTGATTCACCATCGAGGAGTTTTGTCTGGCACAGCCCGCGAGCATCAGGAACAATCCAAAAAAAAGGATAGAGTGAAGGACATACTTTTTCATGTGGATGTCTCCAAGTTGAATTTTGGGGTTGTGAGTAAAAGGGTAACAGAAGAATCTTGAGTGAAGTTAGTTATTTTTAAAACTGACTAAACTTTTACCTGCCTAGAGGGTGAATAATTAAACCCGCTCGAAACATACGCACACCATAAGCAAATTGTTAAACTCCTATTGTATTATCAGACAAAGAACACATGGCGTCACGAAATACAAAATCGCTTATCAAACAGGAGCTACCGCCCCTGCAAACTGTAATTCAGGAACACAGATCGCAGCCGCTACCGTCGGCAATGGAACGTCCTATACGGTTACGGGACTCACCGAAGGAACACAGTACTCTTTTAGAGTCTGCTCGACCAATGCTCAGGGCACTCTTAATGCGGGCGCGACTACCACAGGCACGCCTTAGCAATAGCCAGGGAAGATTGACACTCTTTTTCATTTTTCCTATAGTTTTATTTATGCAAAGGCTAAGATGCTCTAGAGTTAAGCTAAATGTCGACGATACAAAACAAGAAGCCGAAAGAATTACATCTTTACTCATCAAAACTAAGCCCCTTAAAATTTTTCTTTTTGGCTCGGCTGCTTTGGGTGAAATGACCGACCAATCCGACTTTGATTTTCTTGTTACTTTCGAGTCTACTGAGGAGATTAGACTCGCACAAAAAACACTGCGCCCCTATTACCCACTTTCACAATATCCAGTCGATATCGTGTGGATCACTCAGCAAGAATATGATCGCAAAAAAGACCTAGGGGGACTCTGCTTCATTGTTGAACGAGAGGGAACCTGTCTCTACACAAAGGATGCAATTAGAAATGACAAAATCAAGAAAGTTCAACCCAGAGTATTCTAAAGAGCTTTTAGCGATTGCAAAACAAGATCTCGAAACGGCCAGATTATTATTGGGAACTGAACTCAAAAGAAAAGAAAACATTCTTTTTCATATCGAACAGGCGATTGAAAAAGCCATCAAATCAACTTTGTGCAAGCTGCAAATCCCTGTCCCTTTAGTTCATGAACTCAGCATTCTCGTCGATAAATTACCGGAGGCCCACACCCCCCCAAGGGCTGAAGAGTTGGTCGACTTAACTCAATTTGCCACCATTCGCCGATATGAAGAGGGGAAAGCTGAAATTACTAAAGAAGAAATTTCAGCAGCTTACGATTTGGGTTTTCAAATCGTTCAATGGGCGGCCAAAATTATTAAAGACTAGGTTCCAAACTCTACTTCTCATCCGCCATTTTGCGGACTTTTTTCTCAAGTGTGCTTAAACCATCGGCAACGTCATTAAGCCCTTTTTTTACAAGGTCTCGAGCCTCATCTCCGGCTTGCTCCAAAGTATCTTGCGCATTCTCTTTTTTCTTTTTGGCTTCTGCTGAGAGCTCTTTTTCGAGTTTTTCAATCTGCTTTTTGAGCTGCTTCACTTCGGATTCGACTTGATCCGAAATAGATTTCTCTTTTTTGTGGCCGGGGTTTTTATCTGCGGAAAAACCTAAATTACAAAGCGAAACGAGCACAATAAAAAATATAGTTTTCATAGGACACGGATTATACAGTTTAGAAATGGAATCGCAAGTGAGGTGTTTTCACCCTTAGATTCACAAAACACCCCAAGCAAGAAGACTCTATTCCGAAGAATTCAAAAGCCAGGGAAAATTCTTAGAATTGCCCATTAAAACAGGCTTCCTTCATTGCAGAGAAGACCTGGGGAGAGCTTTTAAATTTCAAATGGGACACATTAGGAATGGAAATGTTAATTCCATCTGAAAAAGCTCCAGAATCATAAGGGTTAAGGACCCCATCCTCAGGAGAAAAAAGAGAGCACTTCTCTACAGAGCTCATCTCGGCTGCATTCTTCTCTAGAATATCCATGACGACGGAGGGAGTGTGGGTTCCAATCAAAAGATCAAAAATATCTCCGCAGTAATAGGGGGCTAAGAACTCATAGCCACAAAGCCAGGGCTTATTGCCCATCTGCCCGAACATCACCCCGGCTATCCCAATGAGCCTTCTGAGTCGACTTAATAAATTAAGTCTTGCAACGGAAACAAGAGAAACAACGTGCCCGAGAGAATGTCCGATAGTATCAAATGGGGTTCCCTCTGGATAATGAGAAAGAATTTCCTCAAACTGCGGCTTCAAAGCAACCAGCATATCTGCGATATTTTTAGAGTCAGGATATTTGACTTTATAAATATGTTCTCTGGGAAAACCTAACCTCACTAATTGTTTTGCTGCGGGTTCCATGTCTTTGGCAAAAGCCGGAGCTCCTCCTCCCCCACCATGAAAAAGAATCTTTGGAATGGGGCTGTTGCTTGGATCATTTTCTTCTCCGAAGCAGAGCGAAAAGACAAAAACAAAACTGAGCAGGATAAGGTTTTTAAAACACATGACTAAAAACCTATCGGATCAGTTCTCTTAATTTCTTATGAAGGAAAAAAGTTAAATTATGGTGGAAAAAGCACGATTAAAAATCAGTCCGTGCATTCTCACAAGGTTCGCCTTTGAGAAAACTAGAAACTCGGCAAAGAGTTCCTTTTGGGTTGTACTCATTCTGGTACATTTTTGTTTTTTCAAATGTCTCCGAGGGCAGAAGATTTCGATAAATCATCTGGAGAATTTTTTGGTTGGATTCTCGTTTGTCTTCCAGAAATGAATAACCTCGTCGACGCGCTTCGGCTGCGACTTTAGGACCCCGCCCGATAATCAAATGAACCAAGCCATCCGTGCTTGTCGTTGATTCAAAATCTGCAAAGCAACTCAGTGTCTGGCCTTTCGCAAGGTTTTGCGTGCAAAGAGACCAATATCGGACTTCGGTATTACTTTCAAAGGGCCCTACTTGCGAAGCATTGTCCAAGAAATTTGGGGCTTCAAATTGAATATGCACGAGCTGATTTTCATTCACACGATTGAGCGCATAATAGTAGCCAGGAATGGCTGCATTGTGTCCCGAGTTTGAGATATTGGCCCAAACGGAATCTGCGGATGACTTAAAATCGAAATGTTTTTTCGTGGTAACCCAAGCGACCACGGCTTGAGACAAATCAGGATCAAAAATCACATCTGTGTTTTTTTCTGGGCAGGCTGTCGGGAGGCCTGTCGAATAATCATAGGCATAAACCTCGGGGAGGTCAGCCTCAGTAATAGTGAATCCGTTAGAAGGAACATAGATCCGATAGTAAATGGCGTGAACATCCTCAGTCGGGGAAATAAAGATCACATTAGGATCGGTGGAGTGGCCTTCGGCCGGAACAAGATCCACTTCAAAGTTTCGAGGCAAAGGAGAGTCCATCAGGGCTCCATTCCGAAAGGGATTTATCGAACCCGGGCTGGGATTAATTTGAAAATCCAGATGAAAATCATATTGGAGCTTTTTTGTCGTCGTATAGGTTTCAAGGCTCATGAATCTGGATCGGGGAAATTTGGAAACAAAATGCCAGGCAAGATTGGGTTTATTGTTGTAACCCATCAAAGCATAGGCCGCCCAGCTATCTCCAACATAGCCTTTAGGTTTGGGCGGATTGATTTCAAGGTTCTTGTTCCAAAGAAACGAACATTCCTGCGCATAGCACAGCGCCGAAACAAAAAAGAGACAAGCCAACTTTTTCATGGAGACTCCAAGATGATTATTTTGAAATTCTAACAGCATTTAGCGAAGGGGGGGAGTGTCAGTCTCCTCAAAAGATTATAAGAGGACTGACACGTTTAAACATTCGTAAAGACTCCTGAGTAATGATTAATAAACAATTGGCATTGAGCTTGCTCATGCGAATGAATCAGATGAGCTTGGTAGGCGACCATCAGGGGCAGCCTAGTCTTTTGAATCGTTTGGGGGGAATAAGACGCTATGAGAAAGCCCAAAGAAATCTTCATAAATCTCGCAAGATTGACACTCTTTTATGCCCTTTTAGTGGGGCCGCTCGCTCAGGCAGAGAAACCGCTCTATTTATTAATCCGTCGGTCAATTATGCAGTGACTGAAAAACTAGGGCTCAGATTAGGGACTACGTTAGAGTATCGTAAAAACATAGGTTGGGATTCAGGACGAAGAAACTACATGCCTCTGGAGGCCGGAGTAACCTACGATATAAGCCCAAAACTTAATATTTACACTTACGTTCTTACGAGTACTCCCTTGGACGACGGGATTCGTCGCGCCCAACTCAAAACGAATAATCCCCCAAGCTGGAGTAAAACTACATCAATTAACATTTGGCTTAGTGGGACCCTATTTTAGGTTTGGGTATTGCCGCGAACTTCTGTCTTAACATCAAGCTTCGTTTGAATGAGGCACGCTAGCCACTCACGGTCCGCAATCATTTACTCTGTTGGTCGATAAAACGCATTGAGCATAACTCAATGAGCCGTTGGTTTTACAGGAGGAATGATTACCGGTTTTTAATACACACAGCCCGTAACCCAAATAGCCATTCGATCTGCAGGAAGAGGTATTACCGGTTTTGTAGACACACATCCCATACCCAGTGGACCCAGCGGAAGCACAACGGGAATAGTTACCCGTTTTTTGAACGCATAAACCGTAACCTATTGAGCCATCGCCATTACAATAAGAATAATTTCCCGTCTTTTGAACACACATTCCATATCCGATCGAGCCATCTCTATCGCAGTAGGAATAATTTCCCGTTTTTTGCACACAAAGACCATAACCGATGGAACCTGAACTTTTGCAATACGAATAATTTCCTGTTTTTTGAACGCACATTCCGTACCCCACCGACCCCGATGAAGCACAATAGGAATAGTTTCCCGTCTTTTGAACACACATGCCATAACCAAGCGACCCGCGAGATTGGCAATATCGAGGGTTTCCAGTTTTTGCGACACAAAGACCATAGCCAATTGAGCCAGATGAATTACAGGTTGACGAATTTCCAGTTGCCTGGACACAGAGGCCATATCCGATCGAACCATTTCTATTGCAGCTTGAGGCTCTACCGGTTTTTTCGACACACAAGGAATAGCCCACGACTTCACCATTGCTTTGTCGCTCGAGAAGCGGAAGCACAGTTTGGTAAATGCTTTGAACCTCGGACGAGGTGGGGACAAAATTCGAAAGCGCATCCAGGTCGTTCCGGATGGAACCGTAGGATGAAGACACTGAGGAGTAAACGTTTTGAATATCATTTCTTGCCGATAAGGCATCCCAATAATCCCCAAAATCGATGTTGTCTCTCGGGGCTCCTAAACAAACGGCATTTGCTAAAATCTGCCCCTTGGTGACGGTATCGGAACCACCTAACATGCATGAGGCATTAAAAGTGCCATCGGAGTTTTGTACGAGCGAATCAAGGTTTCCTACTTCACAAAATGCTAAGGAACTTAAAGAAACAACCAGAATCAAAAATGTTTTAATCATCCTATATCCATCCTTTCGGCAATCATCTCAAAACTTAGGGAACCTTTTTGTCCTCAATTAGCTTAAGCAACGTCAGGCCGGCCAGCGGATTGACCCAAGCAGGACTCACTGAGTAGCCACCTTCTTCAGCACTATGATTAATATCTGGCAGTGCAAATGTTCCATCGGCTTTTTGGCTGGCTATTAGAGCCTTGGTTAAAAAAGCCTTCTGGTCAGCAAGTTTCTTTTTAGATTTCTCAAAATAGGGATCTTGTGACATCAACTGGAGCGCAGCCGCTTCGAAGGGGGCACTTGGATGAAAATAATAAGGAGTCAATTGATCGTCCCCTCGATGCCAACCTCGGCCCCTTAAGTGAAACATTAAATCTGGAATATGCTCGATGTAATTATCGGACGCGGTTTCAATTTTCTTTTTTAGCGCATTTCGTTCTTCTTCTGTCTCGGCATGCGCCAATTCAGCAAGTCGAAACGGAACAGTTCTTGCGGCCCCGGCCCTTGCAGAGGCTTTAACATCACTGCCAATTCGGTAGGGTAGCCAAGGTTGGTTACTAATAGCCCGCATCGATTTCAATGCCACACCGGGATTCCGGGCAGTGAGCACTGTGGTAGCCACTGCGAAGGTGTTGAAGCCGCTTAACCCATCCGCCGCGCTTTCTCCAGTTCTAAAATGATTTAGCATCTCTGCGAGTTCTTTTTCGTTTGAGTTAAGCTTCTGCTCTACTTTCTGCCTTTGTGACGCAGCCATCTCAAAACCTTGCAGGATCTCTTTAAGAACCAGATTTCGAAACTGGTGGGCGTAGAGGATAGCAGGGTTGGCAAGAGAGCCGTTCTGGTGGCGGTTAGAATCTCTTTCAGCTTGCTCATCCATTTTTTTAAGGACATCCGAGGCACCTAATTCACTAAGTGCCTTTTTTAAAAACTCGTGATGCTGTTTTTCCTGTGAGTTCTGTGGGTTTTGATGAACATTTCTCTCCCGGCCAAGATTTTCCAACCAGACTTTTACCAATCGATGAGAAGCTGCTTTAGCTTCCGGGGAAACATCCCGTGCTCTTAACAAGAATAATAGCCCCAGGTTTTTTACGGCAAAGTCCCAACTTTCAAGATTTGATTTTGTCGCAAGAACATCAGCGACCTTAGTAAGATTGTCATCTCCCCAGTTGGAAAAAGCCCGAACCAACTTTTCAATGGCCTCTTTCGCGTCGATTGTTTTAGTTTGTTCAAGGTTTTCCAAAAAGCGTTTTCGAATTCCCGCATCAAGATTTGATTTTTCTTCCTCAGTGCCTTGCTTTCGCATGGATTCAAAAACATCTCGACTATATCGAGCAAAGCCGTCACTTTCCGGATCAAAGCTGTCCCCAGCAAAGAGATAGCCAAAATACCGCATCAAATCCTCATCCAAGAGCCCTTTTGACTTAACCTTTTCGTAGAGCACTCCTAAGCGGTTGGCTCGCGCCTGAGCTTCATTCTCAATGACCGCTCTACCATGAGATCTCGATTCCTCGCGAGAACCATCTCCAGAATGGGGGTCAGCAAATGAAACAAAACTACCGAGGGCTAGAAAAATGAAGAGCATCGACCGAATCATTTCATTTTTCACTTTCTCTTCATCTCCTTTTATAATCTCAAAAGAAGTGCAACTTTCATGCAATCAGGGCTCAAGAAATTCGGGAGGGTAGATTTCACTGTTTTATTCGAGCCCACTGAGTGAGGACACTTTACCGAGGCCCACCCAAGACTTCTGCATAACTCTTTTACAAACGAAGGTTCTAGGCACACTGTTTATCCCTGAGGTTGATTCTTTGTGATGGATAGTGATTTCCTTTTAGATTGTTTTCTTGGGGGGCCGTTTGAAGGTAAATTGCTGAATTCAAAGAGCCAGTGCAACTTCAAACGTTGAAAGGAAAGTCACCCTAGGGTAGGCAGTCCTTTTAACGAGCAAGTTGAAAGGAGTTGCACTATGCATACCTACCGAAGGGTGAACTA
>Ga0136644_10004091_pt1 | contig 10815 bp, 7 predicted proteins | sample C_130820_EF_Meta_FD_94780 | JGI IMG/M metagenome (GOLD analysis project Ga0136644, IMG submission 94780) | Freshwater microbial communities from Lake Croche, Canada to study carbon cycling - C_130820_EF_MetaG (v2) (version 2) | ecosystem: Environmental > Aquatic > Freshwater > Lake | place: Lake...
CGCCCGGCAATGGTCGATTGGAATCTGGCAGGCTGTTGGTTCTCAATACCTTGACAAAGTCGCTGATTGTTGTACCTGTGCGAGTGTCATAGATTCTTTGTGCTGATTCAAAGAAGAATCTTGTCTGTAGTACAGATCCAAAGTTGTATACCAGTGAGCGGCTGGTCACAGTGTAGCCAAGGCCATCTGTCAGGCATTGTATGACCCAGCTTGCATCCTGGCCGGTGCCCGAAATATCTTGTGCATTGATCAGACTGAAATCTGCATTGACAGCAAGGTTATTAGATGTGATTAGATACCATGTCTGTGTGGTATTGTTGTAGCCAAGTCCAAAGTTTCTAAACAACAGAATTTGATCAGCAATCGAGGATTCAAGGCTGGCCGGAATATCTGTGACCAGTAACGGAATTACCAAAACCGGTATTGCTCCTGTGGGCACAAAATTATTAAGTGTGACCGGTCCGGTGCCGTTATCAAAGTTGCCTTGTCCCTGGTTGGTACCATTCAACACAATGACACTTGGACTGGCCCAGATGGTCAACGTTTCATCTGCGCGAACAGGAGTTCCTAGTTTGAGTCTATTGTTGGCATCAAAGTAGTAGCCAGCAGGTGCAGCAAATTTTACCAGGCTACCTATCTGAATATATTTTGTGTTGTTACTGGAAAAGGTGCCAATGGCAACAGGTGCGCCAAGTGAATTCACAAAATAGCCGGTGGTTTCATTGGCCATTGTGGTACTTTGATTCCAGGTGATGTTGAGTACTGACAGGTCTGGTCTTGGGAAATTCGCATAATAGAATTGTGTAAAACCGTTGGTGATCAACAACGGTTGTATCTGATTGGTGATCACGTTAGCAATGTCATTGCGATTGAGCCAGGAGAACACAAATGTGGGCAGTTGGTTTTCTTTCCACAATGCGCCGTCAGATCCAAAAATATTGGTTGAACTGTATTTGCCTGTGTTATCCACTAGATCAAGATACCGACTGGTACCAATGCTGGCACGATTCAGGGCTTTGCTTTTGATGATTGAATTGTACAAGGTAAACGGAAAGTTATTGTAATCTTCGCCGTTGACCATGCGGTTCTGTGTGTAGTATCTGGCAGGGGCACGTTGTTTGATTTCGTCTAGGGTTTCTCTAGCCTGTGCATTACTGACAGGAGTAGTGATGCCACAAGTGAATATGATTGTCTGCAACTGTCCAGTTCTGCTGATGTAGCTGATTGGCAGGACCACACTTTGCATTTCTTCTGGATTGATAATGTATTGCAGGCCGTTGGATGCACGAACATACGCACGGAACAGGCCTACCGGGATAGCAGAAAATACACCGTCGCCAAATGTCAAAGTAATCTGATCGTTTGTTCTCGATGATGTGGAAAACAATTTACGTTGATCAGGTGTCAGCTGTTCAACTGCTGCGGCAAAAACTGATTCTACATATTTCCATTGGCTTACAACTGTGCCCACATTGTCTAGCTGGAATAACCAACGATCTTCGTTGTTGACACCTTCTATGTTGATGTTGACTGTGCGATTACTAATGCGTTCTGCTAAATTAAAATCTTGATTTTGCAACACGCCTTGCTTGAAATAAAAGAAATAACCAGTGTTGGCTGCTGCAAATCCCAGAGAGTCACTGCGGAACAAAAGATTGAAAATACCATTGGCCACTGGCGCTGGCTCATAGATATAGTCTCGGCCCACGGATGTAGAATTCACTGCCTCAAATGGCATATTGACACCGTCCACTGTGGCATTGTATGGCAGCACTGGCAAGAATCCAGGTACCAAATTGATAGAATATTCAGATGTGTTCACACCCACGATATCTTGCCGATTACCCGGACGACCTATACGCTGAGTGTCCACTAGGGCAGCATTTATGATGGCTGTAAATTGTTCTTGCCAGTTCAGATTGGTAGGATCGTTCCAGTTGATAGTAACATTGGCCAGATCAATGCCATTGAAGTCGGTGACATTTTCGGTGGTTTGTACTGAAAATACCTTGAGATAACCCTGGGCAGCAGTGTTTCTCTTGGCAGTGTAGCTTACTAGATTGGCCAGGCGTACCACTGAGTCTCTGCGTTCTGCGGTGTCTATGTAGTTTTCACGGGTGTTAAGATCATTACGAAAGGCCATTGCCTGACCCATGAATGCCATGACGTCTAGTAATGCGATGAATTCAGAACTTTCAATATAGTCATTGAAAGTTTCAGGATAGTACTGTCGAAGATAATCTATAAAACTTTTTCGCAGAGTTTCAAAGTCATAGCTTTGAAAATCAGCTTCTCTAAAGGTCTGATAGATGCGTTTCCAGTCTTCAACGCCAAATACAACTGTTTGTCTAGTAGTGCGTGCCATGATATTCCGTTAATATGTTATTTACCGATAAAGTAAACGGCTACTTTTATACAAACGAAGCTCTGCGCTGCTGTTGATCAAAAAATACACTCAGCAATTGTGCATCTGCACCAGCTACCAGTTGTATCTCTAGTTCAATTAGGACACCGTTTTCCTGTGGATATACCTGTACATCATTTAGATAAATTCTAGGATCGCCACCGGCAACTCTTTGCACTTCGCGCAGAATATTGGCCATGGTAGTCTGATCCTGGCTCTCAAACAGAAAACTCCAGAGTGTGGTTCCGTATGCCGGGCGGCCGGGCAACTGTCCCTGCCACACGTTGAATGCATTGAGTAGATCGCGCTTGATCAATTCACCGTCAACCAGCGTGAATTTTTTGTATTGATTTTGTGTGTTGAATCCAATGAACGTGGCCATACAGCTATTTAGCCAGTGACCTGAGGTGCAAAATCTGGTACAGATATTTTGCTGTTGCCGATTACTTTTCTCACTGCTTCATTCAGATTAGATCGATTCACAGTGTTGGTAAATCCTTTGGCTGCTTGTACACCTGCTTCCAGTGGGTTCCCGCCAGAATCGCCAAATCCGCCAAATCCGCCACTTAGTAGGCCACCAATGCCACCGCCACTTAGTAGGCCACTGATACCACCGCCACTTAACAAGCTACCAATGCCACCGCCACTTAACAAGCTACCAATGCCACCGCCACTTAACAAGCTACTGATACCACCGCCGCTTAGTAGGCCACTGATACCACCGCTACTTAGTAAGCCACTGAATGACTGTGCAAATTCTGCTGATTTGGCAAAATTATTCATATTTCCAATTATCCCGCCAATGCCACTCCCACTTAACAGGCTACCAACACCACCGCTACTTAATAAGCTACTAACACCACTTCCACTTAACAAGCTACTAACACCACCTCCACTTAACAAGCTACCAATGCCACCGCCGTTTAGTAAGCTACCAACACCACCTCCACCTAACAAGCTACCAACGCCACTGCTGTTTAGTAAGCTGCCAACACCACTGCCGTTTAGTAATCCACTGATACCACTGCCGTTTAGTAAGCTACCGGCGCCTTCGCCGTTTAGTAAGCTGCCAACACCACTGCCGTTTAGTAATCCACTGATACCACTGCCACTCACCAGTGATCCTACTGACCCCAGAGTCGGTGCAGTGTTGAGCCACGCCGTGGCATTGCCCAGACCAAACTTTGTGGCTGTATTCAGCAATGGTCCCAGCTGCGACGCCACCTCTGTACCATTGATTACTCCTATTTGCTTGAGTTGATCAAAGTTCACCTTCATTAGTCCTTGTTGTACCGTGGTCTGCAAACTTTCGTTGCCCAGCACAGAGTTCAAATCTGTAGCTCCTAGCTTGCCAGTCCAGCTGGTGGGACTTGACAAAATGCTGGTAAATTTACTGGGATCCAGATTGATTTGCTCGGCCAATCCAGGTTTGATCAGCCCCGATAATTGCAACTGATCAGCATTGAAGCCAAACTTGCCAAGACCTTTGGAATCTGTGATGGCCGTCACGGCCTGGCCAACTGATACACCAGTCTGTGCGATTAGTCCTTGTATCTGAACCGGACTGATTGAGCCAATACCTTGTTGGCCTACTGCTGTTTTGACAAAGTCACTTACTCCTATTGGATTAGGAATAGGCAGTCCTCTTAGGTCAGGAAGATTAATTATATTACCCAGTTGTAGAGCCTGTGCAAATGATGCTGGACCTATTTTAGCGATAGCCGACGATAGCCCTCCTGTGGCCTGTGTGACTGCATTGACTAGACCACCTATTGGTATTCCTGTTAGTCCGCCGCTGCTGATCTGTTGATTAAACACTGCTTTGGCTTGTTCCACCGTGGCACCTGATGGTCCTTCCACATCATATACTTCGCCGTTTGGGCCTGTGAATGAAAATTTGCTCATGACTTCCTAACTATGCCCCAGTTGGTCGGGACTGGTTCGGCATCTGGCGGTGGAGTAGGAGTCCCCTCAGTGAGGTTCACGCTGACAGACACGCCTTGATTGTGATACGGATACGGTTCATGAGTTGGGGCACGAGTAACAATACTTTCTAGGCCGTTGGGTTGTACTTGCCAACCAGTGGAGTTATTGAACGTGGTGTCATCCAAGGTTGTTTTAGGATACAGTTTGGGAGTTTTGACTGGTGTTGCGGGCAATCCGTTGAGATCTATTCTTGCTGCGCTGAGTCTCAGTGATGTTCCGCCCGACACTGACGCAGTGGTTTTGCCTTGTAGAGCCAATGATCCATTGGCTTTTATCCCTACTGTGGACTGCCCATAGATGGTCATTTCTGCTTGACTTGCTATGTTCATGGTAGTCACAGCACCAATATTGGTAGCTGCATTTGACTTCAAATTGATGTTGCCGCCAGCAAACATGTTGATATCCTTGTCAGCATGCAGATTTATGGTTCCTTCAGTTCTTACATTCACACTGTTGGTTGAGTACACATCCACTGTGCCTTCGGATCCCAGTTCAATCCAGGTTTGACCATTGGCATGTATAAACTGAAAAAAGTTTTCTGAATCATTCATCATGATCTGATGACCTTTGGCTGTTCTCAATCTAAACAAGGCATTGTTGTTTTCAAGATCGCCATCGTCCATGACCAGTGTGTGTCCACCTTTGCGGCCAATGACTTTTACATCTTGAGGCGTCAAAGATCCAGAACTAAGTTGTTTTCTTATGGTGTTGGAATCGTTGCTGCCTTGATAGATAGGTTGACCAGGTGTGCTGATACCATACACTGTGCTGGGGCTTTCCCGTTGTGCATTTGAAATAATAGGACCACGCTCAGGATCTTTGTCTAGCCCTTGCTGAAAGAATATGGCTGCTTGAAAACTATGTACAGGTTTAGGCTGTTCAAAGAATCGTGGATTTCTATTAATCCCTTCGTTGGCTGAGTTGATCTCAGTGACCGGCAACTGAGGTGCGTTGCCAAAATAATCTGACTGTGCCTTGTTCTGAGTAACAAACTCTCCTTTCTTGGCAGCACCAATGGCCGGCAGCATATGAGTCAGACTGTCTTGGATCACAGATCCAATGTAGTAGCCTTGATTTGGATCACCTTCTACAAAAAAGCACATGACATCGGTGCCAATGTCCGGCGGGGTGAACCACATGCCGTAGCTTTGCTGATTCCCAGGATATGTGCCGGCGCCGGCACTGGTGCTGGTTTTTTCTGTGGCTCCGTAAAAGGACGGAAGATAGTTGACCCAGCGCCAGGTCTGGGGATTGGCAGCTGGTTGTCCACTTGCAAACTGTTTGATAAACACCTGCACCTTGCCGCTGCGAGTAGGGTCAACATTGTTCATGATCTGGCCAATAAACGGACCCATTTCTGCGGGTGTGCCACCGCGATCAAATTTATAATTGGGTGCGGTACCTGATGGTTGGGGATTATTTTGTGCCATATATTTTTTAGGTTCCTTGGTCGTCGTCTACAATGCCTTGAGGAGGAGTTGGGCTAGGAGTCGGTAAAAGTTCAACCTCAAGTGTGTTGTTGTTAGCTATTGGTCCGCCAACAACTGGTTCGCCTGGAAGAACCGGCGGTGGCTGAAGTTCTGTGTTTGGCTCTACGCCATCGCCATCTATACTAGGAGGTTTTGCCGGCACTGGTTGTGCTCCAGAAATTGATTTAACAACATCGGTTATGGCTTCACGTGCCTTGGATTCCAAGGCTTTGGGCACAGCCAATGCTGCACCTGCCTGCAATATCTTTGATGTTGATTGTATTATTCGGCTGCCGGGTGAAACTACTCCTGTGGCTGATATTATACGGTCACCAACACCTGAAGGTTGGGTCGGGGCGGTCGGAGCACCGGTGTTTCTTCCAGCATCGGTTGTGTTGACAGGAGCAGTATCTGTTACCCAGATGCCCTTGAGTTCTTGCGTGAACTTCCCAGCCCTGAATGTGCTTTTGCAATGTGTGGCCTGGTATGTCACTGCTTCCTGTGCTAGTCCAGCCTTGCCCTGTGAACGATCTGCAAAGTAGTTGTTTTTTCCTGTGTCCATGATTCCAGTGCTGAGATTATAGTCTTGGGGTTGGTTCCAGGCAAATTCAAAATATGCGCCAGATGCTTTGGCGTTTATGGTGCCATCGGCTTCAAATGGAGCCGAGACAAACTTGCCTGGCTGCATGGCCTTGGGGGACGGAATCCAGGCAGGGTCCCCCAGGACTACCAATCTGATGTTGGCTTGGTCAACTGAGTACAAATAGTCGGCTGCGTTTGCGCCGGGTTCAAATGTTTTGCCGTCGCCGCCCTGGCGTGCCTGACCACTAGCAGGCATCACTCGTTTTTTCCAAAGTTCTCGACTGTTGACCGATTGTTTTGTATTCTCGGCCGTGGAGTAACCGGTAATGGCCTGACTCCATAGTTTGTTGAACTCTTGCTCGTACTGCAGGACCTGAGTGTTCTGCCCTGTAAACCAGTAGTTAAACACCTTGTGAACGCCGCGAAAGGCACCGCTTTCAAAATATTCGCTGGCTACCGGAGTCTGATACGGTGCCACAGTATAAACCATTCTGTAAGCGAAATCGTTTTGTTTTGGATCATACTTTAGGGGCTGTGCATCGCAGCTGATACTGAACCAGGCAAATCTTTGCGGATTTCCATTGTTGTTCCATTCGTTGGTATCGGAATTCCAGATAACTTTTTGTTGTGCAGTGATATAACTGCTGCTGCGTATCACTGTGTCAATAAATTGAACAATCTGTTGCCCTGCTGTTGCAGACTTTTGACGCACAGTTGGACTCATGCTTTGTTTTTCCCCCAGCAGTTGACCAGCTGCTGTTGCTGTGACTGAGCCGCCTGCCAGGCTTTTGTCCAAGGGACCTGGTGGAACAATGCTGGCGTTTTCTATTATAGGATCAGCAAATATAATTTCATAGATATCTGGTATAAAACCACTGGCCTTGGCCTGCTCTGCATAGAATGTGTTCAATGCTGCACACAAGCCGCTGGCCACTGTTGTGGCACCTGGTTTGGGAGCCGCGGCTGCATTTGGAGGTGCGCCAACTCCGCCCACAGCATTTTCTCCCGGCTTGTTTTGTAGTACATTGTCAGTTGCTGCTATTATTCGAGATATTGCAGTGGCCATATTATCCCCTAGTATCTAAAAGTGCTTGACCTCGCTGTGCAGGATCTTGTACAGAATTGCTGCCAGGCGGTGATGATTCTATAGGTACACCGTTTCTGGTCAAGTCCCCTGCTGCTTGGCTTGCGGTCTGTTGGATCACGCTGCCAACCAGTATTTCTCTAACTGTGCTGCCCTGGAACTGAAAATTCTGTGGTATGCTGCCTCGGTCGGTGCTGAAGCCAGTGATGTCAGGCACTGCGATCCCTTTGACCATGTATTCAACCAGCTTGTTGGCCACCTTGAACTCAATTCCAGAGATTGTGAAAGGCACAAATTTTTCAACTGCTGCGCGATTATCTGTGCCACCGGTTTTTCGTGCAATAGGCTGTACAAGATTACCGTTGATGTCGTAGCCATAGAATCTTATTACCATGCAGTACTGTGCTGCGGCATAGTTTATGGGTGTACCGGGGTCGGCTATATTTTTAGATTCATACAATTCCGTAACAGCATTCAACAAGTTTCGCAACAGTGTGATCCCATTGGGCTCGGTCACAGTAAAGCTCAGTTCTGTCAGCTGTGCTGATCCGCCTGCGTCTGGGGTACTACCAAAAATGGTAGTGAGTTCAAAATTGTCAATATAAAAATCCAAAGGAAAAAACGGACTACGATCTGCCACTGGAGCTCCACCACTCTGTACCAACAAATAGTAACCGCTGAGATTTGTTTTGCCTTTTGTCAAGGCCTTGTATGTCTCAGGATCCAGCAAATACCAACTTAGACTATAGGTATAACTGGCATACTGATCCAGCACATTGTCCTGCGCCACAATAGCATTAGTGGCACCACCGTACAATTCATCCAGTCTATTGCGAACAGTGCCAGTTCTGTTTGCAGCGGCAGCAGCGGCAGCAGCAGCATCGTCGCTGCGAGCTCCGACTCCACCTTGTCCACCGTTGTTTACCGGCGGTGCTCCTGCTACTGCTCCTGAACTCTGCAGTTGATTGAATTCTATCAGCTGCCTAGGATCCAGTAGTGTAGAAGATGAAAGGGGCGGCTGCTGCTGTGGCGGTGATGGCAACGCACCATTGCCACCGCGGCCCAGCACATCATTGCCAATGGACAATGGCGGTGATGGCAACGCACCACTAGCCGGTGGTGAAGATTCAGACTGGCTATTGGTCAACGTGACAGTGGCTGCGTTGGTCCCGGCATCAACAGCTCCTGTTTCTATGGTTGGCTGTGGGCTAGCATTGGTTGTACCTGCTGTGATTTTACCGGTTATTCTGCCGTCAAATGTTTCAACCAGCGGAGGGGTACCAGGGTTGATTGGGTCGGCGCGGTCGTCCCGTGCAGTTTGCGCGTCTCTGGCGACGTCGGCTGAACTAGCAACGGGTTGCGACAATTTCTCTTCTAACTCAGCCAATACTTTTTCTGTTATCACTATATTAGACTGAGCTTTAGCAATCTGAGACTCTAAAAATGCTCGTTGAGCCGGGGTATCAGGATAAGGTTTGGCCAGTTGCGACTGAAACACCTTGAGTTGATTTTCCCAATAATCAAGTTCTGCTCCTTTGCGGTTGATTTGAGCTTGTATAGAAGAGGCCATGTTTTAGAATCCTAACACACTGCGCAATGTGGTAATTTTTGGCAGATAGATTTGCACACCGGCCTTGAAGTCCAGGGGAGGTGCAGTCAGAGTATTGGGATTGCGTTGATAAAACACCCACCATAGTCCGGGTATGTCGTACAGGTCAAATGCCAGGAGATCTGGTCTATATTGATATGTGGTGTTGATCAGCATGATACGATCATCAGTTTGTCTGGGAATGGGACGATTGGTCATGGTGTCCAGGAAGAACTGACTGTACCCAGTGGTGTAGTATGCGCTGGTTGAATCATAGGTGGCCATTACCAGAACCCTCCCTTGAGTAGATCGCCGTTGGCAAATCCCTTGACACTGAACTGCTGGCTAACCTGCGATCTGGTCTGCATGGGCAACAATGACAGAGTGATATCAATCTTGGTAGGCACATAGGTCGGGTCATTTTTTCCCAGGGTAGGAGGGGCTGTTGGACTGGATATTGCCCCTTTGAGTATGCCCTGGCTAGAGAAAAGATTTGCCAGTCGACTGATTGCACTAGAGATAGGATTTGTGGGCAGGTCTTGACGAATTCTGCGTGTCAACAGATTGGTTCCGTTGATGTTGACACTTCTGGCACGTATGTAATCAACATCAGCCGGCAAATTGTAGGTGAAACTGCTGACCACACAAGGGTGCGCGGAGAACTGATACTGCCCCAGTCCTGTCAAGAACACCAAGGGAGGCGGTGAGCCTCGTTCCGCATCCTGCCCATAAAACATTTTTGTCACTGATCTAAAAAAGTGTATCACAGCCAACAGATACTCAGCTTCGGCTGAATCCTGTGCTGTGAATGTGGCTGTCAGTGACACAGCATCAGTGTAGCTGGACTTGTAGAAATATCCCTTGTAGTTTGAGTGAGTGAGTGTGTATGGATCATAGTCAGCTTTGTATGTGATATCAATCTTGGGTGTGTAGGGGAATATCACTCCGTCTGTTTTCTTCAATGGCCCCAGTATTCCTGGAGGAGTTGCATTGTACAGATAGGTGGCGCTGGGGGCCAGGCTGAGGCGAACACGCCAGTCCCCGTTGTTGGTCATTTTGCGTTGTGCTTCCAGTGTGGCTTGACGCTGTGCCAGCAGTGTACCTACCTGCTGTTTGGCGGCCGCAAGTTCTGCGGATCCAGGTGCCCGAAAAAAAGCAGCTTCGTTCAAAGCTTCCTGAGCAGTCTGCTCAGGAATGCCAACCGGTAACGGTGCAGGAACTGGTTCGGCACCAATGGTAAAAGTAGAGGTATATCCGCCGGCAGCAGCAGCAACAGTGTTGGCAGAACTGCTGGTTATCACAACATTGCCGCCCAGCGCAGCTGATACCTTGGCTACGGTATCAGCTTCGGCCAGGGCCTGGGCTGTGTTTGCATCTGCGGCAGTGACTGTGGATGAGAATGTAGACATAGTGATTCCTGTGTGTTATTTACCCAAAAAATAAACCACTCAGTTTATAAAGGTTGACAAAGCGGCAAAATGTGTTATACTAAATAATATTTTAAGGACCTGTCTTAATGACAATCATCACGAGGACTGCACCAAAAACCAATTATCTCAACAACAGAGATATTCTCAAAGAGATACATCTCAGCAAGAAAACCTCCGGTGCCTATAGAAACCCTGATCTAGATCATCAGTGCGATATAATCCTGCCGAGCATAGGCAAGATCAATCAAAAAACCATAGCAGAAGCTCGTAGA
>Ga0136644_10004092_pt1 | contig 10814 bp, 8 predicted proteins | sample C_130820_EF_Meta_FD_94780 | JGI IMG/M metagenome (GOLD analysis project Ga0136644, IMG submission 94780) | Freshwater microbial communities from Lake Croche, Canada to study carbon cycling - C_130820_EF_MetaG (v2) (version 2) | ecosystem: Environmental > Aquatic > Freshwater > Lake | place: Lake...
CCCCGATTTTGCGTTGTGCAAGTTTGGATACACCGATTCCGTTTAATTTAGATTTGGAGAAAAACTTCATGGCGTATTCTCGCTTGGGCGAAACGGTGGAAAGGTTGATGAAGTATTAAAAGCCCCCTTCCCCAACCCTTCCCCCGAAAGGTGAAGGGAGCTTTAGTTCGTTCCAAATCTAGCATCTACTTAGATTTTATGAATTGTTGTTACAAATGCAGCGGTGGAAATAAGGAATAAGAAATATAAAATTTAGAATAAGGAAATGGAGATTATATATGTTCGAAATTCCCAACCTCTTGAACTTTTTGAACGTATTGAACCTCTGAAACCTCTTCGTTAAACCATTAAACTATTAAAACAGCGAAGCGATTTAAACCTTTCCCCAACCTTTTGTAAGGGTTGACAATCTTCAATCTCTACAAAACTCAAACTCCCTTTCCCTTTGGGGAAGGGTTGGGGATGGGGCTTTACTTCTCCACAAACTTCATCGATATCGAATTCACACAATGACGTAGATTTTTTTTGGTGAACATTTCTCCGGTAAATACATGACCTAAATGTCCGCCACATTTCGCACAAATAATTTCAGTGCGTCTTCCATCGGCATCTAAAACCTTTGTTACAGCCCCTTCAATTTCTTCATCAAAACTGGGCCAACCGCATCGCGAATCAAACTTATCTTCCGATTTATACAATGGCGCATTGCAGCGTCTACAGATATACGTTCCCTCTTTTTTATTGTTGGTGTATTCACCCGTATAAGGCATCTCGGTGCCTTTTTTTAATATCACATATTCTTCCTCTGGTGTTAATTTATTGTACTCCATAATGGTAAATGTTTTTTTAAATTCTTTATAAGCTACTATAACGTAATTCGTAAAAATAAGTTCATCCGCATTTTTTAAAAACTCAAATCCAGGATTGTAAATGTTCATAAAATGCTCCAACTCGGGTGAAGTCAAGCCTGTTATGCGTTTTACAATTGTTTTGCTAAATCTATAACGTATGTATTTTTCTTGCTCTTGTTCCTCTAATCTTTTTTGAAATGCCAGCATGCGCTTGTTTCTTCTAAACCTAAACATATTGATCAGCTCGTTCAAATCAGCGCCAGCAATGCCATCCGGCGAAACGGTGCTGCTCAAGCCCGGCTTAGTGAAATTGTAAATGTCGCGATAAGCCATTCTATTTTCTATCGAATCCAGTGTATACGATTTTGAAAAAACCGTTACTTCCTTCATCGTTTTATATTTACCATTTACTTGTATTTGTAACGAAATATCAAACTGATTTGGATTTATAATTTGTGCTACCGAAAATTTTTGTGTGGGCTTATTGTTGTAAAAAAAAGTAAGCGAGTCGTTTTCAAAAACCTCAATTTCATATTTTCCCAAACTATCTGTTGTGGTTACTTTTCCCGAACTACTTTCTACCCGAACCTGTGATACATAATTTACTTTAGTTACATCAAATACCGTTCCGTGAATTTTCATCTGCCCATTGGCAGTTAGGTTGAACAGTAAAATGGTAAACAGTAAAAATTTCAAATTGTTAGTTTAAGGCAAACAATATTAAATCAGAAAAATTAATCAATTGGGTTAATCGTTTTTTTTAACGTTGATTTTTGTTTTTTAAAAGATTGGCAATTACCTCAGGATAATGTTTATACTCTAGATGATGAATTTTCTCTGCCAATGTTTCTGTAGTGTCTGTTGACAACACATTACATTTTTCTTGTAAAATAATTTCTCCGTTATCGTAAATCTCATCTACATAATGAATCGTTATTCCGGATTCTGATTCTTTATTTTCAATAACGGCCTCATGTACACGCTTTCCATACATGCCCTTACCACCATATTTTGGCAACAACGCAGGATGAATATTTATAACATTGCGATTAAAAATTTGCAAAATATTTACTGGAACTTTTTTCAAATAGCCAGCCAATACAATAAAATCTATTTGATGATTTTTTAAATTTCTCAATATTTCTGCTCCAACATTGATGTCGGATTTTGGGATTACAAAAATGGGAATGTTGTTTTTTAATGCCACTTCGTGAATGCCGGCATTTTCTTTATCAGTAACTATCAGCGAAACTGAAATCTGTACGTTTGAAATTGTTTTTAAATGGGATATTATATTTTCTGCATTGGTTCCGTTTCCACTGGCAAATATGGCTATAGGTATATTTTCAGTTGCTTGATTCATTTTTTCCCAACCATTTTTTTCGCTATACGTTGAATATAATTTTTAAAAAACCTAAACTGTCCTAGTGGAATGCTTATCAATAATACGCAAAATGGCCACAAGATTGTTACTAAAATGATGTACAACACCCACCAGATAACCGTTTTGTCGTCACTCCAAGGTTTTAATATCAAACCCGAAAGTCTTGCACAAGCTGTTCCCCCCAATGCAAATGTGGCAATGATTAACAACAGATTCCAGATGTTTACTTTCCAGCGTTCTTGTAATTTTTTAAACATCTTGCAAAATTGCAGAAAACAAAATTATTTCGAACTTTAATTTTGATTGTTTTATTTTTTGTTGAATTGTTTACAATTTTATGACAATCAATCTACAACCATTTGAAAAATTTAAAACTTTACCTATAAAAAAGTAAAAAAAATTTTTAAAAATGTTGATATAATGTCAACAACGTCCCTTACTTTTGCTTGCGAAAAAGGACATTACCCACATTAGACCCGATAACAGTATGAGTCTCTATAGAATTTTCATCAACAAAGCCTTAACAGGACTACTTCTTGTAGTACTACTTGCAACTTCGAATATTTCATTTGCTGCAGATGGCGAAGCACTATTCAAAGCAAATTGTTCTAATTGTCATAAACCAGATGCGGATTATACTGGTCCGGCATTAAAAGGTTGGAGCGATAGAGAGCCAAGTAAAGAGTGGGTGTACAAATGGGTGGCAAACCCTGCTCAAATGATTGCATCGGATCCTTATGCAAAACAATTGTTTGAAAAATGGAAGCCAACTGTAATGACTGCATTTGCAAATCTTAAAAAAGATGAGATTGATGCAATCTTGAAATATGTAGATGATTATACTCCACCGGCTGCAACAGCTCAAGCTATGGGTGGTACTGGAGGAGCTGAAGGAGATTCTGGTGGAGACAATACAATGCTTTTTGGTATCCTTACTTTAATTCTTGCATTAGTTGCATTTATTTTATTACAAGTAAATAGCAACCTTAGAAAATTAACCGACGATAAAGAAGGTGTTGACCGTGGAGAACCGGTTCCATTCTACAGAAATAAAACTTATTTAATGCTCGGTGTTTTGGTATTATTTATGATTGGTGGATACAATACCGTTTCAAGTGCTATCGAATTGGGTAGAATGAAAGATTACCAGCCAGATCAACCTATTTATTATTCTCATAAAGTGCATGCAGGTACAAATCAAATCAGTTGTTTGTATTGCCACGGAAGTGCACAAGACAGTAAGCATTCAGGCATTCCTTCTGTAAACGTTTGTATGAATTGTCACATGGCCATCAAAGAATACAAAGGAGATCCAATCGTAAAAGAAGATGGAAAAACATTAGATGCAAACGCTGAAATTCAAAAATTATACAGCTACGCAGGATGGAATCCAGAAACAAAACAATACAATCCGGATAACAATAAAGATGGCGTTCCTGATGGTGCTCACGCAATTCCTTGGGTGAAAATTCATAATTTACCTGATCACGTTTACTTCAACCATAGCCAACACGTAAAAGTTGGAAAACAAAATTGTCAAACTTGCCATGGCAACATACAAGAAATGCCTGTGGTAAAGCAATTTTCAAACCTAAGCATGGGCTGGTGTATTAATTGTCACCGCGAAAGCAAGGTTGATTTCTATAACAAAGAAACCAAAGAAGGAAATAAATTCTATAGCATTTACGAGAAATTCCATACTGATATTAAAAACCATAAATTGGATAGCGTAACTGTAGAAAAAATTGGTGGAACAGAGTGTCAAAAATGTCACTACTAATATTCATTTGAATTGGATTGGTTAAATAGCACATTACCGAATTTTTAGAATTATAAACTATGAGTAATAATAAATATTGGCAGAATTTCGGGGAACTAAATCAAACAGAGGCGTATAAAGATGCTGCTGAAAAAGAATTCAAAGAAGATTTACTTCCTATTGAAGAATTATCTAAAGAAGGGTTAACCTTAGGGAAAACACCAAGAAGAGATTTCTTAAAATATTTAGGTTTCAGTACAGCTGCGGCTACTATTGCGGCTAGTTGCGAAATGCCTGTTCGTAAATCAATTCCATATTTACAAAGACCGGATAATGTTATTCCAGGGGTTTCTAATTATTACGCTTCTACGTATGTTAACGGCGGAGATGCAATTAGCGTAATCGTTAAGCAAAGAGATGGTCGTCCGATTAAAATAGAAGGAAACGAATTATCATCAATCACAAAAGGTGGAACCAACGCTCAAGCTCAAGCTTCTGTTTTGGATTTATATGATACTACACGTTTACGTCACCCATTACAAAAATCAGGTAACGACTTTAAAGAAGTTAGTTCTTTTGATGCTTTTGATGCCATGATTACTGATGCAATGGGCTCAATTGGCAACAAACCAGTAGTTTTATTAACTTCTACGATTACTTCTCCTTCGACTTTACAAATCATCAATAATTTTTTAGCTAAACATCCAGGTAGTCAGCACGTTCAATACGATGAAGTGAGTTACAATGGAATGATGATGGCTAACGAAGCTTGTTATGGTAAAAAGGCATTGCCTGATTATCGTTTTGACAACGCAAAAACAATCGTGAGTTTAGGTGCTGATTTTTTAGGTACTTGGTTAAGTCCAGTTGAATTCAGCAAACAATACGCAACAAATAGAAAAATTACCGGTGAAAAACCTACATTAAGTCGCCACTTTCATTTCGAAAGCATGTTGAGCTTGACGGGTAGTAACGCCGATGATAGATATACACACAAACCATCAGAAACTGGTGCCATTGCAATGGCGCTTTTGGCAAAATTAGGCGGAGCAGTTTCTGCACCATCAATTGCTGATGCACAATTAAAAGCTGGGATCGATAAAGCAGCTGCTGAATTGATGAAGCATAAAGGTGCTTCATTGGTTGTTTGTGGTAGCAATGATGTAAATGTTCAAGTTATTGTAAACGCAATTAATGAAATAATAGGTGCAAATGGTACCACAATTAATTGGTCGGCTACAAACAATACACGTAAAGGATCAGATGCTGAAATGGCAAAACTGATTACAGATATTAACGCTGGTCAAATTGGTGCTTTATTGGTTTACGGTTGCAACCCTGTTTATTCAACTGCTGATGGAAAGAAGTTGGGAGAAGCTATTGCTAAACTTCCATTGAGTATTTCAATGAATGGCACGCTTGATGAAACTACAGAGCAATGTAAATTCATAATGCCTGCACACCATTGGTTAGAAAGCTGGGGTGATGCAGAAATCAAAACTGGACAATACAGTTTCATTCAACCTTTAATAAATCCGTTGTTTAAAACAAGGGCTTTCCAATCTTCATTGATGAAATGGAGTGGTGGCGCGACAGCAACAACTGCACCATCTGCAAAAGACAGCACTGGAAATGCAATTGCTGTTACTAAAGTCGAAGGTGCGGATTATGATGCTTTCTTTAAAAACTATTGGACATCAAAATTAGGAAGTGCAGATTTGTTTGATAAGGCATTGCAAGATGGTGTTGTGGAAACGGCTTATACTTTATCATCGGCAACTTTTATCGGAAGTACTGTAGCCACTTCAGCTTCAAAATTAGTTGCTTCAAAATCTGGTGCAATTGAAGTTGTTTTATATCAAAAAGTATCAATGGGTACTGGTAGTCAAGCAAACAATCCATGGTTGCAAGAATTACCAGATCCAATTTCAAAAGTAACTTGGGACAACTACGCAATGGTTAGTCCTGAATTGGCTAAAACATTGGTTGGTTTGGATGTCATGACCAATCAGCGTCAGGCAGATAGTTATGAAGTAACACCAGAAAAACCAGTAATTAAAATAACTGCAAACGGAAAATCTATTGAACTTCCGGTGTTGATTTTACCAGGGTTAAACAACTCAACCATCGCGGTTGCATTAGGATATGGTAGATCAAGTGCGGATGAAAAATTATCATTAGAAAGAATTGGACGTTCTGCAACAGGTGCTGGTAAAAACGCTTATCCATTAGTTGGTTTTGATGGTAGCTCATTCACTTACAACAGTGTTGTTACTGCAGAAAAAACAAACAATACTTATCCATTGGCTCAAACTCAGGTGCATGGTTCATCAGAATCTAGACCGGTGATTTATGAAACCAATTTATCTAGTTTCTTAGCAAATCCTGAGGCGGTTTTAGAAGAACCAAATCAAGAAAAAATAGATTTACTTGCTGCAGGAAAAACAGATTTTGTAAAAGAAGGAACCATTTATCCTGACTTTGAAAAGCCAGGTATTAAATGGGGAATGAGCATCGATTTAAATACTTGTACAGGTTGTAGCGCTTGCGTAGTGGCTTGTACAGCTGAAAATAACGTGAGTGTTGTAGGTAAAATTCAAGTGCAAAAAGCGCATGAAATGCATTGGTTGAGAATCGATCGTTATTTTACGGGAGATGTAAAAAATCCAGATGTAGTTTTCCAACCGATGATGTGTCAACATTGCGATAATGCGCCTTGTGAAAACGTTTGTCCAGTTGCAGCTACAAACCACAGTTCTGAAGGTTTAAACCAAATGACGTACAACCGTTGTATTGGTACAAGATATTGCGCGAATAACTGTCCATTTAAAGTTCGTCGTTTCAACTGGTTAGATTTTACTGGTTCTGATAGCTTTAAAGACAACCAACAACCATTACGTGGTTCTGAATTAGACGAAGTGGTATTCCAAATGAATGACGATTTAACCAGAATGGTGTTGAATCCAGATGTTACCGTTCGTTCAAGAGGCGTAATCGAAAAATGTTCTTTCTGCGTACAACGTTTACAAGAAAATAAATTAGAAGCTAAAAAACAACAAGATCCATCTTTGGTTCGTGATGTGAAAACAGCTTGTATGCAAGCTTGTCCTACAAATGCCATCAGTTTTGGTAATGTAAATGATAAGCAAAGTATGGTTTCAAAAGCAAGAGCAGATAAAAACCGTAATTTCTATGTTTTAGAACAATTGCACGTTTTACCAAATGTGAGTTATTTGGCTAAAATCAGAAATACGGATAGGCACATTGGTGTAATCGAAGAACATGAAGCAGCTGGTGCTGAACATAAAGCAACAGAAGAAAAACATAGTTAAGCGAATAATTAATAAAAGAGAAACAGCTATATAAACGGGCAAAAAGCTAAAAAGAATATGTCATTACTCAAATACGAATCACAGATTAGAGAACCATTAATTGGTGGGGATAAGAATTATCATCAAATAACTGAAGATATTATCAGCCCTATTGAGATGAAGCCATCACGTCTTTGGTACATTGGTTTCTTCATTAGTCTTGGACTTTTACTTTTTGGCGCATATAGCGTTTACAGAGAGGTAACTTATGGTATTGGTCAATGGAATTTGAATAAAACCATTGGATGGGGTTGGGATATTACCAATTTCGTTTGGTGGGTTGGTATTGGTCACGCGGGTACATTGATTTCTGCGATCTTATTATTATTCCGTCAAGGTTGGAGAACAGGTGTAAACAGGGCTGCTGAGGCGATGACAATTTTTGCGGTAATGTGCGCTGGTCAGTTTCCAATTTGGCATATGGGTCGTGTTTGGATGGCGTTCTTCGTATTGCCTTACCCAAATACACGTGGTCCTTTATGGGTTAACTTTAACTCTCCGTTACTTTGGGACGTATTTGCGATTTCAACATACTTTACCGTTTCTTTATTATTCTGGTATTCTGGTTTAATTCCAGATATGGCAACAGTTAGAGATCGCGCAAAAACAAAATTGCGTAAATTATTATATGGGGTAGCATCATTTGGTTGGACAGGAAGTACCAAACACTGGCAACGTCATGAATCATTATCATTGGTATTGGCTGGATTAAGTACACCGCTTGTACTTTCTGTACATACGATTGTATCTTTTGACTTCGCCACTTCAGTAATACCAGGTTGGCATACCACCATCTTCCCTCCATACTTCGTTGCAGGTGCCGTATTTAGTGGATTTGCAATGGTGCAAACACTTTTAATTGTAGTTAGAAAAGTAATGGGATTACAAGATTACATTACTTTAGGACATATCGAAGCGATGAATAAAATCATCGTATTAACTGGAAGTATAGTTGGTTGTGCCTATTTAACAGAGTTGTTTATTGCTTGGTACGGACAAAATCCTTACGAGTGGTATGCATTCAGCCAAAACAGAGCGAACTTATTTAGTCCTTATGGATGGAGTTATTGGTTGATGATGTTCTGTAACGTGGTTTCTCCTCAGTTATTCTGGAGCAGCAAATTAAGAAGAAACATCACCGTAACATTCTTCATGAGTATCATTGTAAACATTGGTATGTGGTACGAGCGTTTTGTAATTATCGTTACCTCAATTTATCGTGATTTCTTACCATCAAGTTGGAGTACCTATTACAGTCCTACAATTTGGGAAATTGGATTCTACTTGGGTACATTTGGTTTGTTCTTTACTTGCTTCTTCTTATTTGCTAAATATTTCCCTGTGGTAGCCGTAGCTGAGGTAAAATCTATCTTGAAAACAACAGGAGAAAATTACAAAGCAAAAATGACAGAAATTGATAAAATGGATGCAGAGAAATTTTATATCGAAGAAGTAGAACACGCACATTAATAATAGACAATTAAAAATTAAAAAAAAAGAAGAGAGCACTTAAAAAATAAGATATAGCTTTTAACTTTTGACTTTTAAATTAATTAATAAGAAATATAAATAACATGGCTGGAGGAATAAAAAAATTTGTAGTTGGTTCATTTGATGATGAGGCCGTTTTGTTTCCCGCGGTAAAAAATGTACGCAAAGCTGGATATAAAATCCATGATGTGTATACGCCATTTCCAATACATGGTTTAGATCATGCAATGGGATTAAGAGAAACAAGCTTACACACTGCAGGATTCATTTTTGCTGCAACTGGAACTACAACAGCATTAAGTTGCATCAGTTGGATATTTACTAAAGACTGGCCTTTAAACATTGGTGGAAAGCCTCATTTTGCTTTACCAGCTTGGATTCCAATTACTTTCGAATTAACCGTATTATTTTCAGCAGTTGGAATGGTGCTAACTTTTTGTTACTTATGTCAATTATCACCATTTATTAAAAAGCATCATTTTCACGCGCGTGCAACAGATGATCTTTTTGTAATGGCGATTGAGTGTACAGACAAAACAAATGATGCTGAATTGCAAAGTTTTTTAGAAAAAGCTGGCGCAAAAGAAGTGAATATTCAAGTAGCAGAAACCGGATGGTGGATAGGTAGATACGACAGAGAACAAAAATTATATAGAGAAGAAAAAGGATTCTAATTTGAAATAAATCAAATTGTTATAGTTTTCAAATTCAACCCAGTTGAAATTATTAAGATAAAGAATTTAGAATAATGAAAAAAATTGCAACACTCGGTTTACTGGTTTTATTAGCAGCAATTGCTTTCGTTTCTTGCGACGACAAGCGACGCGTGCCAGGAAAAATATACATGCCAGACATGACTTATAGTAGAGCTTATGAAACATATGCTGAAAGAGACTCTGCAATATTTACGAATGACGCTACAAATAAAGGTGGCAAAATATTTTACAACAACGTACCTGTTTCTGGAACCATTAAAAGAGGTGAATTATTTCCATACACTTTACCAAACGATAGTAATGGATATAAAATGAGTGCAATGGTGAAAAACCCAATTGAAAGCATGACAGAATCCGAAATGAAAGAATCTGCTCGTTTGTTCAACATCAATTGTGCCATTTGTCATGGCGAGAAAGCCGCAGGAAACGGTCCAATTGCAACAGCTGGAAAGATTGGTGGTATCGCTAATTTAACATTAGATACTTATGTGAAAATGGCTGACGGTACAATGTTTCATTCGATTAATTATGGTAAAAACAATATGGGAAGTTATGCTTCTCAATTGGATAGAAAGCAACGTTGGATGATTATTAAATACATCCGCACATTGCAACCAAAGGCAGTTGTAGAAACAGCAAAAGCAGACACAACTAAAAAAATATAATAACAGAAAAAACCAACTCGTTTAGAGGCGGTGTTTTATAAAAAATAAAGTTTATTTAGATGAATCATCAATTTGAATTACCAAGCAACTACAAAAAATGGACATGGGGACTGATCGGAGCGGGCGCAATTGCCGTGTTGTATGGTATAATAATGTTTCACCCATTTTCTGCACCAGTAGCACATGGACATGGTGGAGCACACGAAGCAGCAGATGCTGGAACAAGATTTTGGGCCGTATTATTACAAAATAGTGTGTTTTTCTTATTAGTAGTAAATGCATCTATGTTTTTTATCTGCGTTACTACAATGGCAATGGGCGCTTGGCAAGTAGCATTAAGAAGAGTACCAGAGGCCATTTCTAGCGTGGTGCCTATTCTTGGTATCGTTACATTTTTAGTATTAATGGGAATTGTACTTTTTGGAAGAACAGATATTTTTCATTGGTTAGATGCAGATGCAGTTAAACATGATAAAATTTTAAATGGCAAATCAGGATTTTTAAATCCAACTTTCTTTAGCATTTGGTCTGCAATAAGCATTTTCATGTGGTGGTTTTTAGGAAAGAAAATGCGTAC
>Ga0136644_10004094_pt1 | contig 10810 bp, 11 predicted proteins | sample C_130820_EF_Meta_FD_94780 | JGI IMG/M metagenome (GOLD analysis project Ga0136644, IMG submission 94780) | Freshwater microbial communities from Lake Croche, Canada to study carbon cycling - C_130820_EF_MetaG (v2) (version 2) | ecosystem: Environmental > Aquatic > Freshwater > Lake | place...
ATTTGTTTATCTCCTCCACCAAAAAAATTTTTTTTTGGGAAAAAGTTCAGATCGGATGAGGTGCCAAAAAGTGATGATCCGAATCCATTCTTTAAATTATATCATCATCTCCTCTCTCACAAACAAACGGATGCTAACCCTCTTTACTATTAAAACACACAGGTGAAACCAACCAACCAAAAAAAACCCCAATGTCGAGCTGTTGCAACATCTGCACCGACAACTTCAACCGCAACACTCGCCGTGAGATCCAATGCCCCCGTTGTCCCCACACCGCGTGTGCGTCGTGTGTCGAGCGGTACCTCCTTGGATCGATGATGGATGCGCACTGCATGGACTGTCGCGAGGTGTGGGATCCCATCTTTCTCCGCCGGAACATGACCGCCTCCTTCATGAATGGGGCCTACAAGAAACACCGGGAGGCCATGTTGTGGGAGAGGCATCGGGCACTTCTTCCTGCCACCATGCCCCTTGTGGAGATGGACCGGGAAATCCCGGAGATCCGCGCGCGCGTGACGCAGATGAAAACCCAGATTTCGAATCTGAAGCGACAGGTGGCAGACACCGAGTACCTCCTCCGTCGGAGGGAGGCGGCGTTCCAAAACGCCATCGAGACCGGAGTTCTTCCCCCGGCGGTGCCGGAAGATCCAGCGGATGCTATCACCCCGACGGCCGCGGATGCCACGAGAACCCATTACCAACGGGCCTGTCAGAACGACGGGTGCAACGGTTTCATTAGTTCCAGGACGGGAGAATGCCCCTCGTGCAAGCACTTTACCTGTCTCGAGTGCAACATCGATCGTCTTTCCCGTGAGGATCGGGACGATCACGAGTGCAAGGAGGACGATGTCGCGCAGTGGACGATGATCAAGGAGTCCTCCAAACCCTGTCCGGGATGTGGCGCGAGGATTTCCAAGGAGTCGGGGTGCGACCAGATGTGGTGTCCGAACTGTCACACGGCCTTTAGTTGGTCCAAGGGAACGATCGAGCGGGGCAACATCCACAATCCGCACTATTTCGACTGGATGTTCAGCCAGAACAACCGCGATGGTGCCGGAGCGGCCGCCGCCGGTCGTCGGCGCGGGGGACACGGGGGATGTGTGGATCCCAATGAGCGGAGTCGGAGGGTACCGGAAGCACTGCAGAGGCGTGAGACGACGATTGACGGGAATGCGCGCACGTTGGATTGGGAGATCACAGAAAAGTTCCGACGCATCGTTCACTGCGAACGCGTGGACCTGCCACGTTTGGCGCGCAATGTCGGCAATGCGGACAGGGTGGCCGGCAGTTTTGTTAAGAGCCGGCTGGACTTTCTCAACAACCGGATCGATGAGGAGAAGCTCCGTGTCCGTCTCCAGCGGATCGACAAGGCCAACACCAAGGCAGTGGAGTTCAACCAGATCTGCCACACCTTTGTGGCCCTGAGCCTCGATGTGTTTGACCGTTTCATTACGGACACACGCATGACCAAGCAGGAGGTTCTCCACGATCTTTTGGAAATTAAAGTTATCGCCAAGAAGGGGGTAGAAGATCTGAACCGTTGTTACTCGTCCAAGGTCACCCTCGAAGGGTTTTTTTCCATTTCCTTAAAATAAAAATGAAGAATCTTGTTGGAATCATGTAGAATTTAAAGACGACCAAACGATTTAAAGAAAATTTAATTTCTTCTTTAACATAAAATAATTTATAATTCATATTTTATTCAAAGAAGATATGAATCCTCTACACAACAGCCACAATTGCCATGATGGGGAGGAGTTTCGAGATTACATCCGGAGTCTCTTGGGTTTGATTGGGTTGGCAGAACCATACAAGGATCTATTGACGGAGGATACTTCCATGGAATTATATCGACAGGCGTTCACTCATAATTCGATCGATTCGTTGATGAATTATGAGTGGTTGGAGATTTTGGGCGATGGGAGCATGAACAAGATGATTGTTTGGTACGTTTCTCGCCGATTTCCCATCCTGCAAAATCCCGATGGTGTCAAGGTGATTGCGCGATTAAAGATTAATATGGTGTCCAAGAAAAAGTTTGCAGAGATTGCTGAGGGATTGGGCATGATGCGGTTTATTCGATATGATTCGGAACAGATTCAATCCACCAATCTGGTGGCCCTTCGGAGTCTGATGGAGGATGTGTTGGAAGCGTTTTTCGGGGCCACCGAATGGTTGTTGGATGAAAAGGTGGAACCCGGATCGGGGTATGGCATCTGTTACCTTCTTCTTCAACATATACTGGATTCGACAGAGATCTCACTGGAATTCAATGACCTCTTTGATCCGATTACCCGTTTGAAAGAAACGATGGATGTACACCGGAATCAATTCCCGGGCAATATCAAGTACCGACAGATGAAGGATCCCAATTACATCCCACCGGTGTTTAATCCAGATCAATCCAAGACCAGTCGTATGATGCATATGCATCTTCATCCTCCACCGCTTCAAAAGGTACAGTGTGTCTACCAGGGCCCGGGGGCTCACGGCGAGCTCATTCTCGGTCGGGGAGAAGGACCTTCGATGGACGATGCAAAACACGCGGCCGCCCAAGATGCCATCTTTTTTTTGGAACAGAGGAATATCAAAAAGAATATACCCCCCTATTATCTAAGAATCCGGGAATGGCTACAAACAAAAACGGATCCTCGTCGTTAGAACGTTGTCGACTTTTTCTTTCCTTTTCCACCTTTCCCAACAGCAGAAGGGGGAGAAGAAGGGCACATGTACACACATTTGTTCACAAGGTAGAAAGGGTAGTACATGAGAAGATAAAAGGGCCAGAAGAAGAAACAAAGGACCGCAAAGAAAATCCGAAGAGGAGTACCCAGACACATATTGTAACGACACGATAAGGAAAGATACGCAGCAAATCCCCCTAAAATGATCTCCATCAAAAAATCCATTGTCGAATAGTTAGGGTAATAAATGGAGGACGGTTGCGCTTGTGGTTGTTGAGGATGATTGTTCCGATAATTTTCGTTCAGAACCACCGCATTTTCCAGTGGTTGTGGTGGTGGTGATACCATCGATTTCGTCAAGAAAATAAACATGATGACCAAAGTTTTTTGTTTGTAAACGATACAAATAAAAAAAAATATTTTTTTAAATTATTTCACCACCCACACAATCACAGACAAGGGGGTTGGGCGTGCATAGAAAGTCGTAAAAAGTAGATCGATCCGGGGTTGGTTTCGAGGTAGATGGGAAACATCATCCACAAGTTTTGGGAACATAGATCAAATCCTTGGGGGGATCCAAATTTTGGTTGGGGCCATGCAGGAGAGGACCAAAGAACGGTATTGGGGGGGGTGCAGGGGGGATAATCGAAACGTATGATTCCTTCATAAAGCATAACGGTCGAGGACAAATCAGCATCCGATTTCGGATCCGGATTTTCCATTTTCCCGTTCATCAATGTTTCCGCGTGGTCATAGATGAACTGACCTTGAAAGGAAGGTATCTGCATCTGATTTCTCCAATAGTCTTCAAACAACGAACGGACCCATCCTGGAAGATCCTTCCCAGAAAACTGGAGCATGGTCGAGTATCCACCGTGCTGATTGGTGGAATGCACCATTTGTAATACACGAATCTTGAAAGGATCGATCCATGAAATCATCCTATCTTCACATGTGAATTTAGGTTTGCCTTCAATCTGATTCGGGATATTCGGGATATTCGGGATATTCGGGATATTCATTAGTGGAATAATTTTTATATTTATTTTATAATAATTTTATAATTTATCATTGCAAAAATTTTATAAATGATGATATGATTTCTAAATTAAAGACGTTTCATAATAAAAAGAAAACACGATGAAAAATAGGATGATGATAATGTCCATTTTCTTTTTATTATCCCCCCTTGTTTCTTCGTTTATACCAGATTTTACGGACCAACTAAAACGTCGTTTTCTACCCTCTCTTCGCTATGTCGTTCACAACACCAAACTGTATAACATGGATGATTCTCACAATGACGTGCACGCCGTGGACGTCGCCCGTTTTGCGTATCAAATCTTGAATTCCCATCATAATATATCTGATCCCATCATAGAGAAGACCTTGGTATGCAGCCTGTTGCACGATACGATTGATAAAAAATATATTTTGAAACCCGAATTGCTGGAAAAAGAAAAAAAGAAATTGCACCGATTTTTACACTGGGATCTCGGTTATACAAGGAAAGAATCCAGCACCCTTGTCACCCTCATGGACCAGACGTCGTACCACAAGACCGTACAAAACGGATCGTTCAAGATCCCCGATCTTGTCATGGATATCACCAAGGAGGACCCCTCTCTTTTGGAAATCTACCACGCGGTCCGACAGGCCGACCTTTTAACCTCGTATGATGTGGAACGGATGCTGTTGTACAAATACTACCGGTTGTTTCATGAAACCAGTAACAATGACGACAAGATACGCAGTGTCTATCTTGATACCCAACAAATGTACCAACAACGTGTGCAACCTCTGAATTCCATAACAGGAATATTTCCGTCACCCGTGGCAAAGAGTTTGTCCGAAAAACTTCAACAAGACTGTTCGATTCTTCTCCACATTCTCGATACAGAATGGAGGAACCTCTATTCACCGTCCCAATTCCGCCGGTTCCGACTCCTCGGGCCGGTGTATCAGATAACGGCAGGATCAACTTTAATATTAGATTGATGAAATTGAATCACATGGAGACAAACAAGAATGTACCACAATATCATAAATTTAACAATGAGTGCGGCTTGCTCCACCCAAAATTTCCCCTTTCCCCATTCTGATTTGGGGTTATAGGTAAAATAGACGGCGATATTGATAAGAGTGGTGCAAAGTGCAAATATAAAAGCTTCCAGTAAGGAGAGATAACCATTCTTTTGGAAAACGTGACGATATCCATCTGGCAGAGAACCTAATCCTGTTTTAGTCTTAAATGTGTTTAATTTGTTCACAAACGGGGGGGTGTTAGACGACGACTCTTGCAAGATACTGTCAAAGAGAGAAAACCCGACGGAATAACCCATAAGAACAAACAGCGCGTAAACAGCAAATACGCCCATAAGTCCACCAAAGATGATTAAAAATCTCTCCATGGATTCTCTCTTCATCTTAGCATACTCTTTATCCAATGGGGTGCACGCGTTTGGTTTTTCGGAATCTTCTCCGATAACGACAGTATTATTAGGCGGTGTGGTGGAAGGTGTAGAAGGGGGTTTGGTCACCGAACATGCCTCTGGAGTTTCAAACAAGAAGGCAGCATCTAATCCTGCGTATTCAATAAAGAAGTAAAACATTGCCGATATCACTCCTGTCAACCAAATTGTTTTTTGATTATCTCGAAGAGGTGCCCCACGAATAAACATGATCAACGCCATACCAAGGACTCCAACCAAGAAGGATCCGACAAGAAAACTACTAAAATAGACAGGGTTTTTTTTAATCCATGTTGTAAACCGTGTCCATAAAGCGACCACAATAATACAGACTGCAAATAAATACTTGACCACCATTAATTTACTATGGATTTGATGACGGTCATTTTCTATCTTTTCTAACTGCCCTTCAATGTTTTGCACCAATACCATATCCCGGAATGAACTTGTTTTGTTTGTTTCTATCAGTTTTCCGAGTGCACCATTAAAACGTGTTTTTTGAATCTGACTAATATTTCCAAGTAAAGTACTTATGTTTTGTGGTTGTTGAACACCAGTTTGTGGTGGTGGTGGTGGTGGTGGTGGTGGTGGTGCAGTTTGTTGTTTGGGATATAATGTACAAAAATTATCAAATAATGTATTATTGACAGACGTTGATGCATCATTACCCTTACCCTTCAATATTTCTATTCTTCTATTTGTTTGCTCCATACTATCATCGGGATACCCAATTAATTCTTTCATATCATACTTATCAAAATTAAAACCTTTCAATATTCCGCAAGTTGGGGGGCGGGTTTGTTCTGTTCCTTCAACTATACTGTCTTCCATCGGTTTTTCTTCCAAAAGACACATTGCAGAAAACATTCTACAAATATGTTGCATCGCATAGAATTTACCGGCAGTGTAGGACATGACGACAATCACAAGTCCCAAACCGATTGAACTTAATAACAAACCAAAACCCCAATTTTTGATCGCTTTGGCACTGGCTGTTTTACTGGTCGACTTGTAATAGCATATACTAACAAGAGAAAACAACACCAAGATGAAAAGGAAGGATAAATTTGTGATATTTTCAAAAAGGTCGTAAGTTTGTGTCATTTTCGCCATCAATGGTAACATGAATTTCAAAAACAATGAAAAAAAGAGGGGAACCAAACACACAAATATCATGGTAACAAGGTACCATTTTATTTCATTGAGCACGTTCAAATTCTTATTGGAATTTTCATAATATGTGTAACTGAGTAGGGCAACACAACCAAAAAAGGTGGCGAAAACAAACCAATTGAATTCCGTATAACCTGTCATATTAATATTATACGCCACTGCGCATAACAAAATCAACATCCCAAAGATCGAAATGTATCTTAGCCACATTTGCGTGCGATGATTAGTGTTTACATCCTGTGGTGAGCCTTTGGTTATGTGTTTTATTAGAAACCCCATTACCAACAAAACAATAATCAAGTATAGAAAACATCCACCATCTATAAACTTGTCTTTTTGCCTTGATTGTTTTTCAGAAGGTGTTCCTAATATTTTAAGTTCCTTCACAGAATTATTGGAACAAAAATTTAAACATTTTAGGTATAATTTATAATCATAATCATCTTTTTCTTTTGCATCCTTTACTGTTTGTTGTTGTTTCATTATTATTTCGAAACTATATTTTAATTTTAATGAAGGACAGAAAAATAAAAAAAAATTTTCAAAGATTTTTTTTTATAAATCATCAGAATGATTTCCATCATCTTGTTTGTTGTGGCGTCGTCATAGTCGTCACACCGTTCCGATTGGTTTCAAGGAGGTGATGAACCCGAAGCGGTTCTTTACGACCAATCCTATACGCGCGACCGACAATCTGTGTCCGCATCATCTCCGACATCTCGTGGTACAGAACAATATCCGTCGCTTCGTGGATATTGACTCCTGCACCATCATGGATCGAATTCATAAACAAAACACCGGTCTTGGAATCTTTAAAATCCTGAATCACACGCATCTTGGTCTCCGGCCGACGACCGCTAAGTTCTGCGTACCGAATCTCACATTTTGTCAACACCTCCCTGATTTTCCGAAAGGTCTCGTCATACGCCGAAAAGATGATGAATTTACCCTCCGGATAGGTATCCAGTAGATGTTCCAATACCTGGATCTTGGAAAATTTAAAATCGTGATGATTAATATTATCTTCTTCTTCTTCTTTCCCTGTTGTGGTGGTGGTTGTGGTTGTGGTTGTCATATCCCCACCACCATTCTGGCAATTTTGGAGATCATCTTTTTCCATCATCACAATCGTATCCTTCATATGAACAAGGTGGGCAGAAGTCAAGACTAATCGACACAAGGGACACGTCGACTCCGTCGTGGATTCCGTCGAGGACGACACGCCAATCCAGTTGAGGATACACTTTCCGCAAAAGATGTTCTGACAACACGTGAGCATCACGGGGTCTTGGAACGAATCAAAACAAATAGGACACTGATCCTCGGAAAGGACGGTTCGAATGCGTTGTCGGAGCTGCGATAATTCCATCATTAATTTGTTTCGTTTTAGTTCCCATTTGACGATTTTGTCATGGTCACCCACGGTGGATGATGCCGTCGCCGCCGCCGTCGCCGTGGCGGTTGCCGTTGCTGTCGTTGCGTTTTGGATGTGATGGGATCGTTTCCATCTTGCAATTTTCCACTCGGCCTGTTGAAGGGCTTCCTTCTTTTCTCGGAAAAGCAAATCGTATAGATTCGACGACATGGAGGAACCGCCCATGGCCTTGATGGCGCCCTCGATATTCCCGGCGCTGATCATCTGCAGGATTCCAGGAGAAATAATGTCCTGTACGATCCAAAAGATGGGTTCATAACACCGATGATAAATATCGACACATGGTGGAAGGCTGAAACTTTGTCGCACGAAATCATCCGGATTCTTGATAATGAGATGCTTGTAGATATTATAGTCGAGGTTGGTGCTGAAAATGCTGCTCATGAAATTGTTGATGGAACGGTGCTGGTATAATAACATGTCCGGCGTCGCGGATAACATCCAAATGTGTCCTGCCACTAAATGTCGCATGGAAGGTATCCGACAATGGGTCGGATCGTCATAAATAAACCTCTTCCACGCACAATTCGGGAATCGATCCACAATGTTGTTGTAATAGGTCGGGATGGTGAGTAAAATATCGACATCCGCCGGATCCACCTGTTCACACATTCTTCGATTGGTGACTACCGTATAACACAATGTCGTCTCCTTCAATTCCTCCACCCACTGGTTTAATACCAACGGCGTCGCCACCACAAGATTCGTTCGCATCCGGTGGTACGAACTCAACGACCGTTTTACGATATACCCGTTGCCGTACACATTAATAATAGAACTACGAATCAACTCCTCGTGAATATTCCACTCCATCCGGTCCCTCAGAATCAAACCAATAATCGTCACCGTCTTCCCAAACCCGGCAATGTCCGCATAGATACCCATATGCAGATCAATCTCATAATGAAAGGCCCGTATCTTCTTTTCTTTTTCCCGGATCTCCATCTTCTCCAACGCCGCCAACTGATGGGGGTACAACTTCTTGGTCATCCCCTCCGGACTCGATAGACCCATAATCAGTGAGGATAACGGTGACGGTGATTTATCCAACAAAAGCTCTTCCTCTTTCATCCTATTACTTTTTTTTATCTCAATGATGATTATATCTTTAACAATATTATCTTTAACAATATTATATTTTTATATTGTTATATTTGTTGTTGAGTGTTCTCATACATTAACAGTCACTTCTTGTTTTTATGTTTATGAAAAAAATTCGACAATCTTTTGTGTCGTTGGTTCAAGAAATTCCATGGTCCGGTTACTATAAACATGGTAATACACATCCACGTGTCGAAACTGACGAAACCGTTCGTGCTTCTCGTTTGAAATCTGAATGCATTTGTCCTTGTTAAAAAAAGACTCTGGTTTTACTTGAATAGCCAGTTGTTTTTCATGGTAGGTGACGATATAGTCCACGGCATACTCAAAATCCTCGCTCCTTGTGGCCAGTACGACGTTGATTCCTGGGATCGCCTTTTCGAGCACCGAGACCGACTTTTCTTCTTGACGCAACCCACGAAGCGGTGCCACACAAAAGAGGTTGCGCATAAAGGTGTAACATTCTTGTCGACTAAATATTCGTTGACCGGGATACTGTTGTTGGTAGGCCTCACAGGTCTGTTGCGCCTCGTACAGATTGTTGCCGAAATCGGTCACGGTACCACGGCTTTGTATTCCACATGGACATGGAGGATGCAGAGGACAATGTTGTTCGATAAGATTTTCCAGTTCATTGTCATGAACAGGACGATGATAGGCGACCAGCGCCATCACAGGAACGCTCTGTTGACGACTGTTGGTCCTTGCGGCCTCGTTGAGAAAGTTAAGCGGTCCTCCTGTGGCGATGCGTCGATGACGAGGATGCATTTTCCTTTCGTACCGTGTGATCATGAAGTTAGTAAGTCAATAGAGAAACAAACAAACAATTATTGAAACTATATAAAAATATAAAATGGGGAAAAAATCACTTTTTTTTTATTGAAATATAAAAACTCATGAATCTGTCGATTATTTTTGTTATGGTAGTCTTTATAGTCTTTATAGTATTTGTATTTATTGTAAACAATGTAGGATCAAAAAATAATGATACAGGAGATAGGGGTTCACCCCAACAACAACAAAAACAAAAACAACAACAACAACAACAACAACAACAACAACAACAAAAAAAAAAACAACATCAACAACAAAAGAGGAAGAAAAAAGATGGATTAAGGAATAAAATTCACAGTTTTTTACATAATTACTTTTTAAAGAAATAATCTATTCGATATTTTGAAACCAAAGACAAAGCTGCTGCTCATTTCTTGGATAAGATGATGCAACAGAAAGAGTGGGAAAATTATACACAGGACGAAAAAGTATTTATAATAGAAGAGATGATAAATTGTATAACAAAGGTACCAAACAACATGTTCCTAATAGGTGGTAAAATTAAATACAAGTTTATGATAAAACTTCAAGGCGGTTAATCATTTCGAAATTTAAACAGTGACGACCTCATCTTTCAAAACAATCATCACCATGAATTGTCGTCCTACGGTCAAGGGGATGATCAAGATATTAAGAGTGACCAACTATGACGTGGTCACGGGGATTTGTGAATTCATCGATAATGCTTTGGATGCAGGTGCGACACGAATCGAGGTGAATTTAAAAGAACGCGTTCAGGGAAGTCTGCGTCGTCCTCATCGGATCGTGGTGAGTGACAATGTGCCTGGGGGTATTCCTTCCGACATCTTGCCCAAGATTTTTTCACTAACGTACGACCGACGACGCGTTTCGGACGACATTGGTGAGTACGGATTGGGGTTCAAGGCGGCTTCTTTCAACCTTGGTGAAAAAATGGTGGTCTATACCAAGACTAATCATGTGGTTTATCAGGTGAATGTGGACTGGCTGGACATGAGTGACACGGACCGCTGGGATCCAGAGATGATGTCTATATCCAATGAAATCTATGAAAGAAATCATCCTTTTGAGACTGGTACTTCTTTTGTCCTTGAAAATCTGCGTCCCGAATTCTTTTCTACGACCCCGATCAC
>Ga0136644_10004098_pt1 | contig 10804 bp, 7 predicted proteins | sample C_130820_EF_Meta_FD_94780 | JGI IMG/M metagenome (GOLD analysis project Ga0136644, IMG submission 94780) | Freshwater microbial communities from Lake Croche, Canada to study carbon cycling - C_130820_EF_MetaG (v2) (version 2) | ecosystem: Environmental > Aquatic > Freshwater > Lake | place: Lake...
GAGGCGGCGGCGAGGGCGGAGGCGGGGGGTTCGGCGGAGCCGGAGAATAGCCTAATGGCGGCGCGGGCGGCGTGGGCGGAGGCGATGGAAGGGGAGGCTTTGGCGGCGAGGGCGGCAGGGGCGGCTGGGGAGGCGCCAGGTAGTCGTACACGGAAGCCAGGTCCCTAAAAAAAGACAAGGTCGAGGAGGTGTTGTCCGCGGTGGTCACCGTCACGAACACGGACACCTTGTACTCGGCAATCAAGCTGACCAGGTCCAGTGAGGCAACGAAGGTGCCCGGCGCCACGCACGTGGCAACCACCTGCGTCCCACCTGTCAGTGGCGTGATGTTATTGCTAGATGCAGCGACGTTCGACTGCAAGACGTTCGTCTTAAACGTCACGGATGTGGTGACGCACGAAGCGCCGCGGCCGTTGTTGTCGTTCACGGGAGCAAAGAGCGCGAGCGTGGAGTTCCTGTTTGACGGCACGTGCGTAACGAGCTCGTACGGCGAAGCGATTGAAAGAAAGTTGTAGTATCCGCCAGCTGCAAACGCGATGTAGTTGAGATCAGACACCGTGCCCACCATGGCAGACGACGGGTATGACTGAGCCATAGTGCCCTGCATGTAGCTGAGCGTGGGCACGTAGTTGCGCCCAATGGTTGCATTTGGTGGGACACCCGTGAAGCCGCTCCCGTCTGCAATGGCTTGCTTCATGATGAGCGTGTCCAGAGCATTGCAGGCGCCGTCCAGGTTTAGGTCGCCGATGCCGCCCGCGCCCACTTGCGTCGATGGTGCCTGCGCGAGGCTGCGGCGCCCTCCCAGGAGCGCAAAGCCTTCCCCCGAGACAGAGGGCACGGAAGCTTTTTGGTACACGACCTTCTGGTTGGTCTGCAGGATCGTTATGTTTCCTGTGATGTGTTCTAATTGGTAGGAAGAATTGATGACGGGCAAAACGATTTTTGCCACTAAGGTTGTGCCCATGTAACTGGTCTTCGGAGTTGAGCCCTGAAGCAGCGCAAAAGGAGGAGCCCCTGGCTGCTGTGCCGCTGGGTTGAGGTCACCAGCACTATACTCCGCCCACTGCGGCGTGATGGTTGGCTTCCCAAAAAACACCGGGTCGTACGGGATCTGAACCGCCCATGCCTGTAAAGCGTCGTTGCCCGTGTTGATGGAGACGTCGATCGTAATGGCGTTGTTGACCTCCTGCAGCGGCAGGCCCGTCAGCGAGCCGAACTTTACGTCGTAGATGCCGGGGAGCACGTTGCCCGCCACAAGAGCAGTCGACGTTGCGCTCGAACACGTCGCAGCCGCGGTGACGTTCTGGTATCGGTACGAGTTGCCCTTGAGGGTTAGAATGCCGTTTGCATCCACCATGATCCGGTTAATGTCGTCAGTCTGAAACGTCACGAGCGCTGTGAGGTTCCCAGAAAACTCTTCGTACACATTGTCAAATCGAGTTCCGTCGTTGAACGTCATGGCGAGCGACGACGGCGCCATCGTTTCATCAATCTGCGCTGCGAGGTAGTCATACGGGTACGTGAGCGTCAAGCTGGTCACGACGGCGCTGTTGTTCGTCACCGTCACGTTCAAGTTGGCATTAATCCCACTGAACGTGGCCGTGACGATTGCAGATCCTGGCATGAGGCCAGTCACGATGGACTCCCCTATTGAGACAATCGAGGTGTCTTGCGAGCCGTAAGTAGCTGTGACGATCTGATTAGTACCATCCGTGATTCCCATGGTTGCTTGAAGCTGTCCCTGCTCGAAGCTGCCCGAGCACGAGATTTGCTTGAGCATCGTCGTCGTCCCGCCCTGCGGTGCGTAGTGCGACATGCTCAGCGTCAGGTTGGCGAGCTTGACGACGGTGAAGAGCGTGGAGTTCCCCGCGCCCGTGCCGCGCGCCCACGTCTGAGAGAACGAGACCGATACGTTCACTTGGCCCGACGTAAAAGTGTAGAAGACGCCGCGGCTGACTGACCCGGAGGTTGCGTTGTATGTGGTGCGCTTGTCGTTCGTAAAGTCTTGGCTGCTGCCGTCCGAAAAGTGGACAATCACGCTGAGCTGAGCCTCAGATGGAATCTCGGCAGCCGCCGCGTCTTTCAGCGCGGCGAGTTTGTACCTGTCTGCGGTGAGCTCGACCCAGGTGATGGAAGGGAGGCTGGTGTTCAGGTAAACAGTACTCGTTTTGCCGAGCACGGAGACGTTGATCCACGGGCCAGACGACAGCGAGGAGGCGCCCCGGGGCACGGTGGCGGCCCAAGTGCCGTTTGTCTGGTTCACAGTCAGGTCCGCAGGCGCGAGCGAAGTCAGCGTGCTCATGGCGGTGACGTCCATATAAGCGCCGTCGTTGCCCAGACCGTACACGACCACGTGGGCCGTCGCCCCCTCGCTCTGCAGCGCCAGTGTAGGCGTGACGTAGAAGTTAAACACTTCCTCGTCATACGACGAGGCGAGCTGCGGCACTGTTGCTCCATTGAAGACGTACGACTGCAGGGCTTGAATCTGGCCGTAGTCGCTTGAGGCTGTGAAATCGAAGATGCTCGTACCGTTTAGCAGCAGGGACACGTGACCGGCGGCTGACGGCGTGAGCACGCGGTGCGCATAGGTTGCAGTGCCCCTGACCTGGATCGACACGAGGTCAGTGACGTCGATCCGCGCGAATGTATTCTTGCCATCGTCCAGGGTGAAAATTGAAAAGACGGTTACGTACGCAGTCTCCCAGGTGGTTGCTGTCAGTTGGTACATCGTGGGCCGCGTTGCGTAGGCCTGCGTCGTGAAAGGCTGATACACACGGAACACGCCAACCTTAGCCGACAGGTTGGTGCCTGCCTGGGTGTACGTCGCGGTTACAGCCGTGGCGCTACTACCGGCAAGCGCAGTCACCGCGCATCCGTTGGTCCTGGAAACGTAGGTCTGAAGAGAGCGACTCTCTGGAGAACATGCCGATGGCGTCACGGTCGTATCAGGAAACGCTGCACGCCCCGTGTTGTAGTAGCCGTAGGTTGGCACCACAGTCTGCACCGATTGCCCCGTGAATGGTTGCGTGTTCACGAGCGTCTGCAAGTCGGGTACGCCGTAGATGCCGGCTATCGACGGCACGGCAACGGCAAGCGTCGAATAGTCGTTGAGCCAACCACTTGACATGTTTGCTACGAGGTAGCCAGCCGTGTACCATCTGAAGGCGTTGGCGGATATGCCTCCGTTAAAAAAACGTATTGTTGTGCTCACGGCCTTGTTGACCATGAGCGAGACGTTGGCAAAGTTCACGATGCCAGTGATTGTGTCTTTCGCTTTGGCGGTGCCTGCAAAGGACAACTGGCCGATCGTGTTCGAGCCTATTGTGGCGCTCCCCAACGTAGTCGTAGTCGTCACGGATGCGCTACCAAGCACCGAGGTGTCGTAATACATGACTGTGGAAAACGACTCCATGTATTGATTTCCCAAATTAGCGTAGAGCTGCACGACGATGGTGTCTCCCAGGTACACCGGGTACTGCGGCAGCACCGCGTACAAACCGACCTGAGACCCGTAGTCCGGGACGTTCCTCCTGGCAAGGCTGAGTGACACCGCATTCGATTGGTTCAACCCATGCGAAAGCATAATGCTACAATTCACGGTATTCGAGGTTGAGAATGAGGAGGCTGCCATCGACGCCGTGCAGACGGCTGGGTTTGTGTCACTGCACTGCAGGTCGCTGTTGACGGTGCACCCTGTCCCGCTCGTCGAAAGACCCGACGTGATCGGCGGAATCTGCCGTCCGACAGAGTCGTAGGCAAACAGTAGGAGCGCAAGGACGTTGTCGTCGTAGTACAGGGTCGTCGTCTTTAACGCAATGTAGATGGATGACACCTGCGGTGCGCTCGCAGTCAAGGATGCGGTTCCGAGCACTGTGTCGCCGATCGAGTACGAGAGCGTGCCCGTGCCGAGTGCAGCGAACATGTTTTCAAACGGAGCGGCGCCGCCCACGGAGGGCGCAAACGGAGAGGATACAAAGACGCCGCCCGTGACTGCAGAGGTGACCACCTGGAGGGGAAGTGTGGTTCCAAACTGTGTCACGTTCGGGCTGGGTGGCGGCGGAGCCGGTGGCAGCGGGGGTGAGGGCGGCGGTGGCGGTGAGGGTGGCGGTGGCGGTGAGGGTGGCGGTGGCGGTGAGGGTGGCGGTAGCGGTGAGGGTGAAGGGGGCAAAGGTGGAGGCACTGGTGGGGGCATGGGAGGTCCAGGCGGACCAGGCGGGCTTGGTGGAGGAAGCGAAGGCAGTGGGGGAGAAAGAGGTGGTAGTGGTGGCGGAGGGGACAAATAATAGCAGTTTGGAAAATTACCAACCGTAATTTCTGCATAAGCATCAGTTGTTACGGGCGGACCAAACATAACCGTTGAACCATTAGAAATCAAATTGGTGGTGCATGGCTCAGAATAATATAGTGCAAGAACGTAAGAAGAAGAATTGTATGTAAAACATATGCAGCCTTTTGTGCATGTTACATTCGATGAACACCATGATCCACACATTGCATTGACATTCGAATCTGTTGACAATCCCGTAGGATTCGAATAATATGTGGCAACAACCGGTTTGTTTCCGGGAATGTTCATTGAAACTGCCGGAATGTTGTTAGCACACCCTTGTGGATAAACCATGGGAGATGGTGGGGAAGGGGGTTTTGGCGGCGGTGGGGAAGGGGGGCTTGGCGGCGGGCTGGGCGGCGGTTTCGGCGGTTTCGGCGGGCTGGGCGGCGGGCTGGGCGGCTTGAGCGGCGGGCTGGGTGGCTTGGGCTGCGGTGGTATGGGTGGCGGGCTCGGTGACGGCGGCTCTGGTGGCGGCGGGCTCGGTGACGGCGGCTCTGGAGGTTTTGGCGGCTTTGGCCGCGGCGGCTTTGGCGGGTTTGGCGGACTGGGCGGCGGCTTTGGCAACGGCGGCTTTGGCGGCGGCGGGTTCGGCGGGTTCGGCGGGGGCATCGGAGGCGGTGGGAAGTACGGCGAGGCCGACGAGCACGTAAAGTAATTGACGTATGAACAGGATACCGGATGTGCAAGCGTGGTGAAATTTGAGACGCTCAGGTTGAGCGTGTACCAGCTGTTTGAAAAGTTGAGAGAGCACGGCTGAGGTAATTGAGTTGAAAAGACGATAGAGCTTCCATCCGCGCAGGTCAAGCACGATGCAGCTATGCTGCCGCACGCCTGGCACGGTCTCACCGCCGCGGTGAGCAGCCCGGAGAACGCTGACGTCGGGCACGTCTGGCTCAGTCCCAGGCCCGCAAACGGCGGCAGGGGCGGCGGCGGCTGCGGGCTGGGCGGCTTTGGCGGCGGCGGCAACGGCGGCGGCGGCGGCGGCGGCGGGAGCGGGCTCGGCGGCGACGGTGGCGGCAAGACGCAGGCGCCCGCGCTGTAGTTTGTGCCAAGGGGGCACGGCTGGCACGCATATGCTTGGAATAAATTCCCATTTTTCCCTAACACCGTGTAGGTGCCATTCCTCTGAAGCGTCTTATTGGAGGGGCAATCAATCCCGTACGTATGATAGGAGGGTAAGTTGCCTGAAAACGTAATCTGAATTGATGGCGGCGTAAAATAATATATTGTTATGTCGTCTGTAGGGCCACCAATCTGATAGCCCGGGTTCAGCGTGCACTCGTACTCCCAGCCCCCGCCAAAGTTCTGGCAGTACAAGCCGTTGGGGTTCGACGTGCAGGAAGTTCCTCCGTTACATTTGCCGTTGCACGTGCTACTCGCGTAACAGGCTACGCATTGGCCGAACGACTGGCTGTACAGAGGAGTTTCTTGCGCGGCCAGACATCCACTGGGTGGAGGGGGCGGGGGCGGAAGTGCTGGTGGGAGGCACTTGCCCGCGCTGTACAGGGATCCCGGCGGACAGGCTTTGCATTGATAGAGTCTTGAATTTTGAAATCCGCCATAATTCGTACAATTGTTTGTGGTGTTTAATTGTAGTGAAGTGTTAGCTGGACAGTCAATTGTATACGTTGGGTAACCAGGATTTATTGCAAACGACGAGTAGTAACTACTGTAATAAAACATTGTTATGTCAGGAACATATAAAGTCGGCGCACTACAAAGCTGTCCATCGTACGTACACTCGTACTGATATCCATTGCCATTGCCCCGGCAGTAGATGCCATTCGGGTTGGCTGTACAGGTCCCGCCAAGACAAGAGTTGGAGCAATTTCTATCCGCATAGCACCCGACGCACTTGTTATACGTGAAACTGTACAAAGGCCGGAAAAAGGGACCACACTGGCCCGGTGGTGGTGGCAATGGAGACGGCGGTGGAGGTGGACTCGGCGGTGGCGGAAATGGAGACGGCGGTGGAGGTGGACTCGGCGGTGGCGGAGGCGGGATGCACGTGATGTTCCAGACGGTGTGCATTGAGCCACCTTTGACGTAATGGGGTACACTTGCAATTGTGGAGCTATCATAAATCAATGATATGTTTGAAGGTACAGATGATGACAGTTGTGTATCTGAGGTTGTATAGGTATAATCAGATACAAATGCAGATAAGTCGCTAGAATTGAATAAGTGGACGTTGGAATAGTCAGAGTTTACGTCCGACGACGTGGATGTCGAAAACTCCACGAGTCCTGTCTTGCCAAAGTTTGTGAGCATGAGTCCGTTGGCGCACGTCTTTGGATAACACAGCTTCTGTTTGTATAAGAAACCCCAGGTGGCCACCTTGGCGCTCACGTTTGCGCACGGCGCGCAGTCGCGCGGAACCGTGATGTTGGAGCTGGCAACGAGCTCGCCCTGGTACCAGCACTGTAAGATTTGATTGTTTGGCAGAGGAGCCGTGGGAACGTATATGTTTTGATTGTACCAAGCCTGTTGAATTTGCAACCCTTCGTTTTGAAATGCCTGAATTAGGTTTGGCAATGCAGTGTTGTTTTTGTTTGGGTCAAACAAGTTGCTTAAATGTGAATTTGTTTTTGTAATGATGTCGCTTGAAGTCGAAGATTCTTTGTGGACCAAAACATCAAAAATTACAGATGTGTAATTGTGGAAATTAACAATGTCGTGTATTACAATCTCAGTCGCACGTTTGTTCAACACGCTGGCGAGTGCCGCAACGAATGCAGCTGCATGTGCTGGCTTATTAGCAATGAACCGTTTGTACAACATGTCAATTACGATTTCTTCACCTTCATCTTTGCCATTATCATAAAACCCTGTGTCTGAAGACGTAGTTGTCACAGTTACTGACACATTGTAGTCGGTGCTGGACGACGTATTCAAACCGGACAAAGTGTTGTAGGCGGCATAGGTGACGCCTCTCGTGATGAGGGCTTGCTGGAAGCACGTCGTAGCCGCCCCGGACGTGTCGAACACGGACTCCACGAGGGGCGTGGGGGTGAGCACGTTGCACGTCGGAACAAACATGGCGCCTTGCAAACTGCAAACGACTGCTGCCAGAGGCAGGCTTAGGCACTCTGCAATTGCGTGTTCCATGGCCCCGAGCTGGTATACGGTTAGATTTTGTGTGGCAAAAGGCAGGTAGACAGCAAATGATTGGGTGTCTCGCCATTGAGCGATTGGCGGCGGCGGCGGCGGCGGCGGCGCCGGCGGCGGCGGCGGCGGCGGCGGCGGCGGCGGCGGCGGCGCCGGCGCAACGTAGTCATTATACCATACCGTTACATTTGGGAGGCCAGCTTCTGCAAGGTACCCCTGAAACGTAGCATTTGCGGGACATCCAACGTATCCCCCGTTACTACACTGAAAGAACGATTGCCACACATAGTTAGTATTCAAGATTACTTCTGACGAAGTGGCATCTCCAAGTCCAAAGAGAAATATGTAGAAATATATTCTAGTATAACCCGAAGTAATGATATTGTATGTATCTAGTTCCCAGAGAGAGACTTGAGATAGCGAAACGTTTAAAATTCGCGAAGTTGCCAAAAGGATTGCTGCAATATCCGCCTGGGTGATAGATTGGTATGGTATACTTACTACCACTGGTCCTAAAGTGTCTGAGACTAATTGTGTGTATGACCAGTCAGAGCTGTCAGTCGTAAAACTTTCGGGTGGAAAAGGAGGCAGGGGAGGACGCGGCGTTGCTGGGAGCTGCTGATAGAATGCAGCTTCAAATATCCCGTTCCGGGCAAGAGCAGCTTGAAAGGCAGCGGAAGCAGGAGCTCCGATAAGGTTCGATTGGAAAAGTGTTGAACCTACATCTATGTAATTTGGCGAAATCATCGTTATCAAAAACAGTGTACATAGTGGTTGATCATTCGTATGACAATCATAAAAGTCCGAATGAGCTGAAAGTATACTTTCCGGGGGAATTTTGAGAACCAGAGAAAGTGCACTTGAAAGTTGGGAATACCATGATAACATATCTCGCCCATAAGCGTTCATACCCGCTAGTGCAATAGCAACGTTTGTCGTGACAGTCCAGGTGGCAATGGGCGGCGGCGGCGACTGGACATAGCCCTGCGCGTGGCTCCCGCCACTCGACTCGAGCGAGTGAACGCTGCACACCGCAGGCGCGGCGGCGGGCGGCGGGGACGACGACCGGGCCAGCCCCAAGCCGAGGCCCACGCCGAGCCCTACGATTGCGAGCACTATGACCGCGGCCCACGTGCGCGGTCGGCCCGAGGGGGCGCGTCGGCTCGTTCCGGAGCCGACCTTCGGTTGCTTGCCGCGCGGGGGACGGGCCACGATGAGGCGCTGCATGCTCTCTTCACACGGGTTCATTTTATATTCAAGGTGCATCGACGAACGACGAGCAATCCGCCGCGATGGCCGCGGCCGTCTTGAAATCCGCGCTGGTCACAGTCGTGCGGCGGCCCACGTCCAGCGCCAGCTTGTTGGCCAGCTTGAAGTTTTTGGTGAGCATCGCGTCGGACATCTCGCGGATTGCGTCCACGGCCGCGGCGGAGACCCGCAGGTTGACGTTGACGTCCTGCAGCACCTCCGACACGATGCGCTGGATCGGCGCGCGCGGTAGGATGGGCTTGGTGCTCCTCTGAAGCGTCTGGATCTCGCGCAGCGCGCGCTCGCCGGGCTTGGCGCGCCGTTTCATGCGCGGCTTCACCGGCTTGGCGTCGGCAGACTTGCGGGCAGGGGCAACGGGCACGTTCGTTGGTACGTCCATTTGGTGAAAGGTGAGCGGGTTTGTGATTTATATTCGCGAAGAACCACTATTACGTAACCTGGGTGTACTCAACCCCATTCACCTCGTACATCTTCATGTGCTCGTTTGGCAGGATTACCAGTTCATACATGTCTCTCGTATCATCTCTTCCGTAGTAGCTGTTGTACTCATCGTACGCGTGCGGAAAGACGTGCCGTGCACGATCAAACGCTCTCCGAGCTTGATCCTCCCTCTCTTGAGCTTCATAGAAAGTAATGACGGTGATGCTCATGTTGTTGTCTAATAGCAGAGAGCGTTTGAGCCAATTCTACGTGCACTCGCTGGTCCGTGACCTTGTCTACGATGACATAGGCTTTATAAGCCACCAAAAAACGTCCTATTTGTGCCGTAATCGCTTCGTAGGAATCGAAAACATCTGAGTCGGAGAATGAGAACTGTGTTCTTTTGCGCAACGTGTCTCGGAAAATAACGTTCATCGTGAATGGTCCAATGCGCGAATAGACGCCGGACCTCAAACTCTCCTCTTCCAAACTTTCATAGAACATCATGGGCGTTTCTTCCCTCACGGTAACCTCAACCTGCGACCAGAGAGGTCCGGCAACCGGCTGGTTTGTGAAACGTATTGGGATCCGACACAACACGACCCATCTGTTATTATTGATTCCTCGTAAATTTGTCCTTTGACGTGTCAAAGGCCTCTTCGACCACCAGCGCATGATCCGCTTGAACTGTGCGCGCCAAGGCCAACGGCGCGGAGCGCGTCGTGCCGTGCAAGCCCGAGGCGGTGCCAGAGCGGCGCGACGGCCGCGCGGCCAAGGTCCGGCCAGAGCTCAGCTTCCGAGCGTGCGCCGCGGAGGCGCTCAGGCTGCCCGTGGCGCCGGGCGACGAGGTGCGCCTCGTGCTCACCGCCTCCTGGACGGGCAAGGACGGCAAGCCGCGCTTGCACGTCGCGCTCGACGGCACATTCGCCGTGCCTGACCAGCCCGACGGCTTCGGCGCGCCGGGCTACTCGCTGCACGTGCCGTCGCTCGAGACGCTGGCCTACCTCACAACGGCGCGCGTGATGCTTGCCGACGGGACGGACAGGCAGGAGCTCGTGGGCTTCGACATCGTGCTCTTCTTTTAGAGTTTATTTCAAAGACAAAGATAGTCCCCTCTTGATGATGTGGTGTGATCAAATCCTATCCCCTTGAGACAAAGATAGTTTCAGGAATCCTGTGCCGAGGCCCGCCAGTGCCACGGGGCTTTGACAGACTTCACGGAGTTAGTAAAGATTGAGTATTTTGCTTAAATGAAACGAAAAAACACGTTTCATGTTCCGTGATTGGTGTGCCACGCAGCTCCGTGAGTACCCGTGGCGGGTGGCAAAAACTTGCGGTGTTCCTCGGGACGCACCAAAAGTTGGTCTGCTCGCCCGGGAGGAGCAGACCAACCGCCTTCCGGCTCTGCTCGCGGCCCACGGATCCCGCTAGCGACGTGGTGAACGGCTTCTCATACATACTTTTTTGAGAGGATTTGGTAGGCAGGGGTGTCTCACTTTAAGAAGACAGGATTCTTGAATGTCTGTTTCTTGATGAGACGACAGCACCTCGCCGGTCTTGAACTTCTTCGTTGGAGCCGAGCGATGAGCGTTCCAAACTATAGAGATAGATAGATCTCAAAGCTCGGTCCTTTCTAAGCATTGTGAACTAAGCGGGCATCAAAGTCGAAGTGGGTGA
>Ga0136644_10004103_pt1 | contig 10797 bp, 9 predicted proteins | sample C_130820_EF_Meta_FD_94780 | JGI IMG/M metagenome (GOLD analysis project Ga0136644, IMG submission 94780) | Freshwater microbial communities from Lake Croche, Canada to study carbon cycling - C_130820_EF_MetaG (v2) (version 2) | ecosystem: Environmental > Aquatic > Freshwater > Lake | place: Lake...
ACACGCTGGCCACTACGGCCTAGAAGAAGTCAATGGCGTGGTCTGGCTGGTGCGGGCAGCGCCCGCCGATGAAACCGTCAAGCGTGGGCGCAATGCGCCCGCGGAGGACCTGTTCTTGCAACGGCTGATACCCGCCGATGCGCTGCGCATCTGCGGTCGGCATAACGCTTGCAATGCCTTGGCTGCACTGGCACTGGCCAGTGCCGCGGGCTGCGCTCTGGGCCCGATGTTGTTTGCACTGCGGGAATACGGCGGGGAACCGCACCGGGTGCAATCACTGGGTGTGGTCAAGGCGGTTGAATACATTGACGACAGCAAAGGGACTAATGTCGGTGCCACCGTCGCCGCCCTGCAGGGCTTAGGGCAGGACCGCAAACTGGTTTTGATTTTGGGTGGCGAAGGCAAAGGGCAGGACTTTTCGCCCCTGGCTGCACCGGTGCGCGCCCATGTGCGCGCAGTGCTACTCCTTGGACGGGACGCCGCGCTGATACGCCAGGCTTTGCAAGACACCGGTGTTGCGCTACATGATGCGGCCTCCATGGACGATGCCGTACGGCAGGCAGCCCTTTTGGCGCACGCGGGCGATGCGGTGCTGATGTCACCGGCCTGCGCCAGCTTTGATATGTTCCAAGACTATGCCCACCGCGCTGCGGTGTTTGCGCAGGCCGTGCAGTCATTGGCTCTGGAACAAGGGCAGATGCTGGAGCTTGCGCCATGAACATCGCCGCCAACCTGTGGAACCGGTGGGGCCTGGGCAAATCCACCTCCGAGAACGACGCACTTCCCGTGCGTCTGGGCCGTCGCGCCAACTATGCCAATACACAAAGCAATAGCCGTGTGAGCAATCTGGACCACGCCCTGATCGCGGTGGTTTCTACGCTCCTCGTGTGGGGCGCCATCATGGTCTACTCGGCCACCATTGCCATGCCCGATAACCCCAAGTTTGTGGGTTACACGCACAATTATTTTCTGATCCGGCACCTGGCCTCGATTGGCATGGGCCTGGTCGCCTGCTTGATCGCGTTCCAAGTGCCGGTGCAAACCTGGGAAAAGCTGGCCCCTTTGCTGTTCATGGCGTCGCTGGTTTTGCTGGTGGCGGTACTGATTCCTTACATCGGCAAAGGCGTCAATGGCGCCAGGCGCTGGATCTCGCTGGGCATAACCAATTTCCAGCCTTCGGAGCTGGCCAAGTTTTCTGCTGTGGTTTATGCCTCGGGCTATATGGTGCGCAAGATGGAGGTCAAAGAAGATTTTTTGCGCGCCGTCTGGCCTATGGCCGCTGCGGTCGGCGTGATGGGAGTTTTGTTGCTGGCCGAGCCGGACATGGGCGCCTTCTTGGTGATCGCCATCATCGCTATGGGCATCTTATTTTTGGGTGGCGTCAACGCCCAAATGTTCTTCCTGATCTCAGGTGTGTTGGTGGGCGCGTTCGGGCTGATGATCGCATTTAACGATTACCGCCGCGCACGCATTTTTGCTTACCTCGATCCCTGGAGCGAACACAATGCACTGGCCAAGGGCTACCAACTGACGCACTCGCTCATTGCGCTAGGACGCGGAGAAATTTTCGGGGTGGGTCTGGGCGGCAGTGTGGAGAAACTGCATTGGCTTCCAGAAGCGCATACCGATTTTCTGGTGGCCGTGATCGGCGAAGAGTTTGGCCTGGTCGGCGTGCTGGCCTTGATCGTTTTGTTCTTGTGGATGACGCGGCGCATTATTCACATCGGTCGCCAGGCAGTCGCCCTGGAGCGGGTGTTTGCCGGTCTGGTAGCACAGGGCGTCGGTATTTGGATGGGCTTTCAGGGCTTTATCAATATGGGTGTCAACCTAGGCGCACTGCCCACCAAGGGTCTGACGCTTCCACTCATGAGCTACGGCGGGTCCGCGATTTTGGTCAATTTGGTGGCGCTGGCGCTGGTACTGCGCATTGACTACGAAAACCGCAAGCTCATGCAAGGAGTCCCGGCATGATGGCGCTTAAGCCTACCCGCACCCCTTGCGCCCTGGTCATGGCCGGGGGTACGGGCGGGCATATCTTCCCGGGCCTGGCGATTGCGCAAGCCTTGCGGGATAAGGGCTGGCGGGTGCATTGGCTGGGCGCACCGGGCAGTATGGAAAGTCGCCTGGTACCGCCGCGCGGTTTTGCGCTGGAAACCATTGCCTTTTCCGGTGTACGGGGCAAAGGACTCGCCGGTCTCGCGTGGCTGCCGCTGCGCCTGCTGCGCGCTTGCTGGCAAAGCCTGGCCATACTGGGCCGGGTTCAGCCCGATGTAGTTTTAGGCTTTGGCGGTTATATCAGCCTGCCCGGCGGATTAATGAGCGCGCTCAAACGCATACCGCTGATGGTGCACGAGCAAAACTCGGTAGCCGGAGCCGCCAACAAAGTGTTGGCGCGTGTGGCACACCGCGCATTCAGTGCCTTTCCCCATGCGCTGCGTACAGGGCAGCATGTGGGTAACCCTTTGCGCGCCGAGTTTCTGGTGCAAGACCCACCAGCGCAACGCTTCGCGGGGCGCAGTGGGCCTTTGCAGATTTTGGTGCTGGGCGGAAGTTTGGGGGCCAGTGCGCTCAACCGCATCGTGCCGCAAGCACTCGCTTTAATGCCTGCTAGCGCGCGCGCGGAGGTGGTCCACCAAAGCGGCGAGCAGCATATCGATGCGCTACGCGCCCACTATGCGCAAGCCGGTGTGCAAGCCACCCTGGTGCCTTTTATCGGCGACACCGCCAGCGCCATGGCGCGGGCCGATCTGGTCATTTGCCGCGCCGGTGCCAGTACCGTAACCGAAATTGCTGCGGTGGGCGCAGCCGCTTTATTCATTCCCTTCCCTGCTGCCGTCGATGACCACCAAACACACAATGCCCGCTTTCTAGCAGACCAAGGCGCTGCAAGCTTAATGCCGCAAGCCAGCCTGACCCCCCAAGAGCTGGCCCACTGGCTGCAAAGCTGTGACCGGGCCACTTTGCTGCGCACCGCGCAAGCAGCAAAAGGCCTGCAAAACTTGGCGGCTACCACGGCCATGGTGCAGGCTTGTGAGGAGATCGTCGCATGAAGCACGCGGTACGCCATATTCACTTTGTAGGTATCGGCGGCTCGGGTATGTCGGGCATTGCCGAAATCTTGCACAACCTGGGCTACCGCATCAGCGGCTCGGACCTGAGCGACAGCGCCGCGCTGCAACGCTTGAACTCTTTGGGCATACGTACCTTTGTCGGCCACCATACCGACCATGTGGCAGGTGCCGACGCGGTGGTGACCTCCACCGCAGTACAAGCCACCAACCCCGAGGTATTGCAAGCGCGGGTGATGCATATCCCGGTGGTGCCGCGTGCGCTGATGCTGGCCGAGCTGATGCGCCTCAAGCAAGGCATCGCGATAGCCGGTACGCACGGCAAAACCACCACCACCAGCCTAGTGGCCAGCGTGCTGGCCGAAGCCGGGCTGGACCCGACTTTTGTCATCGGCGGGCGCCTCAACAGTGCCGGCGCCAACGCGCGTTTGGGTCAGGGCGATTACATCGTGGTCGAGGCAGACGAGTCCGACGCGTCTTTCCTCAACTTGCTGCCGGTGATGGCCGTGGTTACCAACATCGACGCCGACCACATGGAAACCTATGGGCACGACTTTGGTCGCTTGCAGCAAGCCTTCGTCGATTTCCTGCATCGCATGCCGTTTTACGGAACGGCCGTGCTGTGCACCGATGACGCGGCAGTGCGCGCCATCGTCGACCAGGTGACCTGCCCGGTCACCAGCTACGGCACCAACGCCGATGCCCAGGTGCGCGCACTCGATATCCAGGCGGTCAAGGGGCAGATGCATTTTCGGGTGCAAAGGCGCAACGGGGTGACCTTACCCGACCTGGAGATCGTGCTCAACCTGCCGGGCCACCACAACGTGCTCAACGCGCTCTCGGCTATCGCCATTGCGGTAGAACTCAACATCCCCGACGCCGCAGTACAAAAAGCTTTGCGCGAATTCAAAGGCGTGGGCCGGCGCTTTCAGCGCTATGGCGACCACGGTCTGCTCGATGGCGGCAGTGTGACGGTGGTGGACGATTATGGGCACCACCCGGTGGAAATGGCCGCTACGCTAGAAGCTGCGCGGGGCGCCTTCCCCGGTCGGCGTTTGGTGCTGGCCTTCCAACCACACCGCTTTACCCGCACCCGCGACTGTTTTGAAGACTTTGTCAAAGTCATGGGCTTGGCCGATGTGGTCTTGCTGGCCGAGGTCTATTCAGCCGGTGAGGCGCCCATCGTGGCCGCCGATAGCCGCGCCCTGGCCCGCGCCATGCGCGTGCGCGGCAACACCGATCCGGTGTTTGTCGATGCCATCGGCGACATGGCCACAGTAGCGCTGCGCAATGCACAAGATGGCGATGTCTTGCTGTGCATGGGCGCGGGCTCTATCAGTGCGGTACCCGGACAGATCGTGGCGCTATTGCAGCGCAAGAATACGCAGGAGGCCGGCGCATGAGCAGTACGCGCTCCTTGCAGGCAAGCGCGATGGGCAAAGTCGCTGTATTGATGGGCGGCAGCTCGGCCGAGCGGGATATTTCTTTGCTATCAGGCCAAGGCGTACTGACGGCCTTGCAATCGAGCGGCGTCGATGCCCACGCGTTTGACCCGCAGCAGCGGTCGCTGTGGGAGCTTAAGGACCAAGGATTTAGCCGCTGCTTTATCGCCCTGCATGGCCGCCATGGCGAAGACGGCACGGTGCAAGGTGCGCTGGAATTATTGGGAATTCCGTACACCGGCTCGGGTGTGATGGCGTCTAGCATCGCCGTGGACAAGGTCATGACCAAGCGGATTTGGCTAGCCCAAAGTCTGGCCACACCGGCTTACCGCGTGCTGGGGCCGCAAGCGCAAAATGATGCGCTGCAACTGCAGGAACTCCACCTTGCTTTGGGCCTGCCCTTTATTGTCAAGCCACCGCATGAGGGCTCGTCCATCGGCGTTACCAAGGTGATGGATGCAGCGCAGACCCCCGAGGCAGTCAGCCTGGCCGCGCGTTATGACCGCGATGTGCTGTGCGAGGAATTTATCGGCGGTCAAGAATTGACCTGCCCGGTGATAGGCAGTGGCGCTGACGCCCGAGCGCTGCCCATCGTACGGATCGAAGCGCCCGAGGGCGCTTACGATTACCAGAACAAATACTTCACTGACGCGGTGCACTACCACTGCCCTAGCGGCCTGCAGCCAGCGCAAGAACAAAGCATCCAGGCCATGGTGTTGGCCGCTTACCGGGCGCTGGGCTGCCGAGGTTGGGGACGCGCCGATTTGATGCTGCGCGCCAGCGACGGTCAGGCATTTTTGTTGGAAATGAACACCTCGCCGGGCATGACCAGCCATTCGCTGGTGCCCATGTCGGCACGCGCAGCAGGCATTTCCTACGAAGACCTGTGCCTGCAATTGCTGGCCAGCGCGGCGCTCGATGCCGACAGTACACGAGGGAGGGCCGCATGAAACGCGACGAAGCCCCAGCCCTGGATGTTCGCCTGATGAACGCAGCGGCCGTTGTCTTGTTTGCCGCCTTTGTGCTGGCCTGCGCGCTAGCATTCACGCGCTGGGTGGCTAGCAACAAAGTGTTTGCCTTCCAAGGCATTACCGTGATTGGCGATGTCAACCACTGCAACGCGGCAACCGTGCGCGCGCATGTGGTCTCGCGCGTAAAAGGCAATTTTTTCAGCATGGACTTAGGCAACACCCGCGATGCCTTTGAAGCGATTCCTTGGGTGCGCAAAGCAGTGGTGCACCGCGATTTTCCCAACCACTTACGCGTTAAGTTACAGGAACACCAAGTTGTAGCCTATTGGGGCGATGAAAGCGAGCAGCGCCTGCTCAATAGTTACGGCGAAGTGTTTGATGCCAATACCGGCGAAGTCGAACAATACGGCCTGCCGCGCCTCAATGGTCCGCAAAGCCAAAGCGCGCAAGTGCTTGCCGCCTACCGATTGATGGAGCCCCAGTTCACGCTGCTCAACCTGACGATTGAATCCCTGGACTTAAGCGTACAAGGTAGCTGGCGTATCACCCTGGCCGGTGGCGCACGCATCGAAGCCGGGCGCGGCGATAGCGAAGAGCTAGCCAAGCGCACGCAGGCGTTTTTGAAAACCCTCACCCGCGTGGTGGCCCGCTATAGCCGACCGCTGGCTTCCCTTGAATCAGCCGATTTGCGGCATGAAAACGGCTATGCCATCCGCTTGCGTGGCGTCAGCACGCTAGCAGCAAGTACGTCCCCTATTCCATGATGAACAACACAACAGGTAACTAGCTATGGCCCGCGAATACAAAGACTTAGTCGTTGGACTGGACATCGGAACTGCCAAAGTGATGGCGGTGGTGGCCGAAGTGCTGCCCGATGGCAGCCTGCGCTTGGCAGGCTTCGGCTCGGCACCGAGCAGCGGCCTCAAGCGCGGCGTGGTGGTCAATATCGATGCCACCGTGCACAGCATTCAGCAGGCTTTGAAAGAGGCCGAACTGATGGCGGATTGCAAAATCACCCGGGTCTATACCGGCATTACCGGCAGCCATATCCGGGGCCTCAATTCCAGCGGCATGGTGGCCATCAAAGACCGGGAAGTGAGCCAGGCCGATGTCACGCGTGTAGTGGAAACCGCCAAGGCGATTCACATCTCCAGCGATCAGCGCCTGTTACTGGTAGAGCCGCAGGAATTTGTGATCGACGGCCAGGACGTGAAAGAACCCATTGGCATGAGCGGCATGCGTCTGGAAGCCAAGGTGCATATCGTTACCGGTGCACAAAGTGCCGCCGAAAACATCATCAAATGCGTACGCCGTTGCGGTTTGGAAGTCGAGCAACTCATGCTCAACCCGCTGGCCTCTAGCCTGTCGGTGCTGACCGAAGACGAGCGCGAGCTCGGCGTGGCCCTGGTGGACATTGGCGCCGGCACGACGGATATTGCCATCTTCACCAATGGCGCCATCCGTCACACCGCCGTGATCCCCATTGCCGGGGACCTCATTACCAGCGACATCGCCATGGCACTGCGCACGCCGACCAAGGACGCGGAGGAAATCAAAGTCGAAAGCGGGCACGCCAAGCAAGTGCTGGTGGACCCCGAAGTGCAAGTGGAAGTGCCTGGCTTGGGCGACCGTGGCCCACGCATGCTTAGCCGCCAGGCGCTGGCCGGTGTGATTGAGCCGCGCATAGAAGAAATCTTCACCCTGGTCAACCAGGTCATGCGCGAGTCAGGCTACGAAGAAGTGTTGTCCTCGGGCATTGTGCTCACCGGTGGCAGTTGCCTGATGCCAGGCATGGTGGAGCTGGGGGAAGATATTTTTCTCAAGCCAGTGCGCCGAGGCATCCCCCAGTACGCCAACGCCCTGTCCGACATGGTGGCGCAACCCCGCGCCGCCACCGTGATGGGCTTTTTAGAAGAAGCCCGTATAGCGCGCATGCGCGGTATCAAAGTAGCCCAAAAAGGCGGCAGCGTGAAGAGCGCATTTGCCCAGATTCGTGATTTTTTTGCAGGAACTTTCTAAATGAAAAACTCCCCGCTCGCGCGTCGCCGTCGTTGGTACCACAGCGCTTCGCTCTATTTGTGGATGGCGCGCGCCGGGCCGCCACCCGACCCTGTTTGTTTCCCTGTCCCTTTCTCATTTTTTCGTATCGCTACATCTACATTAGGAGCCACACATGACTATTGAACTCATCGAAGAAGAAATCTTCAACCAGGGAACCCTCATCAAAGTCATTGGCGTGGGCGGCGGCGGCGGCAATGCGGTCGAATACATGATTCAGTCCCATGTCACTGGTGTGGAATTCATCTGCGCCAACACCGATGCGCAGGCACTCAATCGCAGCACCGCGCACCGCACGATTCAACTAGGCGAAACCGGCCTGGGTGCAGGCAGCCGCCCGCACAAAGGACGCGCTGCGGCAGAACTGGCCGAAGCGGACATCCGCAACGCCATCGAAGGCGCCAATATGCTGTTTATCACCGCCGGTATGGGCGGCGGCACCGGCACCGGTGCGGCGCCCATCATCGCGCGGGTGGCCAAGGAGATGGGCATTCTTACGGTAGGCGTGGTGACCAAGCCTTTTGAGTTTGAAGGTGGCCCGCGCATGAAAAATGCCGACGAAGGCCTGGCCGAATTGGAAGCCAATGTCGATTCGCTGATCGTAGTACTCAACGAAAAGCTGCTGGAAGTGCTGGGCGACGATATCAGCCAGGACGAAGCCTTTGCCTATGCCAACGATGTGTTGAAAAATGCGGTAGGCGGTATTGCCGAGATCATCAATGTGCCCGGCCATGTGAACGTGGACTTTGAAGACGTGCGTACCGTGATGGGTGAGCCCGGCAAAGCGATGATGGGCACGGCTCTGGCCAAAGGCCCAGACCGCGCGCGCATTGCCGCCGAACAAGCCGTGGCCTGCCCGCTGCTCGAAGGCATCGACCTGTCCGGTGCCAAAGGCGTGCTGGTATTGATCACCGCAGCCAAAGGCTCGCTCAAATTGAGCGAATCCAAGTTGGCGATGAACACCATCCGCGCCTACGCCTCGCCCGAAGCGCATGTCATCTACGGCACCGCTTACGACGATTCGCTGGGCGAAGACGTGCGCGTCACCGTGGTCGCCACGGGCTTGAGCCGTCCACGCCGTACCGCGCCTCCGCTGCAAGTGCTGCGCACCGGCACTTACGACGCGGCACCCTCCGCCATGGCCAACACCCATGCGGCCATGTCGGCAGGCACCATGCAACGCAGCATGGGCAACACCACCATGGCGTCGGCCTCTGCAATGGGTGGCAGCACGGGCATCAGCGTGCCTACCCCAGCGGGCTCCTCCACCGACTACAGCACGCCGGCCGTATGGCGCGGTAGCCGTACGACGGCAGCGCAAAAAGTCGATGCGCTCTCCAGCGGCGGCATGGATGACTACGAAATCCCGGCCTTCCTGCGCAAGCAGGCGGATTGATTTTTCGACCGGCCATCCGCCGCTGTAATGTTAGGCGGGCCGGTGCGGGCGTATAGCCCCACCGACCCGCTTGAAGTCGGCCCGCTTTTACAATCTATACGTGCTGCAACAAAGAACCCTGAAGTCCCTCACCCGCGCCGTTGGCGTGGGCTTGCACAGCGGCCAGCGTGTAGAAATCACTTTGCGTCCGGCCGCGCCGGGCACCGGCATTGTGTTTCGGCGGGTGGACTTGCCCCACCCCGTTGATATAGCGGTATCGCCGCAAGCGGTTACCGATACGCGGCTGGCTTCCACCTTGTCTAACGGGGACGCCAAAGTGCATACCGTCGAGCACCTGATGTCGGCCTGCGCCGGCTTGGGTGTGGACAATTTGTATGTTGATATCAATGCCGAGGAAGTTCCTATCCTGGACGGGTCGGCAGCTTCCTTTGTTTTTCTGTTGCAAAGTGCCGGTTTTGAATTTCAAAACGCGGCGCGCCGCTTTATCCGCGTCAAAGCGCCCATTTCGGTGCAACACGGTCAAGGCGCCGATCTCAAATGGGCGATTTTGGAGCCCTACCATGGCTTTAAGCTCAGTTTTGCCATCGACTTTGCGCATCCGGCGGTGGACTCTACCGGGCAAAGCGTGGACTTTGACTTAAGCCAAGACTCGTACGCACGCGATATTGCACGGGCGCGCACCTTTGGCTTTACCAAAGACGTAGAAATGATGCGCCAAAACGGCCTGGCTTTGGGTGGCGGTCTGGACAATGCCATTGTGATGGACGACTACAAAGTGCTCAATTCCGATGGCCTGCGCTATGACGATGAGTTTGTAAAGCACAAGATTTTGGACGCTATGGGCGACCTGTATTTGCTAGGGATGCCCTTGCTGGCGCACTACCGCGCCCACCGCTCCGGCCATGCCCTCAATAACCAATTGCTGCGCCAACTCCAAGTCCAGCCGCAGAACTGGGAAGTAGTGACTTTTGACGATGCGCGCAGCGCGCCCAAGGGCTTTGCGCAATTGGCGCCCGCCTGGTAACAAGGCCTAAACCGCAGCCGAATTCTCAGTGGCTGCGCCCCGATTTGTAACCCGCACCCGCGCCAATGCCCTGCGCTTTGGCAATTCGTGCCATCGCCGCACCGGCATGGGCATGGGTAATGGCCAAACCCAAAGCGTCGGCGGCATCCGGTCCCGGTAGTCCCGGTAGTTCTAACAAACGGCGCACCATCTCGCGGATTTGCATTTTGTCGGCTCGGCCATACCCGGCCACCGCCTGCTTCATTTGCAAAGCAGTGTATTCGGCCACCGGCAATTTGGCCTGCACCAAGGCACTGATCAACGCGCCGCGCGCCTGGCCCAGCAGCAAAGTCGACTGCGGGTTGACATTCACAAATACGATTTCCACTGCTGCGTAATCGGGCTGGTAACGTTGCACCACTTCGGCTAAACCCTCAAACAAGGCCCGAATCCGATCGGGCAAAGCCTGGCTGGCCAGGCCCTGTGTGCTTATGGTGCCGCTGGCCACGTAGCGCAGGCTGCTGCCTTGTTGATCCAGCACGCCAAAGCCGGTCGTGCGCAAGCCGGGATCAACGCCCAAAATTCTCATGGCGCACTGGCACCCGGCAGGCGGGCATCGGGCATGCGGGCGACGATGACATGGGCGCGCGCATTGAGGTATTCGGAATGCGGTATTTTTTCAAAGTAGCGGGGCCGAGGCAGCATCACGGCCAAGCGCGCAGCCTCCCAGGGGCTCAGTTGCGCCGCCGACTTGCGGAAATAGTGGCGCGCGGCCGCTTCCGCACCAAACACGCCGTCGCCCCATTCCACGCTATTGAGATAGATTTCCAAAATACGTTGCTTACTGAGCAACTTTTCC
>Ga0136644_10004106_pt1 | contig 10786 bp, 9 predicted proteins | sample C_130820_EF_Meta_FD_94780 | JGI IMG/M metagenome (GOLD analysis project Ga0136644, IMG submission 94780) | Freshwater microbial communities from Lake Croche, Canada to study carbon cycling - C_130820_EF_MetaG (v2) (version 2) | ecosystem: Environmental > Aquatic > Freshwater > Lake | place: Lake...
AATGCTCAATCGGCCCCAGGCCGCTCTGCCACCGATTCTCTGTCTTCAACTCCTCAATACGCTTCCAATCATAAATTGCCAGTGTTCCATCCGGCTTCAGATAGATCATATCAATCGATCCTGCCAACTTATGCTCTTTATCAAACACAATCCACTCTGTGCGATACGGCTTCCACCCGAGCGGTTGAACAAAGTCCCGCTGGTAATCACAGAAATAGTTCCACTCTGCACCAGGATTCGGGGTCCATTTATCAATCGCAAGACCAGCCAGCCCATCCTCTAGCCTGTAGGAATTGTCAGGGGCCGCCGGCATCGCATTATAACACCGCTCAATATCCAAGTGCATGCGCGTGCCAGCCTCCGAAGAGGCCTTGCCCTTATCGGACCACTTCTTCTTAATCTCCTCGGCAGTCATGCCATAGTATTGAGACGTAATCCACTTGGGCCCCGCCATCATTTTCGCAATCACAGCGTCTGAGTCAAAGTGACCAAAGAAGGCGTGAAGAAATCCTGTGCAACTTATCCAGCCCTTTCGGACTCCATCAATTGTGTAGATATGTGTTTCCTCTTCAAACTGAATATGGTCATCCCGATCATGGTGATTAATAACAGCCAGGCGCTGCCAGTCAAGGGCTCCATCAGTTATAGATAGTGGCATCGTGCTACCTTAACAAGGGCCAATGATACCCCGTCACATTTAGGCAGCCAAGGGATTGGACCCAAAAGGGTGGAGGTCCATATTGTGGTGCGGTTCGACAGGCTGAATGTTAATAGGAAAGGAGGGGCGATTTGGAGACGGATTGGGATTAGGTGTAGCGGGGATATTACCATTAGGATTCACAGGAAATCCATGGTGTGCCGGGATATTCGGATGAGGGCGGAAACTATTAGGCTCAAAAGAAGTGGCCACAGGAATGGGCTTGATGCTAGGATCCGCGGGAAAACGGGGCGGGAGGCTTGGGATATAGCCATTCGGAGGGTTCGTCGGGTTTATCGGTAGATTGGGATTATGCTGTGATGGCTTAGGAACACGGTGGCCGTGGTGCTCACCATGATTGTCATCGCGGCGGTAAAAGAGGCGAACCCAGCCATGATAAATATCATCCGGGAAGAGGTAAATGATTGCCAGAGGGCTCTGAGGGTGCAGGGCAAGGCCCGCGGCTGCAACAAGCAGAACAACAACAATCGCCGCAACAGCCACCGTTGTATTATTCATCTAAGGAATACATCGGATTTATCTAGAGATGAATCGGATCAAAGCTCTCATAGAACGAGATTTAAACCATGCGCTTTCCTTGTTTTTAAATATTTTCGATGATTCGGAGGAGACATATTTCTTAGCCGCATGGCGATCCCGAGAAATAGGACTTGGTGTTTGGAATTCGGGCCGGCTAATTGCGGCCACCATTGTCTGTAGAAATAAATTAGAATATATCTTTGTTGATGAATCTTTTCGCAAACTAGGAATTGGATCACTTCTTCTCAAGGAAGTAATGCGACTCAAGCCGGCACTTTACCTGGTTCCTGTTCAAACCCCTGCACTCTTTGATTGGTATGAAAAGCACGGATTTCGCCGATCCTCTCGCATTGATAACACTGTGATCTTTGTGAGGCATCCGTATGGGCTTCGATCATATTCATGCAAGAGCGCGGTTTCTGTGGCGGCGGTGCAAGAAGGATCCGGATCCAGAAGAGGAGGAACTATTGGAGGATGAGGATCCAGAGGAAGGGGGAGCACTTGAGGAGGAGGATCCAGAGGAAGGAGGAGCACTTGAGGAGGAGGATCCAGAGGAAGGGGGAGAGGAGGATGAAGGAGGAGAGGAGGATCCAGAGGAGGAAGATCCAGAGGAGGAAGATCCACCAGTAGAAGTGGAGGATGAGGTAGATGGAGGCGGTGCAGTGTAGTTTGCAACACACTCATCGACAACAGAGTGGACAATAGAGTGGCCAACAGAGTGGCCAACAGAGTGGTTCGATCCAGGATAGAATACAGCAGAAACTGATGCAATCAGCAACAAAAGGAGAGAAGGGCGCATTATACTCTTATTAACCTAATATTCTTTAGACTATAATAGTAGATATGCCTGCATCATCGCTTATAGTTGCAGTTATAGCATTGCTCCTACTGGTTGCGATACCGCTGGTCTACGTTGAATCATTTAGAGGGGGTGGCTCATCCGGTGGCTCATCCGGTGGCTCATCCGGTGGCTCATCCGGTGGTCACGGCTCTTCGGGCGGTGGCTCTTCGGGTCATGGAGGTGCACCCTATGGAGGGGGCGGTCATGGCTCTTCGGGCGGTGGCTCTTCGGGTCATGGAGGTGCACCCTATGGAGGGGGCGGACATGGTGGTCATGAAGGTCATGGAGGTCATGGCGGTCATCATGGAGTCTACAGAGGAGGTAGCTACTATGGGGGTGGCGGTGGCGGTGGTGGCAGCAGTTGGTATCCCTATGCATGGTTCTACCCCTACTATTATGGATCAGGCGAATGGTTTCCCTATACATGGTTCTACCCCTATTATGTTGTTGAATGTGACCCCACAGTTCCGGGATCCTGCGGTTACTATTAGGCAGTTAAGCTCATCATCCAGCGACCCACCAAGTTGTCACCGCCCACCAAGGATCCATCCACACGAACTCCCACCCCGAGTTCACTGGGCTCTACTCCATTCACAAACAGAATCTCCCCGCCCTTGGCCTTGATGGCCTCCAGAATAGCCCTAAAGCGCCCATCTGCGCGAAATCTCTCTGACAGATAAGTCCGGTAGACTTCGTCGCGTGCTGCATCCCACGCCCCCTGATTCCATTCAGCCTTATTTGACTTAATCTTGTTCTTCCCCGATACAAGGCGTGTCATCGCGACTTGATCATCGACTGTCTTGCGAACCGCAACATCATCGCCTACCCCCATAGCAGTCGCACGATCGCCCTTGTATTTCTTATCCACGAGCCCATCGATGGCAAACAGCTTCGGACCCAGCTCGGGCTTGTCGGTCGCCCGCTGATACTTGGCAGAGGCAATCGCCGCTTCGACACTGGGATACCGCACACTGGGTGTTGCAGCATCGGAAATTTCCACCAGCGTGCCCATGGATAGATAGCGAGGCCAGTCAGAAAATTCGGGACCTAGACGGTCATCGGGTGTTACAGTGGCCGCATCGACGCGATACTGTTTATTTTCTGCTGTTGCTGTTGCAGTTGCAGGTAGATCAATCACATCGAGCCCAACTTCTTCTTCTCCACCCTTGGATTCAACTACACCACCGCCAGCCCAGGGTTCTGCTGCTACTGCAGTGGCTGTGGTTGGACGAGGTGCTACAACGACAGGCGCAACAGACTCCACAAGGGAAGGAGGAGAAGGTCGCCGCTCGGAGCGCCGCACAAACACATACCAGCGATTCAAGAATGAAAGCCGCTTCTCCGCGTCCGACATATTATACGGCTTGCCAGATCCAGTCGTCGCAGCCCAGGTCTCCCCAAACATCTGCGATGAAGCCGGTAAGCCGCGTTCCAGCAGCTCTGCAGGAGTCAACAGGTCCAGTCCCGCCTCCGCCAGCCTGCTCTGCAGATACGGAAAGGACACCAGATACTCAGGATGCGTGTCACCGATGCTGATAAAGTCCACATCCACAGTAAGCCCTAGCCCCGCTGCAGAGGCTGGCACAGAGGAGCCAATGGCCGTGCCATACCGCTTCGTGATAGCCCAGACATCCGTTGCACCATCCTGACCTACCGCCGTCGGTTCCGCCGCTAAGAGACGCGCCACGGCATCCCCGTCAAAGCCGCAGCCCACGAAATAGCCCCCCACCTTGACCGTATCCGCCAGATTTGTCAAGAAACCAGCCAGCGTATTCTCATCACGAAACATGTAGTGGGTCGCAAACATGCAGGCGACTACATCGAACTGACCAGATCCAGACGCAGAAGGAGCAAAGGTCTCTGTTAGAATAGCACGATCCTCTGCCGTCACACCCGCAGATCCATCTGAGAGCCGCTTCGATGCATCCGCCTGCACAAAGGTCATGGGCGGCACCCGATCACGACCGCCCATGCTCACCATCTTGTCAAGCAGACGGCGATAGGCGCCGTCCTCAGGATCATTCAGATTGGCCGCCGCAATGTCACATCCAAACACCCGCCCCACTCCCGTAGAGATCCACTTGTGGAGATCCCCCGCCTTGCCCATCGCCAGATCGCAGAGGGCGGCTCCAGGGCGCACCGTCTTCCGCAACAGGATGTCCCGCTTCACCACATCATTGTGAAAGTTGCGCAAGCACTGGACCTTCATCATGTCACGGGCCGGTGCGCGGCGATTGTAGTAGGTGGAAGGGGCCACAGTCGCCGAAGGAGCCAGGCAGGCGACCACAGTGCCTGTCCGAATCATCTCCTCCGTCACGGGGTTGTGCAGCGAAGACCAGATGGAGCTTGCCACCCAATCGGCATTCATCGTGCCACGCTTCTGCCCTGCCGCAAACCGTTCCGTCTTATCAAAGCGCACCCGCACGGGCTCCCAGCGCCATCCAGGGGCACGTTCAGGATAATAGGCCATCTCGACAATCATGTTATTTTGCAGAATGTCGCCCGTTCGCGTTGCACGAGCCTCCTCAGCACCCGGATCCAGAATGGTGGCCGCCCGTGTTGCAGCTGCAGGATCCGACGCACTCTCTCCAATGGCAATATAGCAAGTGGAGGCCATCGGATCACGTGGCTCCATAGGGCGGAACTCCACGGGCCGGTATTCGCCCTCCTCCAGAGAAGCCGGAAGCGGCTCGCCTCCCAGAATGGTCGCACGCGGATCGGCAAAGGCTACATCACGGCTGGACCCCACAAAGAGCCGCATAGTCTTGTAGCGCACAGTCTGTCCCGAATCCTCACGGAATTTGGTGCCTACAAGATCGAGTGACCCGCCCTTTTCCTTCTCAAAGGCCACCAGAAAGTCGATCGTGTTTTCATGCGGCGGCTTCCACTTGAGCTGCGCAGCCCACGTGCCACCTCCAAGAGGCAGCGGTGCGGCGTTCGGTGTAAAGATCAGGCCGTCTGTCGCGTAGGGTGCCGCCCGTGCATCATCCAACATCGGCGTAATTGCATCTCGAAACAGGTTTGAGCCCGTGCGAAATGTCTTCATACCAATCTGGAGCTGAAAGGCCGGAGGGACCGGTTGATAGGGCATGGCGGATCCCAGCAGCTTGACAATGGACGACATAACTGCCTGCCGCGTGTTCCCTGCAGCCGTAGAGCCCAGTGGAGCCCCTTCAATCAGAAAGGGCAACTGAGTAACAGCCGTATCACCCCTTGCGGTTGCAAGGATATCGAACGCGTAATAATGACTTACAGGATCGCCCTTTCTGTTCTTCTTGATCCATTCTCCATCGAGCACGAGGCCTGCTGCGCCTCGTTCCACCTGGAGCCCTGTGCCGTAGACACGTGCGCCCCCGTCGACGAGAAAGATACGGCCATTTTCAGCCACATAGAGCAGACATCGGAGTCCATCAGCCTTGTCGGTCACATTGTAGCCACCGCGAATATTCGGAATACCGGGCTCTGCATCACCGGCTTCCACCATATTGGGCCTCTCAAGCGTGGCTGGCTGCGGACCGGGATAGCGGAATCCGGATGGATTTGAATTTCGGGTTCCATTCCGGCTCCTGTTCCTAGAGGCGGATGGAGGTCGGAAGATATCATTGATAGAAGTTAGCACCGAATCGGAGCCCGCACGGCTCACAAGCACAAAGGAGCGCTGGCGGCCCTGAAGGAGCCAACCGAGGCCGCGAATGACAAGTTGCACGGCCTGGGCTGCGGAGGTGCGAGAGCGCAGGGCAATAACCTCTGCCTCTACTTCATATTTCGGCGGTTGGGCCGTAATGCGTGCCTCCTGGAACGTGCGTGCTGGCCGGCGATCAGCGTTTTCGCGCACCAGGGAGATATCGAAACGGAGAGCCACGCCACCGGGAGCTACAAACTCAAATCGCTGAATATTGCGGAAATGCTTTGCGAGCTTGTCCCAGTTGGCGATGACCTCTACAAGGCGGGGGTCCGTCTTGGCTAGGGGAACCTCCCGCTTCAACTTGACGCGCGCCCCGTAGGCCGTAAGATCCACCGGATCCGCCTCTGCAATTGTTTCCTTGATCATGGCCACAAAGGGCTTATCGGCGATGCGATTATCCTTACAATAAGCCTGGATGACACCGGCCCCCGTGAGGGTGATACGGATATCATTGGTCAGGCAGATATTGAGTTTTACTGTCTGGGGCTCATCGCGCATCCCGAGACTCCGGAGATATTGAATTACGTCCTGCCATCCCGTCAGATCAAGGTCCGATATCATCGCCTCCAGTTCTGCATTGAGGGTATCCTTCCAGATAGCCCCAAGCTTTTGCAATCCTTCCATTTCAGTGCGTCGTATGTCCATCGTATTCCCTACTTAAGGCGGCGTTTCGTGCGGTCACCTTTGTCTATATTTTCTTGCATTTTCTTGTATTTTTCTTGTATTTATTTGTAGTTCTCATATTTTTTATAGTTCGTTTCTTATTTTGGCCTTTCTTATGTTTTCTAGTGATTCTTCGATTACCCCCCATTTTAGATACTTGCTCCGAAATAGCTTCATCAATTATATGTAAATACTGTAATAGTCGCTCCTTCATAGCGACTTGTATAGCAGTAGCCGCAGTCTGTGAATCTATATCTTTTATAGCTTTCACCAGTTCTTTTTTAATAATTTGGAATCTGGCTAATTCTTGTGATACTGTTGGCTTAACTCTCTCCCACGCTTCTCTTTCTGCCAAAAATTTTAAATTATTAATTTTAATTCTCTCATTCAATTTTGCTAGTCTAAAATCAGTAACAGATGCCATAGCTTCAGCGCTTAGAGCGGTAGGTTTTTTGTAAGTAGATTCGCCTGTCGTTGGATTATAGTAATATGTATCTGACAAGGGCATTGGAGTCTGCGCGACCAGCCAACCACCCTGAATTTTTTCTCTAAGAAGATTTTCATCTTTCTCTTTTACGCGTTTTGCTAGCAAATAGTTTTCACGTAATCTCTCTATTTTTGCATTGAAGTCGGCGCCATAGACAGTATCTTCTGCACCGGCTTGAATTGCATTAAACAACCATTCTGCTTTTCGCTTCCCTTCGGTCGTCGGATTAATATCTCGCATGCGTTCTTTTTCTGCACGAGCGACATTGCCAGCATCAGCTGCCTCTTCTTCTTCCCTGTTTCGCACTACCCTTTTCTCACGATTGTATTGTTGCAATGCAACATGACCAATATTTTCAGGACTTGAAACATCTTCTGCCCTAATTTCTGCCAGTGCGGCTCGGTTGTAGCCGTCTAGGAAGGAAGGCCCACGTTCTTCACGTGTTACCAGATTGCGCATATGTTCAGGATACTGTTTGTAGATCCTCTTTCTGCGTTCTTTTTCATCCAAGCCCAGTCCTGTGAATAATCCCTTTCGTTCTTCTTTGAGCCGGAGCATTTCTTGCAAGGCTGGGTAGTTGGGACCAAGGAAGGCACCAGCACCAGCACCTGCACCTGCACTTGCTAGAATTTCTGCATTTCTGTTGATCAATTGTTGTCGAACGTCGCGAGCACCTTCAACAAATGCCTGCTCTTTACGAATTTCGGCCATTGCTGCTGCATTTATCATTGAGTCTGAAGCCTTTTCAGGGTTCTTTCGAAGAATATTTTTACGAGCCTCAATCACGGCTCGGCCCTCCATCTAGTAGATATACAGATTATTATAGAGGAATCAGTATTACTGAATCTTCTAACATATATGATCTACTATTAGCGCGTTTTCCTTTTACAAGACCGCCGCTTCTTTTGTTTTCTGGTTCCACCAAGCATACTGTTAGTAATCCGGCTTTTCAGATTCGCAGGACCTCCTCTTGGTGCAACCCGTGGCGAAAGCTCATTGCGGAGCCTTTCAATATATTTATCAATTTCGCCGGGTTCTATCTTATCAACCACATCATACAATGGATATACAGGAATCCCAGGGGTTTGTTTATGCAGTAATGCCACAGCAAAATGCAGTTTTTCTTCGGGGTCCATATCTTTTATGATCGCAAGCTTCCATCGATCTCCCACCAAGGCTGCTTCTGCTTGCTCCTTTACTGCAGCCTCCCTTGCCATTTCAGCATTTGCATGGGCTGCTGCTTCCCCTGCTACTTTACTATTAAAAGCTTTAACAGCAGCTACCACAGCCCTTTCTCTTTCTTGTGCTTCTGCCATAATCCGCCTTACTGCTTCTTCATGCTCAGCCGCCCGTCTCTGTTTCTCCTCAACACGAGGTTGCAATTCAATTATTTTCTGATTCAGATTTTTGGCTTGTGTTGCATCATATTCTGACTCAAATGCTATTAAATTTCCGGGTCTTACATCAGGCTCTAAATAAACCTTATAAGCCAAAAATAATTTTCGTTTCTTTTTTGGATCCATCGCTTCAATGGGTCCAGCGGGGACTTCTAAAAACGCAAGTAGATCTTTAACAATTTCATTAAAAGAACTCATAATGCGTGACAATATAGTTAATTTTCTGCCACGTTCACGTTCTGCCCACTCTTTTGATGTATTGTCTGATATAAAGTCCAGTCCATGAGCAAGAGCCTCTTGTCTCAATATCACATTAATTGGGAACCACCCAGCCTCTTCTTTAGCACGGGCATCCTCTTCTATCTCACGTCGAGTCTTTCCCCCACTCATCACCTCTACTCTAGATCCTTATAAAGTATTTTCTGCTGCAGGAGAGTCCAGAGATTCGCGCGATTTCCAGGAAGCCGTGTTCGCCCAGGCGTCAACGCATCCAGCTGTTCATTGATCTGAGCCACGGTCAAGGAGCCAATGGAGGGTGCATTCGCCGGCACGATCCAGTTGATGTCACCCTTCAGATTCGCCTGCGTTACCAACGAAGGCCAACCTGCCGCAGCCATCTTAAAATCACCAGCTGGGCCAAACAGAAGACGCGATGAGGAACAGTTCATCTGAATGACCTCCTTGCCAGTTCCAATCATGGTCACAGCCTTGTGATCCGGCCACCAGAGAGCCAGCCGCAGAGATCGCATCACACATATATAATCCAGCAGCTGGGCCTTCCGCTTAACAGTGCGCACCTGATCCCAAGCATCTACCTCAGGATCACCCCCTGCAGACCGCGTTCGAAGATCCTCCTCCAAGTGCTTGCGCACCCAGCCCCGAGCTTTGCCCCCCTTCTCCTTCCAGGCCGCTTCTGAAGAGTGCAGCAAAAAGGCCGCTTCCTCCTTTTCCATAGCACGGCGCACAGAGGGCGTGGCTGTCCGGAATAATGGATCACGAATCCAGAGAGCGAGACTCACTGCATCCGAGATGACAAAGGTTGTATCTTCTGTAAAACCCCCAAGCCAGGCGAGCACCTTATCATGGGCTGGCATGGAATTGACACTAAGGGACACCGGGCCCAGCAACGATGTAAACCGAGTGGGATTCGCCAACGCTGCTTCACTGAGATCCTCCCATGGCACAGACATGGCTTCGTGCTTCTTCATTCTATTACTTCGTCGCGGCCCCTTTAGCCGCCAGCAGCTTGTCCCGCTTTTCGAGCTCCTTTGAATTCTTACTCACAAACTCGCGGAACTGGAGAATTTCATCGAATATTTCCTGAGAAATGGTGGCGAGATCGAAGAAAAGCCCGCTGCGATTCTCGGAGACGGGGACATTGTGCTTCTTGAGGATACGCGCAATTTCCACAAATTCAGTTTTTTCCATTGTTTTTAACGTGGCGCAAAAGGCATTGCGGCGCTCGTATTCCTCGCGCGACAAGGGGGCAGCCATCCTAAAAGAGGACGCGGGATGGTTTCGTTTCGTCTAACCGCGCCTTCACCACAAAAAAGGATTCTCCGCAGAAAGCCCCCGATCCTTAATTACCAAGACCATATTGACGAGCCCCCGATGGCGTGTCAACAACTTGATGGTAACAGAATCTTCCACTGCAACAATATCCATCTGGTAGTGGGTGGGCTGGTGCATCATGCGGAGACAGTCGAAGCGCTGCTCTGTCACTCCAGAGGGAAGGACCCGATCAAATTCGAGCCGAAACCACTCTGCATCCGGATACTTGAGGAGCTCGCCTACGACCAGCGATTCACGACCGCCACTTAGAAATGAAAAGATCTTGCGACCCGGTGTTTCAACAAAGCGGCGGTTCACCAGTGTGCTCCAGTCTAGCGTTTGACCAAGGAGTTTGTTATTGGTAACAAAATCCTGGATGAAGAGATCAAGTTCGGTCATTAGGGTTCTTTGGTTGCAATGCCTTAGGCTGTAACAGGCTCGACCCCTTCGCTGATTGCAGAAAGAGCAGAAAGAGCAGAAACGCCCGTAGCAGGTGCAGATAATACAGCCGACGAGGCCAGAACTGACTTGAGCGGATCCACTGCAGAAGAAGTGCCCAGCGAACCCTCAAAGCTTCCCACAGCATTAATAAAGGCATCATTTACCTGAAATCGCGTCTGCATTATCTTGACCCGCACATTGTCACCCACCTTCAGTCCATCAAAGACTGCATCCCCCATATGAAAATCCCGCGGCAACAGGATTCGCATAGCCTCCAGGCGCTTCTTGCCCTCCGTAACAAGCACATAGGCGCCCAGCTTGTTGGCCTTCAAGACCTGCGCCTCTACCATCATCCCATCAAACGGCATCAGGCAGTCCATGCGCACCTTGCAATAGAAGATGTAGTCCCCCGTAAAGCGACAGTGTTCGGCCTGTCCCATGCTGCGGGCCAGGATCTGCATGGAGCCGGGCTTCACATACCCCT
>Ga0136644_10004108_pt1 | contig 10784 bp, 8 predicted proteins | sample C_130820_EF_Meta_FD_94780 | JGI IMG/M metagenome (GOLD analysis project Ga0136644, IMG submission 94780) | Freshwater microbial communities from Lake Croche, Canada to study carbon cycling - C_130820_EF_MetaG (v2) (version 2) | ecosystem: Environmental > Aquatic > Freshwater > Lake | place: Lake...
GAGTCCAACAGCTGCTGCTGGTAAGTGGTTGGCCGTAGATCCACAGATATTCTGGCCGTAGTTCAGAGTCACAGTTCCAGCACCAGTTCTCTGAATGGCTAGATATTGCCCAGCAGAGCCATTAGTTGTTCTGGCTCCCTCACAGATTAACAAATTATTATAAACAGATACAGATGAAATAGCAGCAGAGTTAGCCATTCTTATACAGCATTTAGCACCTGTGCCAGTATCAACCGCATTGGACGTATATTGTAAGAGTGAATTACTAACTGTGATTACTCCGGTGGTAGCGGTATTGGCAAGATTTATGAGCGGTTGTACAAGTGATACTGTAGACTTCTGTATGACAGAGCAGCCAAAGAGAGATATGCGACCTGTGCCTGTCGTCTGTATCATGCTAAGGTTAGAAGTTATAGCGGGGTTATTCGTTATTTGAGTATTGACAAAGTTCAAAGACACATTAGAAGAAGTCACTGCGATGGTATCAAACATATAAATGAGACAGTTTTGGATTGTCATATCGCCATTGCCTCCTACAGACGTATCTGTGGCAACTATGCCACTTACACCTAGTCCAGGCACAATGAGACAATCTGTTACTACAAAAGACTGATCCCTTGCTACAGAGTTATTATAGACTATATTTGTTACTTGAAGAGATGAAAGTCCCCCAATAACTATTGTCTGAGATGTTCCGGTCATATCTACGGTTATGATACCATTAATAACAGTAGCAGTGCTCAGAGAAGTTGAACCTCCTACCAAATAGATATTGTCTCTCGTCATAGAAACATTCTCTGTATAAGTTCCAGGGGCTAACATAATGATCACAGGATTTACGTCAGATATTGCGTTAGCTACTGTCATGGCTTTGCCAATGGTCTGATAGGGGTTTCCTATATTTCCAGTGCCTGTTGTATCATTACCAGAGACATTACTGACGTAGATATTGTAAGAGAAGGCTACCGAAGAAGTGGAATTGATAGTTATTGTAGAGCCTACTGTGCCAACTGAGATACCTGTCCCTGCGTTGATGCTAATAGCACCTGTGCCAGAGTTGACTGAGGTAACACCAGACTGAGCTAGGGCAGTATTAGCAGTTGATTGTGCGGCGGCAGCTGCTCCAGCGGCAGCGGTGGCGGTGACTCCTGCGGCAGCTGCGGCAGCTCCTGCGGCGATGGCAGTGGCATCTGCGGCAGCGGCAGCGGCTCCTGCGGCTGTGGCAGTTCCTTGAGCGGCGGCAGCGTCAGCCAGAGCAGTATTGGCAGTAGATTGGGCAGTGGCGATTCCTGGAGCAGAGAGAGTCACTACCTGACCAACGGTTCCTGCGGTAACACCAGAAGCACCGGTGACGGTAACGGCACCAGCAGCTCCATTGACTGAGGTGACAGCTCCAGTCGCAGAGACTTCTAGATTGATCTGACCGGCAACGGGATTGGTAACTGCGATAGAATTTCCAGCAGAGGTTATGGTTGTAGCACCTGTCTGAGCATTCAGACTGAGCACAGGGGGCCAAGTAGCACCATTGATACTGTTTACGTTGGTCAACGTTATACCTACGCCACTGGCTGCGGTAATGTTATTGGTCTGTATGGTTCCATAAATTCCTGCTCTTTGGTCTATGCGTAAAGTTCCACCATACTGGATGAAGTTAGGGGCAACCAGACCACCTGCTCCTCCTAAAATAATATCACCTCTTAATACCGACAGATTACCATTATCTAAGGTGACAAACCCAGTGTCGAGGTTAACAGAGCCTCCGTTTACCAGATTAATTCCGGTTGTATTGCTCATGGTGATACCCTGACCATAGTTGATTGTCAGATCACCTCCAAGACCAAAGCCCCCGATGATGACATTTCCACCTACACCGGCAATCCCAGACACTTGTAACCCACCTCCGTTAATAAACGTTAAAGCGCTATTCAGACCAATGAGACCAGCATAGATGGATGTAGTGGTTGTTGGAATGGTCAGACTGCCTACGGTGAAGGAGCCACAGTAAGCCTGGAAATTGGGCTGGGAGGGATTCGCTGTGTCTCCAATAGTGACATTGGCATTCAGATTGGCTGCCTGGTATGTTCCAGGAGTAGTGGTAGTCATCTGGAGAGCCTGGTTAGGTAGAGCTACAGTGGCAACGGCTGGGAAGGTAGCCCATTGCGAGACATTCCCTGCGGGACCGGTGGCTCCAGTTGATCCTGTCGCACCTGTGTCACCTGTAGGCCCAGTAGAGCCTGTGTCACCTGTAGGTCCGGTTGCCCCAAGGGTCCCCCCTGGGCCTGTTGGTCCCGTAGAGCCGGTTGGCCCGGTAGATCCAGTTGGTCCGGTAGCTCCCGTATTACTAGCAGAACCAGCAGGACCAGTAGGACCCGTTGGTCCGGTAGCTCCTGTATTACTAGCAGTCCCAGCGGGTCCGGTAGCTCCTGTCGGCCCGGTAGAGCCGGTAGGCCCGGTAGCTCCTGTATTACTACTAGAACCAGCAGGACCAGTAGGTCCGGTTTGTCCAATAGGTCCAGTAGGTCCAGTAGGCCCTGTCGAGCCACCACCACCTCCGGTGGCATTTGGATCAAGAAAGGGATTGCGGACATACAAGGGCCCATTAATCGCAGCGTCTATTGCCTCTGTGGCAAAGCCAGATACAAGTGGAACAAAGCTATTGACGATAGTAAGTGGAGCAGAGAAGGCAGTAGCCATCATAGGTTGAGCAGGGACAGGAATAAACTCAGGGATATGTGGAGCGGGGTTATAATCAACGGGTGCTGGAGCAGAGGGGGCCGCAACAACCGGAGGTAAAGACCTTCCTGATAAATTTGGGGGAGGGATAGCAACGCCTCTTGATGAGAAGTCTGGCACTATCTTCTTATTAAACATCTCTACTATATAGAATATAGTATAATGCTGAATAATTATCGGTGAAAGCATGTAATCTGGCAACTCTCTGGAAACTGGCCGTTAAAAAGAGAACTATTGCCGACGCACCATACTTCAAGCAGGTTAAGACCAATAGGAGCAGTGGTAGACATCATCAGTGGAATAGTCAGTCTAGAAAGAAACGTTGATGGGCCCACCACATAAGAAGCACCTATCGTAGAACGGGCCCCTACCCCCGGGACTGCAGCCCCATTTAGGAAGAAATAAAAGGTTAGGTCTGCTGGGTAGATAGCACTATTATTTATTTGAATTGTGGCAGAAAAAAAAGCCGGACCTGCGGTTACAGATGTAAAGTTCATGGTGCCAACAAGAACCTTTGGGTAAGGGGTCTGATCCGTAGGAAAATTGCCTGTAGCAAATGAATCAGTTTTAAAATTACCAGAGAGCGAAGGGGGTGGGTAGGCAGCGCCATTAATTGTGTTAACATCAGTGATAGCCATACCAGTTGCGAGACCAGAGATGGAAAAAACATTTTGAATAGACACACCAGCAGGATTAATAGCATCAATATCAGTAACTGTTATAGTTGGGCTAGTCATGGAAGCAAGAGTAGATGTTCCAGCGACATTGAGATTTCCAGTAAGCGTAAGATTAGGGCCGATCGGCCCACCGCCGCCACCGGATGCCGTAGTAACATAATATGGGAAATTAATTCCAGCTTCAGTTCCCTCTGTGGCGAAACCAGACTTAGTCTGTTGGACTACGAATGCCATTCTGATTCATTGGTATAAAATAGTTTTATACTATTAATCAAATATACTTAACTTACAGGATGAGGACATACACGGTCATCGGTGCTAAGATGTTGGAAGGGGTACAAATAATTGAACCGCCATTCTGAACAACTGAAGCCACATTTGTGGGAGTGTTTCCGATTTGTCCAACCACGGCAATCCATTGAGTGCCGCCAAAGGGAGGAGGACTTATAATTAGGGTGGCGGAAGCACCGCCGGTGGTTATAAACGCCTTGTTACCAGTAATACCAAAGGTATGCCCAGGACCAACTTGAGTCGCAAGAGCGGGGGCCGCAAATGTTCCCATGCTGGGGTACAATTGGACACCCCTGCCAAGTGCTAACGAAGAGTTAACAAGTTCTACACCAGCACCAGAGGATGCCGCAGTAGCGGCACTTTGGCAAAGAATTCCGCCACCCGCCCCCAATACTGCGACACTTCCTGCCGATGAAGTAAGTTGGGAATTGAGTTGAGAGTTTATAGTAATACCAGAGGTAGCAGAGTTTAGAGCCACTGGACCCTGTGCCAACAGACTCATAGCACCACCCTGCACAGTAACGGCATGCGCTGGTCCACATGTCATGACGACAGGACCAGCAGGGGAAGACAGATTCAGGGGATTAACGCCGGCGGTAGAAACAGTCACTGGTCCAGCGGCAGCACTGAGACTAGCACCACCAGCGCTAGTAAGAGTTAGACTATCAGCAGCAGTAGAAGCAGTAGAAACTGCCAGTTTCCCAGCAGAGCTGTAGGTGGCAGCAGGGCCGTTTGCCGTGATGGTGTTAGTGTTGAGGGAGAGTGCCCCAGCAGCTCCCTGAAGGGTCGTAGTGCCAGTCACAGTGATATTTCCGCTCACCGTCACAGGGCCCAGGATGGTGCTACCGGAGCCTGACAGAGTGTCTAATAAATAGTAAGAGTTATCCGTTGCGTATTGCGTTCCCTCTGTTGAGTAACCGGACGTAACTTGGGAAGCCATTATATTAGGGAGTAATATTTTATATTACATTAATTATTTATCCGGACCCCGACATTCCAGGACATTCTGAGATATCAATCTTAGTAATGAAGACTTGGTTGCTCAAGAAGTCACAGACGAAGCAATAATGATCCTGGGTTAGTGCCACATACATCTTACATTTCTCTTCAATGTTCTTACCTGGTAGGATATGGGTGAGATAGTTGCGGACGACCTTCTCGACGGCCATCTGAGAGTTCAGACGGAAGCACAACATGTAGTTCAGATTGGTGCGACCTACAGAGTTGAGGATGGTGAGTTCCTGAGCTGAGATGATAGTGCTCATACCGTTGTTACGACCAATACAAAGTAATTTAGAAAGTGCCTTAGTCTGTTTACCGTCTAACATATCATCAAAGATGTGTAAGAACTTATACTTGTTGCTGGTCTTCTGATTCAGAAGCATAGACTCTTTGATGATCTCTGGAAAGAAATAGGGACTGATTGCCGATGACTTCTGTAATGGTTTATATATATCAGCTTGACTGGACCCGGTGGCCATTAGAGTGATATGTGATTCTCGGAACCATTTGTTCCAGATATATAATAACGCAACGGTTTTTCCGGAGCGAGTGGAGCCGACAAGACCAAAGGACATACACATGTTCTCGGGTGGCTCTATAGAGTCAAGTCGCCTGATTGGAATACCAAGAGTGAGAGGATCTATCTTAGGGACCGATGCCATTATCTTTAATTTAGAGAGAAGAAAAAAATCTCAGAATATAATAGATGTTTGGAGGCAACAAGTTTTTATACGACCACATGAAACGCCAGGCAAGTATGGTTCATGAGGAACAAGCTAAGAAGGACGAGAAGGGTCGTAAGAAATCAAAACATGGCACTGCCTCCGGAGAAGCAGCTTTCCCTATGGATTTATCTGTGCTATGCTCTGAGAAGCCTCCAAAGAAGGACGTTTTAGAGTATTTTAAAGACAGAATAGCAAAGCTAGTGGAAGAAGAGATGAACAATTAATGCCTAGAAGTAAACGGGCTTCCGGGGATGTGCTTCATTCCGGCATTGTAGGCAGTGGCATCATGGCCCATTACGGCATGGACTGGCCCAGAAGGGGGCTTACCGGAGGACATGGGTGATTCGATAATTCCACCAACCAGTCTGGCCCGGGTCTGTGCTCCCTCGGTGGTGGTGCTAATGATACCGGGGATACCCTCCTTTCTGGCAGCCTTGCTTGGAGTGGCAGAGTGAGGATCAATACAGCCTAGTTTACCGGGAAGAGAAGAAGCCTGTTGGGCATCAGAGCTCACACCCTTACCAGGGTGGGCAACCGCACCGGCTCTGTGGTAGGAATCATGGTGGCTAGGATGAATACCCATATCTACAGGATTCTTCTTGGCTACGGCGGACTTCTTCATTGGTCTGGCGTTATCCATCACTGGGCGAGCTACGTCAAGGTCGGCCTTTGCGGAATTAGTGGCAGCATGGCGAGGCATCTTATAATTAGTGTATATATATTTTTCTGGTTGTATTCCGGGCATTTAATAATAAATCAAAATTAAAATCAAAGTTAGAAGTATAAGATGCAGTATGAAGCCGCAATGAATGTCCAGTCCAGCATTCGCCCTGGTGATGAAGTAGACACTTACTATGCCGGTAAGGAGAACAGCAAGAAACAGGCACACGCCACGGTAGAGGACAATCGTTTCTTTATTAACTTGCCCTCCCTAAACTCCGGATCCTCTAGCACTGTAACCTTTAACCCTAATGAGGGTATGTCTGAGGTGATTCTAACCTTCCAGCTACCCCAGCCTACTGGCAACGGTGGCCAGGGTCTTGCTCTCCCCGTTGGATGGGGTTACAGTCTGATCCGCAGAATTGGCTACCGCTATGGCTCTTCTCAGCTCTACTACATCAGCGGAGCACAGAACCTTCTTCAGGCTATAGCACTCTGCGAGGACAGTGGTAAGAAGCAGCAGCTGTTCTTCCTTGGTGGTCAGGCGATGGCTAGTATCGCAGATTGGGCCAATGCCGGTAAGCGCACATGCTACGTTTACCTCCGTCTGCCCCACTCCAGCCCTGCCCTCTCTGGTGGCGCACTCCCCTTCCCCTCTGATGTGCTAACGGCACCTATTCAGATCCAGATTGACTTAGCAGACTTCAACCAGGTAATCAGCTCTGTGACGGTGGGCGGTGTAGCCCCTGACCCAGTGCCTAGCTCTCTATCCTCTGCTGTCATGAACTTTACCCAGGTGACGATGCAGGATTCTGGTGACCTAGTGGCTCGTAGATTCGACATGAGCAAGAACGCACTGACGATTCCTCTGTGCGAGGGCTGGACGCAGGAGGAGGTTCAGTTCCCTTTCACCTCTGGTGGCAACGGCTCATTCCAGCTTTCTCTAACTGGCTGTAAGGCTGGGGATCTCAAGAAGCTGAGAGTCTGGTTTACTGCTCCTTCTGATACCGCAGGTCCTGGCAATGTGATTAACCCCCAGGTGTGGTATGCCCCTTCTCAGCTAACCTTTGCCATCAATGGTCTAATTTACCTAGACTCTGCCAATGGCTCTTACCTACTCACCACTCTGCTCCGTCGCCGTCAGCCTCCTCTCAACACTGTGGGCTTTCTGGCAGCACCTGCCGTAGCACCTGGTCCCTTCCCTGTAGTTGCCACCACCTCCACTTGGATTGAAATTGACCTAGGACAGCCCGCCACTCTAGGCGACTCTCAGGAGGTCCAGCTAGTCCACGGTGTGCCTGTGATGAACAGCGTCATGAACTTAACTGGTGTGATGCCCCAGTCTTCGGCCCAGTATGTCTGCCACGTGGAGTATGTGCTCAACTGCTCTTGGATGGCATCTCGCGGGTCTGCCGAGTTTGTGTTCTAAATTAAAATGTATCTAGAGTGTATAATGCCATATCATCTTGAGAAGTCCGGTAGAGGTTATTTTGTTGTAACAACGTCTACGGGAAGGAAACACTCTGAGAAGCCGATTAGTAAATTAAAAGCCGAAGCACAACTCCGGATTCTGGAATCAATTAAAGAAAAGAAAAGAAAATGATAAGCTCTGGTAGATGAACAGTCACAATTTCCTTCAGGATGCTCAGCCTACTTTCCTAACACGTTCTAAGCCTATGGAGCAAGTATCTGGACTTCAGCGTTCTTGGGAGCAACCAGAAGTAGCAGAACTAATTAAGAAGAAGATTGAGCCACCCAAGCCCATCAAACCATTGGGGACGTATACTATAATAAAAAGGAGGGGGGCAAAGTAATTCTAGACAATTAAAAATATAATTCTTTAATATAATGGCCACCGCACCTTCTACCCCGACACTACTGACTCAGAATGGCAACGTCATTGATGTGACATTTAACACAAACCAGGGAGATCCATCTCCCGAAATTGTAACTATCTCAGTAGTTGTTTATACTAATCCTGGTAGAGTAGGGTTCCCTTACCTTACTTACACAGCCGCACAAATAGTAGGGCAACCTGCGGGCGTTTATAAGTCGGCACTAATGACTCTGCCTACGAATGTTCCTCTTTACATATTTTCCACCGTCCTTGATACCCGTTATTTAGTGCCTAATAATAGGGCATACTCAGCTGGCTATTATCAATTTCAGTACAGTTCCCCTGTAAGTCCTACAGAGATTCCATACGTGGCCCAAAGAACTCTAACTACTATCACAGTGAATGTTGATACCCAGGGGCAGACTGGATTACCGCCGGTGACATATACTATTCAGGCATCTATACAACCAGACTTTTCCTCTTTCATCTATAATCAGCCTGCCACTCTGGTATCTGGTTCTATTTATGGATCTACCCCATTTGTATTTAACACTACTCTTATTAACTATATAAGAGTTGTATCTTCCAGTGGTACTTCTACGGCAACTTCTCCTGTATTATCTTTTAACCCCACAGCAGCTGCCCCGCCCTCTGGTCCAACTACTGTGCCGGTGTTAGTAGGAACTCCGACAAGCACTAGTATAACTGTGTCTTACAGCACTGCTGGCATTACTGGTTCACCAACCCTTGTATCTCAGTGTTTCGCATCTTTATCTCCCACTGGTCCTTTTGACATAGGCTGTGCTGAAACTCTGGTGAGTCCTAATGTGTTTAATGCCACTGCCTCTGGACTAGCGCCAAATACTTTATATTATTTCAGAACTACCATGTCAAATGGCGTTTTACCGAATCAAGATTCCGCTGTTTCCCTCCCGCTACTCACCGAACCCCCTCCTTCCCAATTAATCCCACCTAGTGTTCCTTATCTTGTTGCGGTGGGAGGTAATGGGCAAATTACTGTTAATTTTCAAACGTTTCCGGTTCCTTCTCTGGCTGCTACTTACATTGTAATATACAGTCAAGTAAATAATCCAGATGCTCCGGGTTCAACAAATACGACGTTTAATGTTGAGGGAGATATCTGGGGCTCTGGTCCCTTTGGTGCTTTCAATACGGGAACAGACTGGTTTATATTTGCTAGAGCAACGTCCGAGAATCAGACTGCTACTTCTGGAGGCTTTCGTTACAATAGCGGCGACGCTGGCCCTCCTTCTGGACCAACTTCTACGCCTACTCTTCTACAAAGCACTAACACAACGATAACAGTAGGGTTTAATACTCTTGGGATTACAGGAAATATTCCTTTTGAACCGGTGTGTAATGCGTCACTGTCTGCCACAGGTCCTTTTACTATAGCATGTGATTTAACACTGGTTGCCCCAGATACGTATGCGGCTACAGCAGATCAGCTAACTTCGAATACGGCCTATTACTTTCAGACACTAAACACCAATGGCATCTTACCCAATCAGTTATCTGCTGTGAGCCCCCCTTTTTCTACGACAAATGTTGCGGCAACAAACCCACCTTTCGCGACATCTATAGAGGCAACCCAGATGACGCTAAGGTTTACGGTTCCTCTTAGTTCGTTTGTGCCAAATGTTTCCACGGCTGGCACAATCTTTTGGGGAACTACATCAATTACGAACAACGCTACTAACGCAAATTATCTTGGTATTGTTCAGGGGCAGCCCACATGGGAGGCTACCCTCTTTGGTCTGACAGCTGGGCGGGACTATTACTTACAGAGTCAATACTATACCTTTCCACGGTCTCTTCTTGTAGTTCTGAGAACAGATCTAGGAAATGCCTTTGACCTAGGGTATATGCCTCCGAGAGCTTGGGCTACTCCAGTAATTGTAGGGGGAGTCTCTCAGCCATGGAGACAGACTTAATATGTCACTCCGTCTTTGTCTTGTTCATAAACATTAAAGGTAATCTGATAAGGTCTAGGCTGAGCAGTAGTTGTCAGTGGTTGACCAACATCATCATATAGTTGAATAGACAAAGAGCCAACAGAACTCCCAGAGTTCCATCTCATCACTCGCGCATTGTTATATTGACGATTGATGACAAAGGGTCTGGTGCCTTCTTCTTCCTGAGTAGCTACGTTGTTAGCAATATATAGACGGCAAATGACATCAGAGCGACGAGCTAGATTGGTTGTAGAGCCATCTCTGAAATACTGAAATTGACAGAGCTCTGGAGAGCAGATGTCAATGTATTGAGTAAAGAGTAGAGGGGCAAATGAAGCAGCGGTAAAGAATAGTTGCTGTTGAACTGGGTCAGAGTCTACAAAGTTATCACCATTCTGAGATGACTGGAAGCCCATGATTGAAAAGAGATCCTTGCCAACCTGCCCAGGACCAACCAGACCAACACCGTTGAAAGGTAATGTTACAGGAGAAGAGATATACCAAACATTATTAGGAACGTTACTGGTAGGAGCGAGCCAACGAAATTGATTATTTACTGTGTTATACTGTGAATTAGGTAAATTGACGGCTGCGATAGGGGGGACAGCAGCTGCTCCAGCAGCGGCAATAGCGTTATCAAGAGCAGTCTCTAATTCTGTGCCAGTGTAGAAACCAGGAGCAATAGCAATAGTAAGTGTAACACCAAATTGGTTGGTCAGAGTAAATGTGTTATATCCAGCCTGAACATTAGGAATATCATAGGGGAAGTTCAGTTCGTTAACGCTTACAGAGTGAATCTGACCCTGAATTAAGTTCTGATTGACTGCGTTAAACTGTGCGTTGTTGTATTGGCCCCCGGTCCTATCTCTGTTGTTGAGTAGTA
>Ga0136644_10004111_pt1 | contig 10782 bp, 15 predicted proteins | sample C_130820_EF_Meta_FD_94780 | JGI IMG/M metagenome (GOLD analysis project Ga0136644, IMG submission 94780) | Freshwater microbial communities from Lake Croche, Canada to study carbon cycling - C_130820_EF_MetaG (v2) (version 2) | ecosystem: Environmental > Aquatic > Freshwater > Lake | place...
GGCGGACTGGGGCTGGGTGGCGGGGGGGGACGTGGGGATGGCGGCGGTGGCGGACCGGGGCGCGGGGGCGGCTGTGGACTAGGCGACGGCGGCGGCGGAGGACTTGGTGATGGGGGCGGTGGCGGATTGGGGCTCGGTGGTGGCCGTGGACTTGGCGACGGCGGTGGCGGAGGACTTGGTAAGGGCGGCGGAGGAGGACTTGGCGACGGCGACGGCGGCAGCGGCGGCGACGGCGGCAGCGGCGGCGACGGGGGCACAGGCGGGTATGGCGGCAAAGGAGGAGGACTTTGTGCAGCAGGCGGGCTCGGCGGGCTCGGCGGGATGGGCGGAATCGGCGGCGGCAAAGGCGCCGGCGGCGGCGGTGACACAAAAGGCGGCGGCGGCGGGGACAGAGGCAGCGGCGGCGGTGGAGGAGCCGTGCTTATTGCGTTTACAATTTGGAAGTTGGTAATTATGAGGTTTCCGCTGTATACGCCGACGCCGCCCGGGTTAGACGAGGCACTGTAAGTTTGACCACTGACATATGGCTGCGCTATGCCGCACGTGTAGTTACCATTCTGCAACGGGACGCCGTACCCCGCGCCTGTAAAAAACGGGGTGCTAGCAACAAACGCGCCGTTGACATACGTGTTGATTATGGATAGGAATGGATTGTACACAAAAGTATACTGTAAAGGTGTCAAGAACGGTCCAGAGCTCGTATACATCAGACTGTTGTTGAAGGAAGACTGCGGACCATAACTCGGCAACTGGATTTGTGTTACTCTGCCGTTGCTATCATACGTAAAAATTATGTAGCTGTTTGCGTAACCAACCATGTTACGCAAGACTATGGCATAGTTCCCAAACGCGCACTGAAAGATTGCGCTTTGCAATGACGGCCCGTTTGAAGGAAACGAAAACGTCACGGATATCGTGAGCCCCGTGGTTGCCGGCGTGAGCGAGAGCGACGGCCAGAGCGTGTACTGGTTGTATGGCGTCAGGTAGGTTGTCTGGCCAGTCGTTGCGCGGTTCGGCGGGATGGTGCTCGCGTCAGAAGGGTACACCGTGTTTCCGGAGATGTAGGCGACGAGTTGCGAGGATGGAGGCGGCGGCGGCGGGCTGGGCGGCGGCGGCGGGCTGGGCGGCGGGCTGGGCGGCGGGCTGGGCGGCGGCGGCGGCTCATTCCCGTGCGCAAAATATACCGCAGCCACCTGCGCAGCCGTGAGCGCCGTGTTGTACAGCCGGAAGTCAGATAGGCTGCCGGTAAAGTATTGATTGCTGGATAGCGTCCCGATGTCCACCTCGACGTACGTCCACGTGCTTGGGGCGCTGTTTGTCAAAGACACCTGGGCGCCGTTTAAGTACATGAGCATCGACGTTCCGGAGATCGTGACGCAGACATGCACAAACTGGTTCGAGCTGAAGCTGGGTGTTGACAGAAAGCTGCCGTTGTAGTTCATGTAAATGGATGTGCCGAGGGTGTACACGGTGAGATCATTCAGTGTGGGGCTTGTCTTGAGCACTGTAAAGACTTGAACAAGTGGACTAGCAAGTGCGAAGGCGTCTACCCACACCGCAAACGTCATTCCCGTTGTCGAGTTTGCGTTCGTTCCGGTATACGTCAAAAAAGTCGAGGGAGAAATGTTCACCACCGAGCCGAGCGGCTGCACCGTCGAGTATGTGACAGCCGTGCCCGTCGCGCTCGTTGGCGGCCGGCTCGTGACTGAGTCATTGAGCGTGTTGCTAAATTGTAGCCAGAAGACGGGCGCAGGCAACGAGGCCGGCGGCGGGCTGGGCGGCGGCGGGCTGGCGACGGCAGCCAGGAAGCTCTCACTGGAGGTGGACGTCTCCGTGCTGGAGCTCGCGTTCCACGGCACGCACTCCGCGCCGCTGATGCTGCTCACATCTAACAGAAAAGAAAAGGGGCTGACGCACGGCCCGACGAGACTGGCCGCGCCGGCCACGAGCGCCGCGGCGGGCGACGTGCCGGACCTGCCGGCGACGCCCACGCCGGGCGCGTACACCGAGAGACACGAGAAGTTGTAGCTCCACGGGGCCGGGTTCCCGAAAGCGTCAGAGGCGCCGACCACGATGGCGCCCGGCGCGGAGCTGGGGCTCTTGTCCGTGCACGAGTCCACGCCGCCCAGGACGTTGTCGTTGCCGCCGGCGACCACAACCGGGCCGCGGGAGGCGAGCTCGGCCACCAGCGTGTTTACGATTCCGGATTTGGGGCCTTGCAGCGCGAGCAGCACCGTGGCTGCCGGCTCCTGGTCGAGCAAAAACAGCAAGCCCTGCACGAGGGTCCATGTGGTGCCTATGCCCTCGTCGTTAAGCACCGTGACTGGCGCAATCTGGGCGCCCGAGTTGACTTGCGCCACAAGGTTCGCCACATAGGCGCCGTGCGAGCCGCCCGACTGGTTGCACAAGCTCCCGCAGAACACGGGTGGCAGATCAAAGGCTGTGTCGAGCACAAAGACGGTGGAATTTGCAGACTGTCCGGATGCAGAGACGGCATCGAGATACCAGCTAGAATTGTACGTGGTCGAGGACGACGACACAACCTGCTCGCTGAAAATTTTTGTGGGCAAAAAGGTGTGCAGAGGCTCCCACACGGCTCTTTCAAGAGCCCACTCTTCGAATGTCGCGGGTTGCGCGTCAGGCACGAAAAAATGAGCGCCGTGCGAGTGGAGATGGAACGCGGGCGCTTTGGCAGGCGGCAACGAGTGAAACCGTCCTACGAACGGCTCTGCACCTGCCAAGGCGAAGAACAGAACTATGATGAGCATCCCTCAAAAAGGGATGACCATCTATATATTACTTTGCATTGTTTGTCTTTCGTGTTCTGAGAGCGACCCAGAGGGCGCCCGCGGACAAGCCCGCGCTCAGCAAGCCGACAACGAGCGACACGGCAAGGATGGCAACCGTTGCCGACCTCGCGAGCGTAGGGGGCGACGGCAAGGCAGAGGCGGCGGGTCCTGGCAACTCCTGCGCAGTTGCCCCGCCGCCAGACAGCGTGTACACGGTCGTGCCGCCGCAGCGGTCCTTGCTAAAGCACGACTGCTCCAACGTGGCGTTTATGCCGTTGCTGCCGACGTTCGTGTACTCCAGATAGCTGCACAGACCGCACGCGGACGTGTTGAAGCCGTCGTCGTTCTGCGCAATCGTTGCAGTCCCGTCGGTCAGCACGATGGACGTGTCGCCCGTGCAGTGCGCGCCGGGCAGGATGCACCCCCCCACGCTAAGCGTTGCAGTGGACGGTATGAAGATTGCGCAGGGCGCGGGGAAAGGCGGACACGTCTCCGCGCTCGCTGCGACAGCGAGTACTAATAAGAGCGAGAGGAGCATGTGCTTGTAAATACCTTGCATTCAAATAAGCGAGTAGAGCGTGGTGCCCGAGCACGCGGACTCGCCAGCGGGTGAGCACGACTGGTGCACCTGGAGCAGCATCCCCTTTGCCGACGGGTTGGTGTAGGAGAGGTATGTGCACTGCCCGTCGCACGCGGCTCCATGCACTGTTGTGGTGGAAAAGACGAGGGACACGGTCGTGGACCCCAGGCAGTTGGTGCACGAGAGCGTCACAGTCGCATGGGGAGGCAGCGAAACCGTGCACGGCACGAACTTCGTGCCCGGATGCAGGCTGAACGGAGGGCAGGAAACCGGGTGCATGGTAAAGGACGTCTGCCCGACGCACTTGCCGGACAGACACTTGTGCTGAAGGCTCTCAACGGTTGCCGCGGCAGAGGATGCGCGCGCGAACGATCCGCCGCACGACACTGACGCATGCGTGCCGTCAGCCTGCACCACGTCGAGCCTCACCGAACCGCTGATGCACTTAACGCTTCCCGTGAGTACCGTGTTGGCCGGCAGGTTCACAGAACACGCGTACTCGCCCGCCCCGAAGCTAAACGGGCACGTCTCAACCGGAGGCGGTGTCGGCGGAGGCGGGGGCTTGGGTGGCTGCGGTGGAGGCCTCGGAAGCGGGCTCGGCGGAGGCAGCTGTGGGCTCAGCGGCGCAGGCGGGCGTGGGTTGGGAGGTGGCCATGGGGTCAATGGAGCAGGCGGGAGCGGACTCGGTGCAGGACGAGGAGGAGGCGGCAGACTCGGCCTGGGTGGGGGACGTGGGCTTGGAGGAGGTGGAAACGGGCGTGCCGGCGGGATCGGTTTGGGAGGCGGGGGGGGTCTAGGACTGGGTGGAGGCGGCCATGGGCTCGTGCTCTGCGGTTCCGGCGGATGCGGGCTCGGCAGAATAGGTGGATGCGGGCTCGGCGGAATAGGTGGGCTCGGGCTCGGCGGTTCTGGCGGAGGCGGGCTCGGAGGAATAGGTGGGCGCGGGCTCGGCGGTTCCGGCGGAGGCGGAATGGGGGTAGGCGGAAGAGGGGGGAGTGGACCTGGTGGTGGCGGGTTAGGCCGGGGAGGCGGTTTTGGACGAGGTGGGGGAGGGCTTGGACGAGGTGGTGAACGTGGATGTCTGTAAGGGGGTGGTGGTTTCGGGCTTGGAGGTTCGGGTGGTGGCGGTCTCGGGCTCAGAGGAGGCCCCGGACTCGGTGGCACTGGCGGAAACGGGCTCGGCGGTTCTGGCGGCGGGGGGGTCGGTGGCACTGGCGGTGGCGGTCTCGGAGGTTCCGGCGGCGGTGGCGGGCTCGGCGGGCTGGGCGACGGGCTGGGCGGCGGCGGTGAAGGCGGGCTCGGAGGCGTGGGCGAGGTCCATGCGAATCTTATTGCCATGTAGTTAAACTGGCGTTGCACTGCTTGACCGGGCTGGGTCACCAACGGGTTGCAAGACCAGCGGATGTCCCCGCTCTGCGTGTGCATCTCGAGGGCAACGGCGGTTGCCGGTCCGCTTACCGGGTCGGAGATGCATATGGGATAATTGCTAAGGGCAAAGGTACCCGAGTTGTAGCTGCAATGGGTGAGGTCGGCTGTTATGCCGTAAGCGACGTACCACGTCGTGGTGCCATTGGCACCATAAAGTCCGTACACGAGCACGTTGGTCTGCGCATTCGTGATGGTCGTCTGCCTTGAGTATATGATGGACGGGCAACCCGCGCCCATCGCCACGCTGCTCATGACTTGATAGTACTGGAAGCAGAGGGTGAGAGCCGACTGACCGTAAAGCGCCACGCTCTGGTTGACAGGTGACGTGCATCCGCTCAGCGTAAAGGCGGGCGTCAGCATCGTGCTCACTGGCGGCGGCGGCCCGGGCGGCGGCGGCCCGGGCGACGGCGGGCGCGGGGTTGGAGGCCTGGGCGGAGGCGGAGACGGCAACGGAGGCGGCGGCGATGGCACGGGTGGCAATGGGGGCGGCGGCGAGGGTGGCTCGGGAGGTGGCGGTGGCGAGGGTGGCTCAGGAAGGGTGACGTGCACGGGCGGAGGGGGAGGAGCTTTAGGTTGGATGGCTCCGCAGCTCGGAAACAGCGTGCACAAGTTAGGCAGGAGTGTCGAAAACAGAATTTCGAATTTTGAGTCTGTAACGATACTGTGCACGGAGATGCCATCGTCTAAAGGTTTTATGCTCAGGTTGTATGGTACGTATTCTGAGGAGCGTCCGAGAGTTGAGCCAATTTCTGGAAGTTTGCACGTCACAGTTTGACACAAGTTGCAAAGGTCCTCGAAAACAAAGCTGGTAAGCCCAGATGCCGAGGCCACATAAGGTGGCCGTAGACCAATCCCATTAACCCATTCGCCGAGGCTTGCCACGTCGCTTGCACAAGACGGCATGGGGCACGTCTCAGTGAAGAGCGTGCACGGGTTGCCGCCCAAGAGGCTCGCGTTGAGCGAGAGGCTTACCAACTTTCCGGTCAGCTGCACAATCTCCCCGTCGGACGACGTGGACTCCGTGAAATTTGCTTTCGTTGAGGTTGAACTGGTCGAGAACTCTGATGCTTGGAGCGATCCCCCGACAAAGGAGCACCCAAACTGGAGCTTGCACGCCTCGCAGAGCTGGAACATCGTCCCGGACAAGTCCGCGTACGTGTCGCTCAAACCAACTACGTAAGCCGGGAGCGAAGCGTGTCCGTCGTGTCGAGAGTCAGACTTTAGCCACCTCAAACTCGCAAGGTCATTGCCGCACGAGGCGAGCGGCGTTGGGCACGTCTCCTGGAAGAGCGTGCACGGATTGTTGTTCAGGGCAGCCATGTTCACACCAAAAGACGCTTGCTTATCTTTAAAGACCTCGGCATCCGTGGGCATTTCGCTCACGGTTGTGGAGGACGTCGAAGAGGTCGCCTCCTTCATTTTGTTTCCGCTCGGCTGCTGCCAATGGCACGAGTCCACAAAGGCGCACTGCTCGCACACCTGCGTGAGCAGAGGGAGAGCCGTTCCGTATCCGTAGTCGGCAAAAGACAGGTAGGGAGGTGGCGGCGCCGCCCCGACGGCCCACGGGAACGCGCCCGAGTAGTGCACGTCCAGCATGCACGTTGCCGACGGTGCAACTTGGTGACACGTGCTCTGGAAGAGGGTGCATGGGTTGTGCAGCAGCGTCGAGTTGATGAGCAAGCTTGCATTCATTTTGCCAATCGAGTCAAAAAATGCGTCGACGTGACGTTGCCAATTCTCGACCCAGTACAAGGTGACCACCGCACCATCTGCGTCGTACAGTTGTTTATTCGGTAGAAAGTTTGGGTGGCACGAATAATTTGCACACGCCTCGCACATCTCATACAGGATGTTTCTCGTGAATGAAGCGTTGTGCCGCACGACAAAGGGCGGCGCCTGCGTGCCTCCCGAGGCCCATCCGAAGAGTCTGGCATCCGATAGGTCAGCTTTACATGTGGGTACGTTTGGAGCAGGTAGTGGACACGTAGTAGGAAACAGCGAGCACGGGTTTGGGAGTGCCGTCAAGTTCAAGGTGACGGCTGCTCCATTGGCACCTGTGAGCACGGCGCCGGAACCGGTGCTCGTGGTGGAATCGTAAAAAGCATTGAGAACGTTGCTTTCGGTGTACTCAGACGTCGACAGCGTTGCATACTGACACCCCGTCTGCACGGAGCACGCCTGACAGAGCTCTTCGAACACAGGCAAAATCGAGCCTCTCGATTCGAGCACATACGAAAGGTTTTCGTAGAGTAGATTATGAGCCAGCGAATCAATGTCCGCATTGCAGCTCGGCAGCGTCGCGGGGGACGGCGGCGGAGGCGGCGGACACGTCTCTGTGAAGAGCGTGCACGGATTGCCTCCCAGGGAGCTGACATCCAGCTTCACTTTGGTGAGCTTATCCACGCCGTGCACGTTTACAATTTCATTTCCAAAATCATCATAGTAATAGTAATCCGTAAATTGCTGAGGCGTTGCTGATGTAGATGTTGAGCTTACCTCAGAAGATTGAAGGCTTCCAAAGTTTGTGCAATCGAACCTCTTTTTGCAAGCGTCACAGAACTGCAACATTATTGGAAATGCTGCACTTTTTTTAGGAGACGAAAGAGATCCACCTTCAGGATAGGGCGGCATAGACACGACGTACGGCGGTGTACTTTTGCCACTCCCGGGCCCGAAGTCGTACACCCACGAGAGCGGCCCAGATGGCGACAAGTCGTTCACGCAGGTCTGCACCAGCAGCAGAGGGCATGTTGCCGGGAACATCTTGCACGGGTTTGGCAGCACCGTGAGGTTCACCGCGATGCCGCCGTTGACGAGGTCATTTCCGAAGAGTTCTACGTCCGGACCGACTAATATGTCGATCTGAGTCGTTGAGGATGCTGAAGATGTGGCTTCGGAAATCACATTTTTACTCGGCTGTGACCAATCACACGAATCCTTCAGGAAGCACTGCTCGCACACCTGCGTGAGAACGGGCAGCAGCGTAGCATCGTGTCGCGGTGTAACCTTCGGTGGGACGACGTACGGCGGATAAGACGCATTCCAGTAGGCCCATCTCATGCTATTGGAGTACTGCACGTCGAGCAAGCACGTCTCAACTGGCGATATGTTAGGACAAACCCGCGGAAAAAGGACGCACGGGTTATGCAGAAGAGTGGCATTGATGACCAACGAGTCTTTCTTTCCCGTCAGCGTATTCTGCCCGTCGCTAAGATAGATTGTGTCATGAAAAGAAGAAACATTGAGTTTTTGGATTCGCTCATACATGTCAAACTCATATGAGTCAACAGAGCCAAGAGAACATCTATGTTCTATACAGTAGTTGCACGTTTCGGTCAGGATATGTTTCGTGAATTGCTTGTTGTGGCGGATCACGAAAGGCGGCGTCTCACCGTGACCCGTTGCCCACCCATAGAGTTTGTGGTTACTGAAGACCTCGATTTCACAAACAACATGAATCGTGGGCTGACCAGCACACGTAGAGATGAAGAATAAAAGGAGCACGGGCAGGATGCGCATCACGGATTTTCCGCGCTCGGTGTTTATACATCGTCGGCTCTTCCTCTTCCTCATGCAGATTTCGGCATTCCGTATAAAACGAAAAATGTTCTGATTGTAATGTCGCTCTTTGGCGTCACGGCGAGCGGCAAGGCTGAGGTGTCCGTCTTGGACCGAGCCTGTGCGCCGGAATTCCCAGCCGAAATAAATCTTGCCAGGAAACTGAAAGCTCTTCAGTTTAAGTATCATCCCGACCGTTATGGCGTCCGAAAGGATCAGCCGGAGTACAACAACCAAGTGCTCGCCGAGGAAATCGCAAAAGAAGTTAATGCATTTTCAAATACAAACACTGATACTGTAGCACGATGCAGCCAAACTGCTGCTCGGCGTGAAACCATCACGCGAGAGCTCGCAATAGAGAAAGCAAACATGACACTCGAGCGTAAAACAGCAGACGATCCAAACTCTCAGCTGTACACCGGATTTGAGATTGCAGCCGAACGGGGGCGGCGAGAGGCCGAAGCTGCTAAGCAAGCAAGGCTCTCGAGGCGCCAGGCTGAGGCAGCCCGTGCTGCAGCAGCAGAAGCTGCTGCAGCAGAAGCTGAATCACAGGCGGAGCGTGTAGAGGAGGCTCGCGCACGGGCTGAAACAGCAACACCTCGCACCGAATCCCCACACGCTGCAGCCCCTGCATCTCCAGCGGCTGAAGAATCCCTTGAGCACCTCATCTTTCGAAAACTGCGAGAGTTCAACGGCTTACGTCGCACGCCACTCGTAGTGCAAAAAACTAACGAGTTGCAGGCACTTCTGGACGACGTTCAATCGGGCGGTGGTCGCGGACTCCCTCAGTACGATCAGTTTGTCCGCGATCAGGTGCGCAGGATCGAAGACATGAGCAACCTTCGCACCCAGGCTCGGAAGCGGCATGCGCAGGAGAGCGCGCAGCGCCGTGCGCCGCCACCGCAGCCGCGCGGGGTACCCTCGCATGCAACCGAACCGGACAAACTAGGTGTCAGACTTATCAAGAAAATTCTGGTATCAATTCCTTTGCAGTCGACTCCTGAAATCGCCTCACATACCACACACAGTCAAAAGAGCGTCCTCGTGAAGCTGCGGGAACTCTACCCGCAAGGATTTTGGGCTAGTCCGGATTACACGTTGAAACAGTTCGACATGGACCTTGGTAAACACCGTTGGAATGTACAGCAAGGGTACCATGATAACGTCATCGTGTTCCTGAGACAATCCGCCAACAACGAGGGTGACGAGGATACTTAACAAGAGGGTCTTGCTTTTGCAATGAACGCCACGGCGCTGCCGCCCGCGCCGCCGGGCGAAGTCAAGCCTGAGTGGACGTGCTTCATAGGCGCGGTGATGTACGGCGGCTTCACGCTCGCCATCCTGCCCGAGCTTTTCGAGTCTGAGGAGATGCACGACGCAATCCGCCTCAAGGAGTTCGACTACCACCGCTTCCCTGCGTACCAGGCGCTGGGCGTCACCGTGGGCTTCGCCTCGTACGCGCTCGCCTTCAGGCTGCCGGAGAACCCGGTCTGGCAGCTCACGTGCTACGGCCACACGCTGCTCGCGGGCGTCGTCTTCTATCTCCTGGCCAAGCACCTGTCGAAGCTGGCGGACCTGTCGTCGCGCCGCGCGTCCATGGTGGTGAGCCTGGGCATGCTGCCGCTGCTGTGTAAGTCGGTGCTCGAGGCGGAGAGCGTGCGCGTGCACAACTGCTCGTCTTTCTACGCGCTGCTCATGTGCCTCGTGCTGCTTCCGCTGATGATGATTCTGCGCGAGTTCCGGTCGGCGCCCACGAACCGCTACCGCAAGCGCCTGCTCCTGCTCTACTTTTCGCTTACGTGTTACTACGCGACACTGACGCCCAGAACGCTGTGCTCGGCAACTCGCACGGATTTCGCCAAGAATGCTGGCTTCCTGTTCGACATTACTATGTTGTTGATACCAAATCTGGATGTGTAGTACTAACGTGTGTAGATTAAATGGTAACATGAAATCGTATATTCTTTTATGATCGTATGAGCGGTATTTTCACTGTGAACACGATCTCGATGCGCCGTCGCAGCAGCGGCCAGAACGGCGAGTTGTACTGGTACACCGCCCACGCTCTCGCGGGCACGCATCGCAGCAGCTCTTCGTGTCTCCGGGCAACCTCCCCCTCGCTGACCCAGCCGCCGAACCGCGAGAACCAGGCACGGCGCCGAGGCGTCCTGACGAGGAAGAGCGACGGGTCCGTCCCGGTCAGGCGGAATCCGTCGCGGACCTTGAAGCACATCGTAGACGCCCCGCCCGAGTAGCGCACGGCGACGGGCGTCTGTTTCTTGATGAGACGACAGCACCTCGCCAGTCTTGAACTTCTTCGTTGGAGCCGAGCGATGAGCGTTCCAAACTATAGAGATAGATAGATCTCAAAGCTCGGTCCTTTCTAAGCATTGTGAACTAAGCGGGCATCAAAGTCGAAGTGGGTGA
>Ga0136644_10004112_pt1 | contig 10781 bp, 8 predicted proteins | sample C_130820_EF_Meta_FD_94780 | JGI IMG/M metagenome (GOLD analysis project Ga0136644, IMG submission 94780) | Freshwater microbial communities from Lake Croche, Canada to study carbon cycling - C_130820_EF_MetaG (v2) (version 2) | ecosystem: Environmental > Aquatic > Freshwater > Lake | place: Lake...
GCATCATTGAACCACTTAACAATTCCGGTCGCCATGCGAACTCCATTACATAAACTTAAAACAACCGTGATGAGGGTAAATACTTTTTAATCAGTCTCGCTCCACAACACGCCTAAATAGAACCTCTTTTGAAGCCTACGCCCCGATTGTTTGCCCTTTTTCTAGGGGTGTCAAGGAGTTATATGGGTCTACCCCCCTATAAACACCCCTTTTTTTACAGAAAAATGCCCCAATATAGGATTAAGAGAGGTTTTTGCGGGTTTTTAACCACAAGACCCCAGTAAATTAAAGTTTAGATATCTGTGTTTAGAATGTTTCTCATGAGCATCGCCCCGAAAAATCCCACTACTGGCACACCAGCCAATCCTTATATTGAAGACACTATTCTTCTCGAAAAGCAGGCCGAGAAGGTTAAGGCTCCTTCAATGTACAAAGTTTTGTTATTGAATGACGATTACACCCCGATGGAATTTGTGGTGATGGTCATTCAGGAGTATTTTAATAAGGATCATGAAACAGCTACACGCATCATGTTGCAAGTTCATTTAGTTGGCAAAGGTGTTTGCGGGGTGTTTACTCGCGATGTTGCTGCCACCAAAGTGCACCAAGTTATCGAACTCTCCCGCGAAGCGGGCCACCCACTACAGTGCACTATGGAGGAAGCATGATTGCCCAAGAATTAGAAGTCAGTTTGCACATGGCGTTTGTTGATGCAAGAGCATCACGACATGAGTTCATTACGGTTGAGCACTTGTTAGCCGCATTACTAGACAATGCAACGGCAGTGGAAGTGCTTAAGGCATGTGCAGTTAATATCGCAGAGTTGCGTGCTCAGTTGAAAAACTTTATCAATGACAACACTCCAGTTGTTCCTGGTAATGATGAAGTGGATACTCAGCCTACGCTCGGATTTCAGCGTGTGATTCAGCGCGCCATCATGCATGTGCAATCCACCTCGAATGGTAAAAAAGAAGTTACTGGCGCCAATGTATTGGTTGCCATCTTTGGCGAAAAGGATTCGCATGCAGTGTATTTCTTGCAACAGCAAGGCGTCACTCGCTTGGACGTTGTGAACTTTATCAGCCATGGTGTTCGTAAAGATCAAGCTGAGCATGTGAAGCCTGCAGATGTTGCGCAAGAGACTGAAGAGGGCGCCTCATCTGGCAAGGAAAGTCCTTTAGATCAATACACTCAAAATCTGAATGCATTGGCTCGCCAAGGCAAGATTGATCCACTCATTGGGCGCGAAGGTGAAGTAGAGCGCGTCATTCAGGTGCTTTGCCGTCGTCGCAAAAATAATCCACTGCTGGTGGGCGAAGCTGGTGTCGGTAAGACTGCCATTGCAGAGGGTCTTGCATGGCGCATCGTCAAGGGTGACGTACCAGAAATCTTAGCCAATGCCACTGTTTATTCTTTGGATATGGGTGCTTTGCTGGCTGGCACTAAATACCGCGGCGATTTTGAGCAACGGCTGAAGAGCGTTCTCAAATCTCTCAAGGACCATGCTCATGGAGTTCTCTTTATTGATGAGATTCATACTTTAATTGGTGCAGGTGCTGCATCAGGTGGAACTCTGGATGCGAGCAATTTGCTCAAGCCCGCCTTATCGAATGGTCAGCTCAAATGTATTGGTGCAACTACCTTTACTGAATATCGTGGAATCTTTGAAAAAGATGCAGCTCTGTCACGCCGTTTCCAAAAGGTAGATGTGGTTGAGCCAACGGTTGATCAAACTGTACAAATTTTGCGTGGACTCAAGTCTCGCTTTGAGGAACATCATAGCGTCAAATACGCTGCTGGCGCCCTCGTTGCTGCTGCGGAGCTCTCAGCACGTTACATTAACGATCGTCATTTGCCAGACAAGGCGATTGATGTGATTGATGAGGCGGGTGCTGCGCAACGCATTTTGCCGAAGTCTAAACAGAAGAAAACCATTGGTCGTCCAGAAATAGAAGAAATCGTGGCGAAGATTGCTCGCATACCGCCGCAATCCGTTACCGTGGATGATCGCAGTAAGTTGCAAACCTTAGATCGTGACATTAAGAGCGTGGTGTTTGGCCAAGATCCCGCCATTGAGGCTTTAGCGAGCGCTATTAAGATGACTCGCGCTGGGCTTGGCAAGATCGACCGTCCAATTGGTTCATTCTTATTCTCAGGTCCAACAGGTGTTGGTAAAACTGAAGTTGCAAAACAGCTTGCCTACATCCTGGGGATTGAGTTGTTACGTTTTGATATGTCGGAGTACATGGAACGCCATGCAGTGAGTCGCTTAATTGGTGCGCCTCCAGGTTATGTTGGCTTTGATCAAGGCGGCTTGTTAACTGAGGCTGTGAATAAAAAGCCCCATTGCGTTCTCTTGCTTGATGAAATTGAGAAAGCCCATCCAGACATTTTCAATATTCTTTTACAGGTCATGGACCATGGCACATTAACCGATAACAACGGTCGTAAGACTGACTTCCGTAATGTCATCATCATCATGACCACCAATGCTGGTGCAGAGGCAATGCAGAAGTCGACTATTGGCTTTACCAATGCGCGTGAGTCTGGTGATGAAATGGCTGACATCAAGAAGTTCTTTACGCCTGAGTTCCGCAATCGCTTAGATGCCATCGTAGCCTTTAAGGCCCTCGATGAAACCATCATCATGCGAGTGGTTGATAAGTTCCTGATGCAATTAGAAGAGCAATTGCACGAGAAGAAGGTCGATGCAACTTTCAGCCCAGCATTACGTGCTCACTTAGCTAAACATGGTTTTGATCCTCTTATGGGTGCACGTCCAATGCAGCGGATTATTCAAGACACGGTGCGTAAAGCACTTGCTGACGAATTGCTATTTGGTAAGTTGGCTCAGGGTGGTCATGTAGCGGTCGACATTGATGCGGATGGTAAAGTCCAGTTAGACTTTGATGTTCCAGTATTGCCCGGTAAAGCAGCGAAGGCCGATGTGGCTCCCGCCGAAGAGATTTAATAAACAAAGCAATATTTAATAAAGGAAAATATGTCACATCACGATAAATTACTCGATGCTTTTGAAGTTTACAAAGCAGAACACGAAAAGTTTGAAGGTAAGGGTATTAAAGCCTCTGCAACTCGTGCTCGTAAAGCTTTGCAAGAAATTGCTGGCTCTTGCAAAGAGCGCCGCAAGGAGATTACTGCTGAAAAAGAGTCGCGTGAGGGTCCTGGCGCTGGCATGTCGCAAGATGCAGCTCGTAAAGCGCATATTCGTAAGTAAGTAATTGATACGTAGAACAGAAGCCACCCTCGGGTGGCTTTTTATTTGACCGTTTTTTATGAGAGATGGCTGCTTGTCGGGCTAGAATAGTTAAAAAATGAACAGCGAGCTTTTATGAATACTCTTGGCTACCTAAAGCAGGTCATCTGCGATGAAATTCAGGCTTTAAAAGAAGAGATTAAAGATTCAAAAATTTTAGCGATCGCCTTTGTTCTTGCGGTGATTGGCTTGCTGATTTATCTAAAGCCTTTTCCAGATCGTCATATCTATTTTGGAACGTATTACCCAAACTCGGATTGGGACATATTAGCCAAAGCCTCAGAAGGTGTTTTAAATAAATCAGGACTTGAAATCAGCGTGATTAACACCGATGGTGCGCTTGATAATGTGGTTCGCTTGAATGATCCAAAAGATAAAGTCAATGCCGCTTTTACTTATGGACTTGCTTTAGATCCTCAAGAGCTCGATGGAATATATTCTCTTGGCAGTATGGTTTATGAACCAGTCTGGATTCTCTATAACAAAAATAAGATCGGTGAAATCAAAGATCTGAGTGAGCTGGCTAAGTTTAAGGTAGGTCTTGGTCCGGTTAAAAGCGGCTCCTATCAAATCGCTAAAAAGATATTTGAAGTTGAAAATATTGATATTGATAAAAATCCAAATTTCGAGCCTCATAGCATTATTGAGAGCAGTGAAAAGCTCAAAAGTGGCGACGTCGATGCCGTAGTTATGGTGGCAACCAATATTGACCCAGTGGTTCAAGATTTATTGCACACAGCGCCGCACATTACGATCTATGACTTCAAGAATGCGCAGGCTTATGCGAGGAAATACAATTCTTTTGTTGCCTTAACTCTGCCGATGGACTCCATTGATATCAATGAGGGCATACCCAAAAAAGACATTAATCTGCTTGGGACAACTACTAGTTTGGTTGTTAAAAAGACAATGCATCCCGATCTGCAGTTAGCAATATTGATGGCCGCAAAAGATGCAAGTCGTAATTCTACGAACCTCTTCTTTGCTAAGCGTGATGAATTTCCGGCATATCGAGATCCCTTAATTCCTATTAGCCCCGTAGCAGAACGTTTCTATGATTACGGACCCCCTCATGCAATGCGCTATCTTCCGTATTGGCTGGCAGGCTTTATTGATCGTGCTTGGCTACTGATATTAACGATTTTTGCTGTCTTTTATCCCCTATCTAAGCTAAATATTCACTTTAGAAAATTTCGTTTTAATCTAAAGGAAATTCCCCATTACAAAGAGTTGCTAAAAATTGAGAGAAGACTCCAAGGCGCCCCACTTTCTGCTGAAGAAAAAGAGGAAATGTTAAAGCGTCTTGATGAAATTAATGCTCAAGCAATTCATGCGGGCGTTCCAGTCTGCGAGGAAGCTGCATATTTTAATTTCTTGAATGCTATCTTCTTATTGAAAGTAAAAATTCACGAGGCTTAACTTCAGATTTGGATGCTCGTTGATGGGGCTAGCTTCTGCCTGTGCTACCAAACCCACCAGCGCCGCGGCTGCTCTCAGTGAACTCTTCGACAACTTTGAGCTCTACCTGCTGAACTGGCATCACGACCAATTGGGCTAGGCGCTCCATAGGCTCTAATTTGAATGCGCTTGAACCGCGGTTCCAGGTGCTGACCATCAGTTGGCCTTGATAGTCAGAGTCAATCAATCCAACCAAATTGCCTAAGACAATTCCGTGCTTGTGACCTAGGCCTGAGCGCGGAAGAATAAACGCCGCATAAGCTGGATCTTCAATATAAATTGCTAGACCAGTTGGCACCAGAACGGTTTGGCCTGGAGCGATCTCGATCGCCTCATCAATGCAGGCGCGTAAATCAAGTCCAGCACTGCCGGGAGTCCCGTAAGTTGGTAACTGATCACGCATACGTTCATCGAGAATTTTGACTTGAAGGGCTTGCATGGGGTTTCTTAAAAAGGAGAATGTCAATAAAGAGAGTTTGGATTAAATCTTTTTGGCAACAAGTTGGATGAGTTGACGTGCTAATTGGAGTTTTTCAGCTTTAGCAATTTTTTTGCTACCTGCCTCGTCAATCACAAGCAACTCATTTTGGTCGCTGCCAAAGGTTGCTGGACCAATGTTGCCAACAATCATTGGAATGCCTTTGCGCTTTCGTTTTTCGCTCGCATGGCTTTCTAAATCAGTCGATTCTGCTGCAAAGCCGACGCAGTAGGGAAAAGGTTTGCCATTTTTCGCTTTAACTGTTTTAGCAACATCAACAAGAATATCTGGGTTGGCTATCAATTCGATGCTGGGTGCTGCTTTGCCTTGCCGCTTGATTTTTTCCTTGGCGGGTTGTGCAATGCCCCAATCAGCAACTGCTGCTACCGCAAAGAACACATCACAATCTGTTGCGCTCAATGTAGCAGCATGCATTTCATTTGCGCTAGTGACATTCGTGCGGATAATTTTTCCAGTTACCTCTAATGGCGTTTCTAATCCACAAGGTCCAGCAATCAAATGGACTTGTGCGCCAGCTTCTACGGCAGCCCGCGCTATGGCAAAGCCCATCTTGCCTGAGCTATGGTTAGTAATACCGCGCACGGGGTCAATTGCCTCAAAGGTGGGACCAGCAGTGATAAGAACTTTCTTGCCGACTAATGATTTTTTCTGAAAGAAGGCAATGACTTGTTCAGCTATTTCTGAGGGCTCAAGCATTCTGCCCATGCCGACTTCACCGCAAGCCTGAAAACCACTGGCAGGGCCGAGTAGGGTGACCCCATCATCTTTGAGCCTCTGAGCGCTTCTTTGAGTTGCGGCGTGCTCCCACATCTGCTTGTTCATCGCAGGTGCAATTAAGAGGGGGCAGTCTCTCGCGAGGCAGAGGGTGCTAAGTAAGTCATCTGCTAAACCTAAAGAAATTTTTGCCATCAAGTCAGCGCTAGTTGGGGCAATCACAATCGCATCTGCCTGCCTAGATAGTTCAATGTGCGCCATATTATTGGCAATGCTGCTATCCCATTGGCTGGTATAGACTGGATTGCCAGTGAGCGCTTGCATGGTGACAGGAGTAACAAATTGAGTGGCGGCCTCAGTCATAACCACTTGCACCGAAGCACCTTCTTGAATCAATAGCCGTGCGAGCTCAGGCGTTTTGTATGCCGCAATTCCGCCGGAGATACCAAGAAGAATTTTCTTATTCAAAAGTGATTGCATGACGCCAGCTTAATGGGATTGAGAGAATTTGCCAAATGACTTACGCAATTCGCCAAAAATGATGAGTGCCGCCCCAATGCAGATAGCACTATCAGCGATATTAAAGGCTGGCCAATGCCAGCCGGCGTAATGAACATCAATAAAGTCAATGACGGCACCACACATGAGGCGATCTATGACATTACCTAGCGCTCCGCCCAAAATCAGGCTAAGAGCCCAGCACAGCAACTTATCAGTTTCATTTTTGCGCAATAACCAAACTATGTAGGCGCAGGCAAGCAGTCCAAGGATAGTAAAGAACCAACGTTGCCATCCAGAACCTTGGGCTAAAAAAGAGAAAGCAGCCCCTGGGTTAAAAAGCAGCAGCCAATTGAGGAATGGCAGTACGCGCTCTGGCACACCTAGTTGTAAATGACTTAAAGCCTGCCACTTTGTAATCTGATCGATAAATAAAGTGAGTGTCGCAATGGTCATGTAGCGCAAAAAGCTAGGGTTCATATGATTTTGAGTTTTATGCAAAGAGACGATGATCGCCTTCACCAAAGAGATTGCTAATGCAGCGACCACAGAGGTCTGGATGATCAATATTGCTACCAACATCTTGGGTGTGATGCCAACAACGACCACACTTTTTATATTGACTGCCGCGTACCAGAACCTCTAGACCACCACTGCTCAGCTCAATAGCGGCACTTGAAGTGATAGTCACAAAGCGCAAATCATCGTTCAAAGAATGAAGGATGGCAAAGTCGATATCTCCCACTTTGATGGTGAGCTCAGCCTGTAAAGATGAACCAACATTACCTGCTTCACGCTCGATTTCAATTGCTTTAGTCACTTCGGAGCGAATTTCGCGAATGCGATTCCATTTGGCAAGTAATTCATCTGCGTGAGCAATGACAGGGAGACTTGCAAACTCTTCCATAAAAATGGACTCAGCTTGATTACCTGCGGCATGCGGGAAGGATTGCCAGGCCCCCTCAGCGGTAAAGGAGAGGAAGGGCGCAAGCCACTTTAAGAGATTGCGAGTGATATGAAATAGGGCATTCTGCGCAGCGCGACGGTCTGGAGAATCTGGTGCGCTGGTATAGAGGCGGTCTTTCAAGATATCTAAATAAAAACCACCTAAATCTTCTGAGCAAAATGATAGCATGCGTGCAACTGCTGGGTGGAATTCATAAGCTTTGTAATGCGCTTCGATGTCGCCTTGTAGCTGACTAGCAAGAGCCACTGCATAGCGATCAATCTCCAGCCACTGATCAACAGGCATCGCATCCTTGCTAGGATCAAAATCAGAGAGATTGGCCAATAAGAAACGCAAAGTGTTGCGAATCCGGCGATAACTTTCAGTTACGCGCTTCAAGATTTCATCAGAGATCGTCATCTCGCCGGAGTAATCTGTAGAGGCTACCCAAAGGCGAATAATTTCTGCACCAAGCTTGTCAGCAACTTGTTGTGGAGCGATCACATTACCCACTGATTTACTCATCTTGCGACCTTGGCCATCAACCGTAAAGCCATGAGTCAGGAGTGCTTTATAAGGAGGCTTGCCATCGAGCATCGAGCCGGTGAGCAATGATGAGTGGAACCAGCCGCGATGTTGGTCAGAGCCCTCTAGATACAAGTCAGCGAGACGACCATTAGGAGTTTCGGCCTCAGCTGTCAGTAGCTCATCGCGATGTGAGCCGCGAATCACATGCCAGTGGGTTGTGCCAGAGTCAAACCATACATCCAAGGTATCGCGATTTTTTTCATATTGAGCGGCTTCATCACCAAGCAACTCTGCAACTTCGAGTTTTTGCCAAGCTTCAATCCCACCTTTTTCTACACGCTTAGCTACCTCTTCCAGCAATTCAACAGTGCGGGGATGTGGTTCACCTGTTTCCTTGTGAACAAAGAACGCCATGGGTACACCCCACTGACGCTGACGAGACAATGTCCAGTCTGGACGATTGGCAATCATGCTGTGTAAGCGTTGTTTACCCCAAGCAGGGAAGAACTCTGTGCTCTCAATACCAGTTAAGGCAGTCTGGCGTAAGCTTGCATTGCCATCTGATGGCTTTTTATCCATGCTTGCAAACCACTGTGAGGTTGCACGATAAATAATGGGCGACTTATGGCGCCAACAGTGCATGTAGGAGTGGGTATAGGTTTTGTCCCGCAACAAGCTACCCGCTTCACGCATTGCCTCAACAATCTTGGGATTGGCTTTCCAAATATATTCATTGGCGAATAGTGGCAACCAAGATGCATAGACGCCATTACCCATCACTGGATTGAGAATATCTTTATCGTCTAATTTATTTGCTTTGCAGGATTTAAAGTCTTCTTCACCATAAGCAGGTGCAGAGTGAACGATGCCGGTGCCCGTATCCAGTGTGACGTATTCAGCGGGATAGATTGGTGATAGGCGTTTGTAGCCCTCATGTAAGGGGGCGAGTGGATGCCAAAAAGAAATGTTCGCTAGTTGTGCGCCTTGGCAGGTAGCAATGATCTTGCCTTCGATACCGTAGTCCTGCAAACAGGTTTCAACACGATCTTTGGCGAGCATTAAGAGTTTGTTGCCAACGTCAACCAATGCATATGTCAGCTCAGGGTGGACGTTCAATGCCTGGTTAGCAGGAATCGTCCAGGGGGTAGTCGTCCAGATCACAATTTGACCTGGCTTATTTGGTAACTCAGCAAGGCCAAAAGCTTTAGCAAGTTGTGGGCGCTGTGCATCGTCAAACGCAAAACCAACATCCACGGTTGGGTCGGTCTTGTCTTGATACTCCACTTCAGCTTCTGCCAAAGCCGAGCCGCAATCAAAACACCAGTTCACGGGTTTTAGGCCGCGGAAGACATAGCCCTTCTCCCAAATCTTGCCAAGAGCGCGGATTTCATCTGCTTCATTGCGGTAGCTCATCGTCAGGTAGGGGTTGTTCCAGTCACCCAACACGCCCAGACGCTCAAAATCCTTTTTCTGCTTGTCTACTTGAACTTGAGCGTAGGCACGAGCCTTAGCCTGAACTTCCGCAGTAGGTAGATTTTTGCCAAACTCTTTCTCAATCTGAATCTCAATTGGCATGCCATGGCAATCCCATCCAGGAACATACACCGCATCAAAACCCATCAACCAACGCGACTTGACAATCATGTCCTTCAAAATCTTATTGACCGCATGGCCAATATGAATATCGCCGTTTGCATAAGGAGGGCCATCATGCAAAATGAATTTTGTTTGATTGGCATGCGCTGCACGAATCTTTTCGTAGAGTTTATTTTTTTGCCACTGAGCAACCCATTGCGGTTCACGCTTGGCAAGATCCCCGCGCATCGGAAATGCAGTATCTAGTAGGTTGACGGGGTAAGTGTTTTCTTTTTCAGACATATGCTTTTTTCTGGAAATAATTTCTGGCGTGCTTTGCATCTGCTGCAATGGCTTTTGTAAGGGTATCGAGGTCATCATACTTTGCCTCGTCACGAATTTTTTCTAAAAGTTCTACGGTAATGATTTTTCCGTAAACATCTTGCTGGTAATCAAAAATATGGGTCTCGAGCAAGACCCGACCCTGATCTTCGACTGTAGGCCTCACTCCCAGGCTGGCTACAGCTGGTAAGGGCTTATCGCTCAGCCCTAGGACTTGAGCTGTGAAGATTCCTGTGGTTGCCGGTTTGCGATGATGTAAGTGATTGGCAACAGCGAGGTTCAAAGTTGGGAAGCCGAGTTGCCGACCAAGTTTTTGACCATGAATGACATGGCCAGAAATTCCATATGGCCGACCTAATAATTTTTCTACTTGATTCATGTCCCCATCAGCAAGCGCGGTACGCAAAGCTGAACTTGAGATCCGTTCGCCATCTTCCAAAATGGTTTGGATGCTTGAAACTTGAAAGCCATATTGTTCACCAGCGGCTTGAAGGGTTTCAAAATTACCTGCACGTTTTGCACCATAGCAAAAATCATCGCCAATCAAAATCCATTTTGCGTTAAGGCGCTTGACAATAATTTCCGAAACGAATTGTTCAGGCGTGAGTCGAGCAAAAGCGGAGTTGAAGTGTTCCACCACCACACGGTCAATTCCGAGTTCAGATAGAGCGGCTAATTTATCCCGCAGGTTCAAAATTCGTGGGGGCGCTTCTTCGGGCGAGAAGAATTCTTTGGGATGCGGCTCAAAGGTCATGACGCAACTGACGAGCTTCCGCTCTTTGGCTCCTTCAACCAACTGCTTGAGCAGGGCGCGATGACCCCTGTGCACCCCATCGAAATTACCGATGGTCAGAGCACAAGCAGGTCCAGCAGAAAACTGGGTGGGGCCACGGAATACGTTCACAAAATCGCTTTCAGGGTAGCCATCAATTATATTGTGGGCATGC
>Ga0136644_10004113_pt1 | contig 10780 bp, 5 predicted proteins | sample C_130820_EF_Meta_FD_94780 | JGI IMG/M metagenome (GOLD analysis project Ga0136644, IMG submission 94780) | Freshwater microbial communities from Lake Croche, Canada to study carbon cycling - C_130820_EF_MetaG (v2) (version 2) | ecosystem: Environmental > Aquatic > Freshwater > Lake | place: Lake...
CTATTTCCTCAAGGCCGCCGAGCAGGACCGCCGCACCGCTGATCTCGTGCAGGAGATCCGCGACATCGACTACCTCGAGGCCGACAGCGAGGTCGATGCCCTGCTGTTGGAAAGCCGGCTCGTCAAGGACGTGCAGCCGCGGTTCAACTCCGACCTCAAGGACGACAAGACATTCCCCTATCTGCAGATCACGACCCACGAGGATTTCCCCCGGGTCGAGTTCACTCGCACGCCGAGGCAGAAGGGCGTGAAGCTCTACGGCCCGTTCACGAGCGCCGGCAGCCTTCGCGGCGCAATCGTGGTTCTGCAGCGGATCTTCAAATTCCGCACCTGCTCACTCGACATCGATGCCAACGACGAGCAATGGCGGTGGTTCCGGCCATGCCTGCTCGCCTCGATCGACCAATGCACCGCACCCTGCAATCTGCGGATCTCGAAAGACGAGTACCGCCGCGACATCAACCGTCTGAAGACATTTCTCGACGGCGGCAAGAAACGCCTGCTCGAGGAGATGAAGCTGGAGATGCTCGCCGCCTCGGGTCGGCTCGAATTCGAACAGGCCGCACGGCTCCGTGATGAGATTCGGCTGCTGGAAACGCTCGATCAGCGGGGTGATCTGGAGGAGCACGTGCAGCCGGAGGTGTTTCTCGTCGATCCGAAGAAGGGACTGGCGGGCCTCGAGAAGGTGCTCGGGCTGCCGCGGCCACCGCGTGTGATCGAAGGGGTCGACATCGCCCATCTGGCCGGCAACGAGACGGTCGCGAGTCTTGTGCAGTTCATCGATGGGCTGCCGTTCAAGCCGGGTTACAAACGCTATCGCATCAAGACGGTGGCCGGCATTGACGACTTCAAGAGTATTCACGAGGTGGTGTCACGGCGGTTTGCCCGGCTCGTCCGCGAAGGGGCCCCGCTTCCGGACATCTTCCTGGTGGACGGCGGCAAGGGCCAACTCTCGGCGGCCATGGATGCACTCGAGTCGCTGGGGATCGAGGCTCCCTGCGTGATCTCGCTGGCCAAGCGGGAGGAGGAGGTCTTCCTGCCTGGCCGGAGCGAGCCGCTTCGGCTGTCACGGGACTCCTATTCGCTGCGATTGCTGGAATACGTCCGGGACGAAGCCCATCGCTTCGCGCAGCACTACCACCACCTGCTCCGCAGCAAGCGGTCGTTCGACGAGGATCGCTGAGCCGATCGCTCTCGGGGCCACATCGCCGGCACGGGGTGCTGCGGTTTCCCCTCCCTTTTCTGGCGAAGTCCGACGCCGCCGGCCACCGGGCATTGCCTCCATTCCGTGCAGTCGAGTGCCCAGAACCCGTGCACGTCCGGCCTGATGACCACGCAGCCGACGGGCTTTCTGTTTCGCGGCATCAAAAAAATGCCAGTAAATATTGGCCGAATCAAAGCTGACGGCCTGCGGCCAAAAATGTTTTCATGACCACAGCGGTTTGGCATCGATTTTGCAGTCTCTCACCGCTGGCGGTGCTGAGACCCGCTGACTGGAAGACAAGCGTTCCGGAGACGCCCTTCCGGTGCTCCCTGTGTTTCCTTCTGGAGGTGAGCGATGCGCGTGTTTCTTGCCCATGCGGCCCTGCGGCCGCTGGTTCTTTCGTTGTTCTCCCGACCGTGTTACGGCGGGCCTGCGACATCCTGACCTCGCATCGTGCCCGACCGGAACCGCCGGTGGCGTTCGATTGCACGGTGTAACCGTCGTTCGCCGGTGGAAGAACTTTCTTGAAAGGATCCAATTCGATGGTGCGGATGATTCCACGTCTCATGTCTCTTTTCGTTGGTCTGTCGTGGTGCGGCGAGTTGTGGGCCCAGGAGGCCTCTGCACCGCACTTGAAAGGCACGTACGACACCGGGTCGATCGCCTGGATTCTCGTCAGTGCGGCGCTCGTATTCTTCATGATGCCCGGCTTGGCCCTGTTCTACGGCGGCATGGTCCGTGCGAAGAACGTGCTCAACATGTTCATGCTCGTGATGGTGTGCATTCCGCTCATCGCGGTGGAATGGGTGGCGTATGGCTACAACATGGCCTTTGCCGTGCCCTCGGCGATCGCCGTTGACGCTGGGAAGGGCCCGGACGGCAATGATCTACCCAAGCACAGCTATCTGGGCTGGGATCCAGGTCTCGTGTTCATGAAGTCGTTCGCCGAATTGGGCGTCGACGGCACGAATGCCTACGAGCGGATCGTGACCAGCGGCGACACGGTCGAGGCCACGCCGAACGGTGTGCCAGAAATGCTCTTCGCCATCTACCAGATGATGTTCGCGATCATCACGCCGGCCCTGATCGTAGGTGCGATCGCCGAACGGGTGAAGTTCAGCGCCTGGTGCTTGTTCGCCGTCCTCTGGGCGACGATCGTCTACAACCCGGTCTGCCACTGGGTCTGGAACGTCAACGGCTGGCTTTTCCAGAAGGGCGTACTCGACTTTGCCGGTGGCACTGTCGTCCACGTGCTCGCAGGCGTGTCGGCCCTGGCCTTGCTGATGATCCTTCCCAAGCGTCGGGGCTATCCCGGTGCGCAGTTCGTGCCCCACAGCGTGGGCTGGACCCTGATCGGCGCTGCCATGCTGATGGTGGGCTGGTTCGGATTCAACTCCGGTTCCGCCATTGCCGTCGGCAAGGACTTCCTGCCGGTGGCCGGCGGTGTCGCCGTGCTGGCATTCGCCACGACGGCGATCGCCGGTAGTGCCGCTTCAGGGGCATGGATGTTTGCCGAATGGCTCAAGGTGGGGAAGCCGACTGCCCTCGGGTTTGCCTCCGGCATGGTGGCAGGCCTCGTGGCGATCACTCCCTGTGCCGGCCACGTCAGCCCGCTGGGTGCCCTGATCATCGGGATCCTTGGCGGCGTCGTCTGCTTTCTCGCGGTGCAGGCCAAGCCGCTGCTGGGATATGACGACTCGCTCGACGTCGTCGGCGTCCACGGCGTGGGCGGTGCACTCGGGGCCCTGCTCGTAGGAATCTTTTGCATCCGTCCGGTGGCGGGCAGTGTCGATCAGCTCATGATCCAGCTCCAGGGCCTGCTCTGGAGCGGCGGCTACGCGTTCGTGTGCACGTTGGTGCTGGGGCTCTTGATCGACAAGACGATTGGCTTCACGGTGCATCCAAATGCGGAGGCCGAGGGTCTCGACATCAACGAGCATGGTGAGTCTGCCTATCACCTGAACTAAACCTGGCGCAGCCCAGGCCTGCAAGCCAGAAGGGTGCCCCAACGGTCTGGGTGTGTACTCCGCAATTACACACCCAGGCCGGGGCATTCCCTGGCGCATCGGCCCGGCCCCCGAATCCGAACCGCCCCGGCCCCGTGCTTCTGCTTAGGCTCCGCCTCTGCAATCGCACGGGGCTGGTCTTTTTGGATGGTCAATCCTGCCTCATGAACTGACATCATCGAGACGACGGCGGAGAACTGGAAAAATGGAGGGCTTGCCGCTGATTTTTGGCTTCGAGAAAGCTGCCCATTCCCTCTGGATTCCACCACGCTATTTCACGATGCTCCCGCCCCGCACGCGAGCCGTCGCGGCTCATTGGCGAAAGGAGCAATGCCGTGGTTGGAGTTGGACATCATCCGTCGCCCAGACAGCCAGCAGGCGACCGACCAGCTGCCTGGATCGGCGCGACGATCATGGTGATCATGGCGCCGGCCTGCCTCTGCCCGTTCACGTCCGCATTCGCGAAGGATTCGTCGCCCACACCCGTGCCCATCGCGGTCATCGAGGCCGGCACGTCGGTGGACGATCCTGAGCGTGATCGCTGGAACCGGATCGTGCTCCTCGCCACCACTCGGTTCGCCAGCGGCGATACAGACGATGTCTCCGAATCCATCAAGGAAATCGTCACCGGATTCACGTTCGTAATTCTCGCCACCGTGCGACCGGTCGAGCCACCGTCCGACGGCGGGGAAGCCCCTCGGCACGAACTCGTCGAGGTTGGTGTCGGCAACTGCATGTCGGTGAACGACCGACTGACCGTGGTCGCGCCCGATGCCACGAAGGAGGGCCCTTCGCTCGACTTCCTCGGGAGACAGGTGCTGAACGCCAAGCATAAGAACCTCGGAGAGATCACCTGTGTCGGCAAACACGAAACAGCCGTCGTGTTCGATGTGCCCACGCTCATGCTGCGGGGCGACGAGCACGAGGACCTCATCGTCCGGCACCTGGTACGAATTGACCCACAATCGGGCGCCTGTTCGACATGCGCATGGCTGATGGCCATCACCGACGACGGTGGCGTTGTTCCAGTCGAGGAACCGCTGCGGCTTATCGACGGCGGCACCCGTGAAGAGCGGCCCATCCATGTCGATGGCGCACGATTCGCCTTCGGACTTCCCACGAAGCGGGCGTTTGCCGTGGAGGACCTGCCTCCCGGCCAACGCGTCGACTGGTCCACTTCCCTGCGGACCGCCGCCGACGTGCCCACCTATTCGAAAGAAGTCCTCGATCGTCTCACCACCGAACTCGACACCGCGATCGCCAGCCTCCGCACGCTCCGCTCAGCGGAACGCTGACGCAAGGCAACTTGCGTGAAGCCTGCGAGCGTCTCTTCGTACCGTTCGAGGAGCCGGAGGTCGGTGGAAGCCGAAGCGAGTAGGCGTATCCTCGCCCCGAGTCGGAGCCCTCCGCCGCCGGGACGGAGGACGCAGTCATGTCGCCGACCCCCGGCGGCCTGTGCCGTGCGCGTTGTTGCAACGTCACCGGCTGTGCATGTCGGACGACACGCCACCGGCGGCCGGCACGTAACACATCCGCGCGTAGTCCATCACCATGCGGTGCGCACTGAACCGCCACGCCAGTGAACTGATCGAGTTCATCATCATCCTGATCCACGCCCGCGGCAGGCCGTCGCTGTCGCGGTCGTAGAAGAGCGGGATCACCTCCTGCTCGAGCACCTTGTAGAGCGCCTCACCGTCACGATGATCGGTGATCTCGTCATTGGCATGAGTCTCGCCTCGGCCGATGGCGAAGCCGTTCCGACCGTCGAAGGCTTCCGCCCACCAGCCGTCGAGAATCGAGCAGTTGAGGCCGCCGTTGTAGACCACCTTTTGGCCGCTCGTGCCCGAGGCTTCGAGCGGTCGTCGCGGGTTGTTGAGCCACACGTCCACGCCCTGGATGAGGTGCCGACAGACGTTGATGTCGTAGTCTTCCACGAAGACGACGCGGCCGGCGAAGCGGCTGTCGTGCCGCAGGTTGGCGATCTTGCGGATCAATGCCTTGCCTGGCTCGTCCGCCGGATGCGACTTGCCTGCATAGATGATCTGGATCGGCCGGTCGGCGCAGCTGATCAGCCCGTAGAGGCGATCAAGATCCGCGAGCACGAGATCTGCCCGCTTGTAGGTGGCGAACCGCCGCGCGAAGCCGATCGTGAGAATATTCGGATCGAGCACCGAACGTGCCAACTCCACGGCCTCGTCGCACTCACCCCGCCGCCGACACTGCCGCGCCAGCCGCCGCCGCACGAACTGCAGGAGCAGGTTCTTGAGCGCGTAGTGCGTCTCCCAGAGCTCGCCCGGGTCGCACTCGTGGATCTTCTGCCAGATATCGGGCTCGCCCATCCGGCGCAACCAGTTGGAGGGAAAGATGCGGTCGTAAAGTTGGAGCATCTGCCACGAAAGCCAACTCGGCACGTGCACGCCGTTGGTGATGTGGCCGATCGGCACCTCCTCCTCCACCCGCCATGGCCAGAGGCCCGACCACATCTTGCGGCTGACATGGCCGTGCAATGCACTGACGGCATTCGCCCGCCGGGACATCTTCAACCCCAGCACCGTCATGCAGAACGGCTCGCTGTTGTTGTGGGGTTCGACCCGTCCCAGCCCCATGAGCTGGTCATGGGAAATGCCCAGCGAATCCCGCATCGGGCCGAGGTATTCCTCGATCAGACCGCCGTCGAACCGGTCGTGGCCGGCCGGCACCGGCGTGTGCGTCGTGAACACCGTCTGCCGGGCCACTCTGCGAACCGCGTCATCGAACGAGTAGCCGTCCCGCTCCATCCGGCCGCGGACGGCCTCCAGCGTGGCGAATACCGAATGTCCCTCGTTGAGATGGTAGACGCCGGGCACGATCCCCATCGCCCGGATGGCCCGCACACCGCCCACGCCCAACACGAGTTCCTGACGGATCCGCAGCCGTGAATCCCCGCCGTAGAGTCGGCTCGTCAGTTCGCGGTCTTCCGGATTGTTCACCTCGACATCTGAGTCAAGCAGGAAGAGGTTGATGCGGCCCACCGCCATCTTCCAGACCTTGGCGAAAATCGGTCCCGAACGCGTATCGATCTGCACGGTGATCGGCTTGCCATCGGCGCCGAGTGCCGGTTCGATCGGCAAAGCCTCGGTCCGCGATTGCAGATACTCCTCGTGCTGGTAGCCATCGATGTCGAGCTGCTGTTTGAAGTAGCCCTGGTCATAGAACAAACCCACCGCGATCAGCGGGATGCCCAGGCCGCTGGCACTCTTGATGTGGTCGCCGGAGAGCACGCCCAAGCCGCCGGAATAAATCGGCACCGATTCGTGGATGCCGAACTCGGCGGAAAAATAGACCACCGGCTTCGAGCCAAGCACACCGGCGTGCACGTTGCTCCAGGTCGATTCCCCCGCCATGTATTCCTTGAGTCGGCGATACGCCTGATTAATCCGGCTGTAGAGCACCAACTCGGCGGCCCTCGCCTCCAGGCGTTCCGGGGTGAACTCGGCAAGCAGCGCGATCGGGTTGTGGTCGAGTTGACGCCAGCGGATCGGGTCGAGCTCCCGAAAAAGGTTGGTCACCTCCGGATGCCAGCTCCACCAGAGATTGCGGGCCAAGGCCATGCACTTGTCGTAGAGATTCTGGGGCGACAGTTCATCCAATCGCGGCGGGGCGTGCTGCGGGGTGCTTGCAACTCCGTTCGTGACAGAGGCTGCAGCAGGACTTCTGGACGCACTGGTGGCGCCGACTTCTTCAGCCTGGCTCATGGTGTGGCTCCGGACGTGATGTGGAGAGGTGGGGGGAACCTGCCAGAAGGACTCGGAGTATACAGCCCGGCGATTTTCAGGCGACCCCCGCCCGGCATGACCTTCTCCCTGCATAATGGCGAGATGTTCAAGCCAGGCTTCCAAAAACACGATCCCGTCGCGGTGGCCGCCCTCTGCGACGAGTTGACCTCGCTCGCGACGCAGACCGCCGAGGTCGGGCCATGGAAAAGCGGCGCGTTCGCCGCCTTGGCGCGATCCGGTGCGTTGGCCGGATTCATCCCCGCCGACTGCGGCGGGACCGAGGCCGGCGAGCCGGCTCTTCTCACGCTGTTGACCGCCATCGCAACCCGCTGCCTGACCACGGCGCTCGTCCTCTCCCAGTGGGCCAGCGGCTGCAGGATCATTGCGGGTGGCGAACAGTCCATTCGGAGAAGTCGGCTGCCTGCCCTGGCCCGCGGCGAAACGCCGACCACGGTCGGCATCTCGCAGCTCTCGACGAGCCGCCGCCATCTCGGCTCACCGGCGCTGGTTGCAGCACGCTGCGACGGCACGTGGAGGCTGAATGGCCTCTGCCCCTGGGTCACCGGCGCCGACTCGAGCAACACGCTCGTCACGGGCGCCATGACCGAGACGGGCGAGCAGTTGTTCTTCGTGGTGCCGACCGCTGCGATCGGCCTCGACATCGCGCCGCCGCTGCATCTGCTCGCGCTTTCCGGAAGCCGGACGTCGAGCGTCGCCTTCCGTGATGTCGAGCCGGCCGACGTGATCGTACCGGCCGAAGCAGGAGTGAGGACGGGCGGTCTGGCGACCACGGCGCTCGCGGTGGGTGCCACCCGAGCGTCTATCGCGATCATCGACGAAGAGGCCAACGCACGATCGGCACTCCAACCGGTGGCCGCCGGCCTGTGGGCCGAGGTGGATGAACTTGCGCAGCGACTCGAAACGGCCGCCGAGCACGGCATCGAACCAGCCGATCGCGACCGTCTTCGGGCCCATGCCAACGGCCTGGTGGTACGGGCCGCACAGGCGGCTCTGACCGCCTCGAAGGGGGCAGGCTTCGTGGCCGGCCATCCTGCGGAGCGGCTCGTCCGCGAGTCGCTGTTTTTTATGGTCTGGAGCTGCCCGCAGTCGGTCTCGACGGCCGTCATGTGCCAACTGGCTGGGCTTGGCAGTCCGTAGCAGCATCGTTCATCGTTTTGTCAGTCATTTCCTCTCGCACTTCCACGACGAGACACCGCCATGAACACCCCACGCATGCACCTGCTCCTTGTCAGCGCGGTCACTGCCGCGTTCATCCACGCCGGACCAGCGTCTGCGCAGGCCACTCGCTTCGAGGCGCTCAGCAACCTGCCGTTCGCGGAGAACAGGCCCACGCAGGAGACCGCCCAGACCCTGCGAGACGAGCTGCTCTTCCAACGCGCAACACAGGCCTATCTCTGGGCCATGCCACTCATCAACACGCTCGGGATGAAGGTCGGCTCGGAAAAAGTCTTCGGCGCCGGCTACGACGTCCTCCCGGTCTGGAAGAAGCGGCTCGACGCCAAGACGCTGATCACGACCCCCAACTCCGATGTCATCTACGCGATGGGCTACGTCGACCTCGGCAAGGACGGACCGCTGGTGTTCGAGGCTCCGCCGAACCTCCAGGGCATTCTGCTCGATGCCTGGCAGCGGCCAATCCCGGTCGATGGCGGCAGGTTCTTCGGAGACGTCGGCCTGCCGGGCCCCGACGCCGGCAAGGGTGGAAGCTTTCTACTGCTGCCGCCCGGCTACGAGGGGACGGTGCCGGACGGTTTTTTCGTCTACCGTTCACCGACCAACAACGTGTTCATTTTTCTGCGCGCGTTCTATACAGACCCGAAGAGCCTGTCGCCAGCCGTCGCGCTCATCGAACAATCGAAGATCTATCCGCTCACCGGCAGGCAAAACGCCAGGCCGATGCAGTTTCCCGATGCCTCCGGTGTGCCGGTCAACATGCTGCCGATCAGCGACGGCACCGCCTTCGATGAACTCAAAAAACTCGTGGACCGCGAGGGCAACAGCCTCGCCGACTCCGATTCGCTCGGCATGCTGGCATCGATCGGCATCGCCAAGGGCCGGCCCTTCGAGCCCGACGCAAAGACACGGGCGATCCTCGATCACGCCGCGAGGACGGCTTTCAAGATGAGCCGAGTCATCGGCTTTGAGGAGGTGGTCGCCGGTCGCTCCCTACGGATCTATCCCGATCGGCGGTGGATCAATCCCATGGCTGACGCGACCCCTGAGAATCTCGGCGGGCCTTTCGATCTCGGGTGGCGGCGGGTGGCAGGCGGGTATCTCGACCTCGATGCCCGGATCTGGTTCTTCACCAACTACTACTCGGTCAGCCCCGGCATGCTGTCGCAGACTTCAGGCCGTGGTGCGAAGTACATGATCGCCTTCGTCGACGGCAATGGTGCGAACCTGTCGGGTGGCAGCAGCTACCGTCTTCGTCTGCCTCGCGACATCCCGGCCGCCAACTTCTGGTCGGTGACGCTCTACGATGCCGAAAACGGCTCGGGGCTCGCCAACGGCCAGCCGTTCCCGTCGCTGGGTTCGCGCGACACCCCGACGCAGAACTCAGACGGCAGCACGGACCTCTTCCTCGGGCCCACGGCGCCCGCCGGCAAGGAGGGAAACTGGCTCGCCACGGTGCCCGGTAAGGGCTATTTCGCCGTCCTTCGGCTCTACGGCCCGACCGAAGCCGCCATCAACAAGAGCTGGAAGCCGGGCGACATCGAGAAGGTTCCATGACCTTGCAACGACGATTTTCAGACACATCCGCCGGGAAGCACCAATGACGACCATTTCCAGAGGACTCGTCCTCGCCGCCACACTCATAACCGCCCTCACGTTCCCCGCGGCACATGCGCAGCTCCTGCCCACCACCGGGAGCGTCGCATCCAGACTCGGCCCACTCGAACTGGAAAACGGCTATCCCACCGATGCGACCGTCACCAAACTCTTCGACGACATCGACTATCAGCGGGCCTGCCAGGCTTATCTCTGGGCCCTGCCACTGATGGCGATGCAGCAGTGGCAGGGCGAGCACCTCACCAAGTTTGGTGCCGGCAAGCTCGACTACGTCGACTACCTGACCTTCCAGGACAAGCTCGGCCTTCTCACGGCCAATGCCACGACGCCATACATCATGGCGTTTCCCAATCTGAAGGAGACCGGACCGCTGGTGTTCGAGGTGCCCGCCGGTCTAACGGCGGGCGGCTTCACCGATTTCTGGCAGCGACCCATCACCGATTCAGGCCAGACCGGCCCCGATAAGGGTGCTGGCGGCAGGTATCTGCTCCTCGGCCCAGATGATCCGGAGATGAAGCCGGAGGGGTACTACGTCTTTCGTTCTCCCACGGCGAACGTTTTTTCTGCCCACCGCGTGCTCGATCCTGATCCGGCCAAAGCCAGGCTGCTGATCGACGGGTTGAAGATCTATCCCTACAGACAGCGAGAAACCCCGGCGGCGACGCGGCACATCTCGCCGGCAGGTCGCCCATGGAGCGGCGAACAGCCGCGTGGCCTCGCCTACTGGGAAGGCCTCTCGAAGATCATCCAGGAGGAACCAGTCCACGAGCGTGATCGGATGATGATGGGAATGCTCCAGCCGCTGGGCATCGAAAAAGGGAAGCCGTTCAATCCCACCGAGCGGCAGAAGCAGATCCTCATCGACGCCACGCAGACCGGCGAGGTGATGGCGCGGGCCATCGCCTACCAGAAGCGGTTTGAAGGCGCAAAAGTCTGGCCCAACAGGAACTGGGAGATCTCGCTGTTCCTCAAGGAGACCAATCAGGAAGCCCCGCACCACACGC
>Ga0136644_10004117_pt1 | contig 10774 bp, 12 predicted proteins | sample C_130820_EF_Meta_FD_94780 | JGI IMG/M metagenome (GOLD analysis project Ga0136644, IMG submission 94780) | Freshwater microbial communities from Lake Croche, Canada to study carbon cycling - C_130820_EF_MetaG (v2) (version 2) | ecosystem: Environmental > Aquatic > Freshwater > Lake | place...
ATCCATCCATACTTCGATGTCTTTGCCCACAGCATCCACAATTCCTGGGAGTGCTGCGATGCTAGAGATGGCGCCATCTAATTGACGCCCGCCATGATTAGAAACAATCAGAGCATCAGCACCAGAGTTTGCCGCAGTGCGAGCATCTTCTTCATCTAAGATGCCTTTGATAATGAGCTTGCCGCCCCAGAGTTTCTTGATCCATTCCACATCGCCCCAATTGAGCCCTGGATCAAATTGTTCAGCCGTCCAAGAGGAGAGGGAAGACATATTGCCTACCCCAGTAGCGTGGCCAACAATATTACGGAAGGTTCTGCGTGGGGTCATCGCCATACCTAGGCACCAACGGGGCTTGGTAGCCATATTGATCATATTAGCAAGCGTGAGTTTGGGTGGTGCACTTAGGCCGTTCTTCAGGTCTTTATGACGTTGCCCCAATATTTGTAAATCCAGTGTGAGTACGAGAGCTGAGCACTTGGCAGCTTTAGCACGCTCAATTAAACGCTCAATAAAGCCACGATCTTTCATCACATACAGCTGAAACCAAAAAGGCTTGGTGGTACGCTCTGCTACATCTTCAATGGAGCAAATGCTCATGGTCGATAAGCAAAAAGGTACGCCAAATTTTTCGGCTGCCTTGGCTGCCAAAATTTCACCATCAGCATGTTGCATGCCAGTCAGACCGGTTGGTGCAAGTGCTACTGGCATCGTGACTTCTTGGCCGACCATAGTTGTTTTGGTCGTACGGTTAGTCATATCGACAGCAACGCGTTGACGCAATTTAATCTTTTGAAAATCCGATTCATTGGCGCGATAGGTGGATTCAGTCCAAGATCCAGAGTCTGCATAGTCGTAGAACATCTTTGGGGTGCGCTTCTGATGGAGCACTCTTAAATCTTCGATATTGGTAATGATTGCCACTAGTTGCCCTTCTAATAATTGCTTTTGTTCTGAAGCTATTGCCTAAATTAAGCTCTATCTTAGCAATACCCAGGATTTCTTCCTACAATGCTAGATTGTCCCTTCTTAGGGCTCAGTCCCTCCATCCTTTCTGAATGCACCAGCTGAACTTTGCCACCATCTTGAATTTATTGATCGCAACCGCTCTATGGGCTGGTAATGCGATTGCAGGCCGTATTTTGGTCTCAAGTGCTGCAGTTTCCCCGATTACCTTGAGCGCTGTTCGGTGGGGTTTGGCGGCATTGCTTTTATTACCCCTTGGCTGGCGGGTTTTTTCTCCGAACAGCCCTTTGTGGCAAAACAAGCGGCGTTTTGTGCTCTTGGGATTATTTGGAGTCGGTAGTTACAACGTACTGCTGTATCTGGCCCTAGAAACTTCCACCGCTATTAATGTCACATTGATTGGTGCCAGTATGCCGATTTGGATGTTATTCATTGGCGCCGTTTTTTATCAAACCAAACCCAGCGCATTGCAGTTGTTAGGTGCAGTGGTTTCTATATTGGGCGTATCGATTGTCTTAACCCGAGGGGATTTAAGTGCCTTGCTCTCGATGCAAATGGTTACTGGCGATCTCTTCATTATGTTGGCCACATGCTTGTGGGCTTTCTATAGCTGGATGATAAGTCGCCCGGGCTCAAGTACCGAGCGCCAATGGCCATGGGCAGAATTTTTAATGGCACAGGTATTTGTAGGCTTATTGTGGACAGGATTCTTCGATGGTTTTGAGATTGCTGCTGGTCATGCTTATTTAGATCTCAATCTTTGGACGGCATCACTGATTCTTTTTGTTGCAGTGGGCCCATCGCTAATTGCTTATCGCTGCTGGGGATTGGGTGTGAATGGAGCAGGGCCTACAGTTGCCGCTTTCTTTGCGAACTTCATTCCCTTGTTCACAGCAATCTTGTCCGCTGCCATGCTTGGGGAGCCTCCGCAGTTGTTTCATGGGGCGGCATTTGCTTTGATTGTTGGCGGGATCGTGATTTCTGCCAAAAAGAGGTGAGTCTGGCAAAGTCCCTGAAAAACGCCCAAATGGACATTAGAGGAGGGGTTTTCATCAGATTGCCCAAAAAACGTGCTAAATCGGTATCATTTAGGGCTAATCACAGAAATCCCTAGGAAATTACTATGCCAGGTTTACTCCCCCACGTTGATCCAGACGGTTTATTAGAGTTCTCGGTTGTTTATACCGATCGCTCCCTAAATCACATGTCCGAAGAGTTCAAGCGCGTGATGGTTGACATTTCTAGCGTCTTGAAAGATGCCTATAACGCCAGTTCAGCGGTGATTGTTCCTGGCAGTGGCACTTTCGGTATGGAAGCAGTTGCACGTCAATTTGCAAACAATGAAAAGTGCCTGGTCTTACGTAACGGTTGGTTTAGCTATCGTTGGACCCAAATTTTTGACTTGGCCAATATTACGAGCGATGTCACAGTAATTAAAGGGCGTCAGTTAGAGGCCTCCACTCAAGGTGTATTTGCTCCGGCCCCGATTGAAGAGGTCGTTGCTTTTATTCAAAAAGAAAAGCCTGCCGTCGTATTTGCGCCGCATGTTGAAACTTCTGCCGGCATCATCTTGTCCGATGATTACCTTAAAGCAGTTGGCGCAGCGGTTCGTTCCGTTGGTGGTTTATTTGTTTTGGATTGCATTGCTTCCGGCGCTATGTGGGTAGATATGAAAGCCTGCAATGTTGACGTATTAATTACTGCCCCACAAAAAGGTTGGAGCAGTTCACCATGCTGCGCATTAATCGCATTAGGTGAAAGAGCGAGCGAGAAAATTGAAAGCACTCAAAGCAGCAGCTTCTCGATGGATCTCAAGAAATGGTTGCAGATCATGGAAGCCTACGAAAAAGGTGGTCACGTGTATCACACCACTATGCCTACAGATGCGCTCAAGATCTTACGCAACGTCATGAAAGAAACTCAAGCATTAGGCTTTGCAGCATTAAAAGCCAAGCAAGTGGAGTTGGGTACCAAGGTACGCGAGCTTTTAGTATCTAAAGGCTATCACTCTGTCGCTGCTCAAGGCTTTCAAGCCCCCTGTGTAGTGGTGAGTTATACCAAGGATGCTGATATCCAGTCTGGCAAAAAGTTCATTGCACTGGGTTTGCAAACCGCAGCTGGCGTACCTTTGCAGTGCGACGAAAGACCTGACTTCCGTACTTTCCGGATCGGTTTATTTGGCCTAGAGAAGTTAGCTCATGTTGACCGTGCCGTGGGTCATTTGGCTGCAGCCTTAGAGAAAATTACTGAGGCTGAAGCACAGCCTGCGTAATTGCGATCCACTCTGAATAAAGGCCATCTTTGATGGCCTTTTTCTTTTAGCCGTTTTGCTAAATTTTTGGGTATTATTGATCTATCTACAAACCATCTTGGAGAATCACATGATTTCTCGTATCGCTCGTTTAAGCTTGGCTACCCTAATTACTGCCGCAATTGGTATTTCTCCAATGTCCGTCATGGCTGCTGATCCAGCGCCGGCTCCAGCTCCTGTTGCAGCTCCAGCCGCTGCTCCTGCTGAAGCGCCGATGAATAAAGCTGCCGAGAAGAAGGCTGCAAAGAAAGCGAAGAAAGAAAAGAAAGCGGAGAAAAAAGCCAAGAAGAAGTCTAAGAAGAAAGCTAAAGCTGCTGCAGAGCAAGCTGCTCAATAAGTTTAGCGTTGGATTTTCCCTCAATCAATTGAGGGATCAGTCTTATCAGAGTCATCGAGCGCGCAGGTGTTCGATGACTTTTTCTTTAGCTAGGCTTGAATCAGTTGATTGAGTAGGCTTCGCATTTCTAAAACAGTCTCAGATGGTGTTAAGCCTAATGGACCAATGCCTTGTGCAACCAGACTATCAGCCGCCACAGCATGAAGCTGAACCGCAAGTTGAGTGGCTTGCCATAAGTTGAGTTGGTGTCGCACACCCTGGACTGCAAGCGCTGCAATACTGCCAGTTAAAACATCCCCCATGCCACCAGTTCCCATACCGGGATTACCTTCTTGGCATTCCAGTGTGGAGATCTGGGGGGAGGCTAGCAAAGTATGTTGACCTTTTAGTACAACAATAGATTGCGTCAGAGAAACTAACTTCTCTACTGCACTAGGACGATCTGCTTGAATAATTTCAGGTGTGCACTGAAGAAGTCTAGCCGCCTCACCTGGGTGAGGTGTGAGCACCGATTGACCTGGAAAGATGTGATTGCGTGATTGAAGCGCACTCAAGAGCTCTGGAGATTGTGCTATCGAGTTGATGGCATCAGCATCAATCACCAATGGTATGTTGGAGTAAGCAAGGGTAGCTCTTAGCCATTGCGTTGCTTGTTCAGAAATCCCAAGTCCAGGGCCAATTGCAATGAGATCTGGTCGATGCTTTGCTAGGACTTGCTCAGGTTCAAGGTTGGCAAGTTGAATCATCAGCTCAGGCGAATCGAAGTCTGCGTGAGCGCTTGCTGGATCCAGCATTTCTAGAATTGTCCAGCCTGCACCTAAATGGAGGCAAGCCTTGCCTGCGAGTAAAAGGGCGCCCGCCATTCCAGGAGCGCCGCCAATCAGCAGCGCTTTGCCAGCGTTGCCCTTGTGCTCAGCGGGACTGCGCTTGAGTAATTTGCTGAGGTTTAGTGCGGCTAGCGTATTCATATAAACAGTATCGCTCCAATCGTGGACGGTGAGAACATCCCCATGACAGGAAACATTTCATCTAAAGCTGGCAATAAAAAACCGCGGCGGACCGCGGTTTGATTTGTGCTCAAGAAGAAATTATTTCTTAGCGTCAGCTGCAGGGGCTGCTGTTGGTGCAGCTGGAGCTGCTGCAGGTGCATCTTTTTTCGCTTCTTCAGCATGAGTCGCTTCAGCGCCGTGCTTTTCGCCGCTCATATCAACGTTACCGTCGCCTTTGAGGAGTAAATAGGCTGTGGCACCAATTAATACTAGTACCATGATGATGATTGAACGGTTGCTCATTGCTTTTCCTTCGGTTTGGTTGAAATTGAGGCTATCTTAACCCCTGTTATGCACTGGGTAAATCCCAAGAAGCCCTAAGTCCTTGTTGTTGAGGACCAATTAGGTGTTAATACTAATTTTTGGGAATGGGTTTAAGAATCCATGGTGTCGTATTAAGGTCAAATGCAAGAGGTAAGATGGGGTAATACTGATCTTGAAGGTAATCGCATGAGCCCAAAGCTGCCTATTAATAACGCGCAGACTATTAGCGACTTCTTAACGCTTGCGCCGCATGAACTTTCTGAAGAAACCTCTGAAGAATCCTCCAAGTTTGCTTTTGATGATGAGGCATTTTTAGCGCGTCGAGAAACAATTGGGATTCGGTTTGAACTTGAATTATTGAAGCCCGAAATTCTATTGCATGAACACGGCATTGATCACACTATTACTGTATTTGGCTCTACCAGATTTGTGAGTCATGAAAAGGCTCTCGAGATGGCAAGAGATGCACAAACGCCTGAGGCTAAAAAGAATGCAAATAAAGCCTTGTTGCACAGTCATTACTATGAATCCGCGCGGGAGTTCGGCGGTCTAGTTGCACGCTATAACGCTACGCAAGAGTTAGAGTCTAATAAGTTGCACATTTGTACCGGCGGTGGTCCAGGAGTAATGGAGGCTGCTAATCGTGGTGCATTTGAGGCGGGGGATAAAACCATTGGTTTTAATATCAGTCTCCCACGAGAGCAGCACCCCAATCCTTACATTAGCCCTGGCTTAAGTTTTCGTTTCCACTATTTCGCATTGCGTAAGATGCACTTCATGTTGCGGGCGCGGGCAATCGTTGCTTTCCCGGGCGGCTTTGGTTCATTCGATGAACTCTTTGAAGTACTGACCTTGATGCAGACTAAAAAGGTAGTGCGCTTCCCAGTGATTTTGGTTGGCAAGGATTTTTGGACTGGAATGGTGAAATTTGATCAGATGGTCGAATTTGGTGTGATTGATGAGGCAGATATGCAAGTGATCCACTTTGTAGAGTCTGCAGAGGAAGCCTGGAACATTATCAAAACTCACTATCAATTAGGCTAGCGTAGTAGCAGTCAGCAGTAAAATAGCTAACAGACCCATATGAATCCATCAGATCCCAGTATCTCCAGCTCTCTAGACCTGCCCAGTTATGCGGTCGGTACGGCCATACTCTTATTGGTGATGGTATTTCATGGCATTGTCCTGCTGCAGATTAGTAAGCGCTATGAAGTCAAAACATTTTTGTATTTAGTGGAAAAGAAATTCTCCGAAGTGACACTTTGTTTCTACATCAGCGTCTTTTGTTTATTTCTGACCCATATCGCTGAGATCATTCTCTGGGGTATTGCGATCTACGCTCTAAAGTTATTGCCCAATCTTGGTCAAAGCATTTTGTTTAGCGGAAGCACCTATACCGCTATGGGCTTCATGGAAGATATTTTGCCTAATGGCTGGAAGATGTTGGCGGTGATCATTGCCTTCTCCGGGATGTTTGCTTTCGCTTGGACCGCATCCGTGATGATTTCCATGACTAAAAATTTCCGTCAAGCTTATGCAAAGCGGCATATGGAAAAACTCAATATTGCCTCTGAAATCATTGATCGTTTTAAATAAGAGATGAGTCAAGCATGAGCAAGACTTGGGATGCCATCATCATTGGTGGTGGTGCAGCTGGCTTATTCTGCGCTGGGGTAGCAGGTCAGCTGGGCAAGAAGGTGCTGGTCTTGGATCATGCTGAGGTATTGGGTGAAAAGATTCGGATTAGTGGTGGCGGCCGTTGCAATTTCACGAACTTGCATAGTAGCCCTGCAAATTTTCTCTCTTTAAATCCCCATTTCGTCAAAAGTGCTCTAGCAAGATATTCCTCAAAGGAATTTATCAAGCTTGTCAGTAGCTATGGGATCAATTATCACGAGAAGCATCAAGGCCAATTGTTTTGTGATGATTCTGCGAAGCAAATTATTGATCTGCTGATGACGGAATGCGCCAAAGGGAAAGTTACCATTCGCAATCCAGTTGTCGTGGATTCGATTTCTCAAGAGCAAGCACAGTGGGTAGTGCAAACTAACGCTGGCCCTGAAAGTAGTAAGACGGTTGTGATGGCAACAGGTGGTTTACCTGTTCCAGCTATTGGGGCGAGCGCATATTCTTTGGATATTGCCAAGCAATTTGGATTGGCAGTAGTGGATCCTAGGCCCGCATTGGTACCGCTATCTTTTACTGCCGATACCTTTGGTGATCTCTACGACCTCGCTGGCCTCAGCGTGCCCGTCAGAATTGCCTCTGGATCGAAAGGTCGCCGATATGGCGCCTGTCGGTTTAATGAAGATGTATTACTGACCCATAAAGGTTTGTCTGGTCCCGCAGTTTTACAAGCGAGCAGCTATTGGGTTGAGGGTGAACCTATTCATATCGATTGGCTTGGGGCGATTGAGGTAGCCGGTGGATTTAATTGTGATGCACTATTTGCCGATGAAGACAATCGCACTAAGCTCACCGAGACTATTCTTGCTTCAGTCTTGCCACAAAGACTCGCCAAAGCATTTGCAGAACAGAAAAGTTTATCGGGACGTAAGTGGGCTGAAGTATCTAAAAAAGACCGCCAAGCCTTAAAAGAGTTGCTGACTAACTGGTCTGTGAAGCCTGCCGGTACCTTAGGCTGGAAAAAAGCGGAAGTGATGTTGGGTGGGGTTGACACTAAAGACCTCGATGGTCAAACAATGATGTCACGCCAACACCCCGGCTTATTTTTTATTGGTGAGTGTGTTGATGTGACAGGCCATTTGGGTGGCCATAACTTCCAATGGGCCTGGGCAAGCGGCTTTGCTTGCGCACAAGCACTCTAGTTTTTCTTTTTCCTCTTCTCGCGTGAGCGAATATTGAGTAGCTCAACCGAGAGTGAGAAAGCCATTGCTACATAGACGTAACCTTTTGGTATGTGGACGCCCATACCTTCAGCAATCAGAACCACACCCACGACAGTCAAGAAGGAAAGTGCAAGCACCTTAATAGAGGGATGATGATGCACAAAGTCCCCAATGGGTTTAGCAGCAATCAACATGATGAGAACGGAAGCTAATACCGCAGAAATCATGATGCTGATCTCTTTTACCATGCCCACTGCAGTAATTACGCTATCTAGGGAGAAGATGATATCGAGTAAGCCGATTTGTAATACTGAACCAATAAATAAGGCGAACATCGATTTGCTAGCATCGACACCGGTGTTAGCTGCTGCTTGATCATGCTCACTCAGTTCAACTTCGGAATAGATTTCTTTAGAGGCCTTCCATATTAGGAAGAAGCCTCCGGAGAGCAAGATCAGATCTCTGCCGCTGATAGCATGATCTGTAATAGTGAATATGGGGGTGGTCAGCTCCATTACCCAAGATAAGCTAAGCAGCAATAAGATGCGAGTCACTAAAGCAAAAATCAGACCAAAGCGCCGAACTTTTTCTCGAATCTCTAGTGGCAGTCGGTTTGCAATGACGCTAATGAAAATGATGTTATCAATCCCCAGAATAATTTCTAGGGCTGAAAGTGTTAAAAATGCTATCCAAGTATTAGGATCGCTTAGGAGTGCTAATAGACTTTCCATTGGATGCTATTTTCTCAAAGTGGTTTACGACAAGTGTATCCAAGAAGAGCGATGTATTGATAGAGCACCCTATGCCCGCAGAAATTTTGAGGGTAATAGTTACTTCGGGATCAATTCGGTTGATTTCTCATCCAGTCAGCAGTATTAAAAAACGACTCTTCTAGCTGCTTTGCCACATTGCCTTGAATCCCACAGTCTTCTAACGCTTGATACATACAGGCCAGCCATTGATTGCGCTCTTTTAGCCCAATTTTGAAGGGCAGGTGTCTTGCCCGCAGCATCGGATGCCCATATTTAGGGGGGTAGATATCCGGCCCGCCCATCCAGCCAGTGAGGAAAAATTTCAATTTCTCACGAGAGCCCGAAAGATCTTGGGGGTGCATAGCCCGCAGATCGGTAAAGCCAGATTCTAGGGCCATCAAATCATAGAAGCGGTCCACTAACTCATCGACCTTGTCGATTCCGCCAATGGCTTCATATATAGACTGTGACTGTCTTTCACTCATCCCTTGATTTTAATGCTTGGAATGAGGGGAATTGGCAGTTTGGCTATTTCGGTATAGAGTGGATAAGAAGGATTTGATTAACCCCCGCTGAATAGGAGCTAAAAATGGATGCAAAAGAATTACAGAAATGGCAACGAGAGAAAGCTAAAGAGCTATTTGATTATTCCCATACGCTATTAGAAGCAGCAAAAAAGCTGAGCGAGCATCATATTGCTGAGATGGAGTGGGGTATGAAGAATGCCTTGGAGAGCGCAAAGTCTGCCGCTAAAAATGATTTAGCGAAGTTGAAAGACTTGCAAGAAGAGGCCGCTAAAGAAGCAGCAAAACGTGCGACTGTGTACCAAAAGAAAGTGAAATCGGTTCTGAAGGATCTGGGCGAGAGTGCTGCTGATGAAACTGAGAAGCAGCTCGAGAAAGTACGTACCTCTCTAGTCACTTGGCTTGAAGATGCTGAAAATAAGATGCCTACTCATGCAGAAAAACTTTCTAAGGTCGTGAATGAAATGTCTACGACTGGTCAGAATATGTTCAAAGAAGGCCGTCGTATTGTGAACGAAGTTGCTGATGCTGCAGAAAAGAATCTTGATGAGCTCGTGAAGAAGTCCTCAGGCTCAAAGAAATCAGCTGCTAAGTCCTCTGACGAATAATTTCAGAGACTTGTGCTAAACCTCGGCCGCCTCAGAATCTGAGGCGGTTTTTTATTTCCAGCCCTGTATCCAGAGGGTGCTATTGGTGAGATCACGCCAGGCAATGCGGGAAACTTTTTTAGTCATCACCGCCTCAATTTCAACCCACTCAATCTTTTCACTTGGGGGTTCGGGAAGAATCACTTTGCTAATTAAAAAATGCTTTTGCTTAGCAATCGGTTTGACTGCCGTCCATTTAGTGAGTAGTAATTTTTTAGGGCTAAGCGGATTCATGGTTCATCAGAGGGCAGCGCATTGATATTGTTGAGCCTGGTTTAGCAAGATGCCAGAGGCAGGGTTAAATACCACCTGAGATTCTTGGGTCACCCCTGGACACTGTTGATCAAAGTAGCTCAGATTTCCCAAGCTACCGCAATAATCAAACTTCATTCCCTGAAATTCCATGCGCGCTTGCCTGAGCACCATTGGGAGCTTAGTCTCAGTCGCCGAGTTACACGACCAGCTGGTATAAGTCTCACGCTCACAGGCTGACAGGCCTAGTATGCAGATCGCAAGGAGAATGGGGCGCATGGCTGGTGGGAGCATAGGTCAAGCATAGTCAAAATTGACCAATTCTGCAGAAGTTCTTCCCTTTTTTGGATTTGGTATTACTATTTATGACAGATTGTTTGCTTAAACAATACATAAAAATAGAAATCAAGATTCAATAAAGGAGGCGCTGTGGATACAAATCGGAGAGACGCTCTGAAATTAGGTGCATCAGCTGCTGTGAGCAGCATGTTCATTTCAAATGTGATGGCTGCCCCAGGGGATCAACCAAAAATTGTGGTGGAGCCCATGACTGGCAAAGCCGGATTGCGAATTGCGAACTACTTACCCAAAATGGGTGCAAGCTCTCGTTTAGGTTTGGTGACCAATGATGGTTTTGTGGTGGACATTCCTGCGGAAGCTGCTCGGCAAAAGATGGAACTGTCATTTGATCCGACATCCATGATCTCACTAACAGCTTCGGGTAACCGCGGCTTAGTAGAGCTGGCCACAATCTTCAAAAACCGCAGTGCGAATCTTGCCAATGTGAATCAGGTGATCTTGCTATCACCCATTCCTAAACCACAAA
>Ga0136644_10004118_pt1 | contig 10772 bp, 7 predicted proteins | sample C_130820_EF_Meta_FD_94780 | JGI IMG/M metagenome (GOLD analysis project Ga0136644, IMG submission 94780) | Freshwater microbial communities from Lake Croche, Canada to study carbon cycling - C_130820_EF_MetaG (v2) (version 2) | ecosystem: Environmental > Aquatic > Freshwater > Lake | place: Lake...
AAGTGGGCGTGCGCTGCTGATTCCGTTCACCATACTGAGACCACTATGCAACAAGATATTCTGATCAATTGGTCGCCTCAAGAAACTCGTGTGGCGGTAGTTGAACATGGTGCCATCCAAGAGCTTCATGTCGAGCGCACCTTGGAGCGTGGTTTGGTGGGTAATGTGTATTTGGGTAAAGTTGCACGGGTGTTGCCGGGCATGCAGTCGGCCTTTATTGATATCGGCCTGGACCGGGCTGCTTTTCTGCATGTGGCCGATGTCTGGCAGCGGCAACCCGAGGGTGAGCATCCTCAAGTGGCGCGCAGCAGCCAGCCCTTGGTGCCTATTGAACGACAGGTGTTTGAAGGTCAGGCCTTGATGGTGCAAGTCATCAAAGACCCCTTGGGCACCAAAGGCGCGAGGCTTTCGACGCAGATCAGCATTGCCGGTCGGCACTTGGTTTTCTTGCCCCAAGACGATCACATTGGCGTTTCGCAAAAAATCCCTTCGGATCAACGAGATCAATTGCGTTCGCGCCTACAGACGTTGGTGGGCGACGCCGGGGGCGGGTTTATTTTGCGCACCAATGCCGAAGACTCCACCGATCAGGAGTTGGGCGACGACATTGGTTATTTACGCAAGACTTGGGCGCGCATCAAAGAGGCCTCTGTGCGCTTGCCCGTCACGTCTTTGCTGCACCAGGACTTGACGCTGCTCGAGCGGGTGCTGCGCGATTTGGTGGGCGAGGCAACCCAATCCATACGCATCGATTCGCGTGAACAGTTTCAAAAGCTGATGGCTTTTAGCCAGGAATTCATGCCTGCGGCATCAGAGCGGCTGCAACTCTACAAGGGGGAGAGGCCTATTTTTGATTTGTTTGCGATCGACGAAGAAATCGCTAAAGCCTTAGGTCGCAGGGTCGAGCTCAAATCAGGCGGGTATTTGATTGTGGACCAAACCGAGGCCTTGACCACCATCGATGTGAATACCGGCGCTTATGTGGGCGCTCGAAATTTTGATGAGACGATCTTCAAAACCAATCTGGAAGCCGCGCAGGCCATTGCACGGCAGTTGCGATTGCGCAATTTGGGCGGCATTGTGATTGTCGACTTCATTGACATGAGCCGCCTTGACCATCAAGAGGCGGTGTTGGCCGAGTTTAAAAAACAATTGGCCCGCGACAGGGTCAAGACGATGGCAGGCGGTTTTTCTCAACTCGGTTTGTTGGAGATGACGCGTAAACGCACACGCGAGTCGTTGGCCCACCTGCTTTGCGAGCCGTGTCCGTCATGCCAAGGCAAAGGGATTGTCAAAACCACCCGCACCGTGGTCTATGACATTTTGCGAGAGATTTTGCGTGAAGCCAAGCAGTTCAATCCGCGAGAGTTCCGCGTCATAGCCAAACCGTCAGTCATCGAGCTGCTGTTGGACGAGGAAAGCCAGCATCTGGCCGCTTTGTCGGATTTCATCGCCAAACCCATTTCACTTCAAAGTGAGTCGGCCATGGGGCCTGAAGAATACGACGTCGTCTTGCTTTGACTCATCAGGGGGTTGTGACTTCAATCTCGGCCTTGTGATGCAGGCGGGCATACGCGCCGCCTTGCGCCAGCAGGCTTTGGTGAGTGCCTTGCTCGACGATCTGGCCTTGCGACATGACCACGATCCGATCAGCATGCTCGATGGTGGACAGTCTGTGGGCAATGATCAGGGTGGTGCGCCCTGCCATGAGGCGTTGCAGGGCTTCTTGTACGAGTCGCTCTGATTCATTGTCCAATGCCGAGGTGGCTTCGTCCAAAATCAGGATGGGGGCGTCTTTGTACAGCGCGCGCGCAATGGCCAAGCGCTGGCGCTGGCCACCAGACAGTTGGGTGGCGTTGTGGCCGAGCAGGGTGTGCAGGCCCTGCGGCAGCCGGTCTACATAGTCCGACAGGTTGGCTGCGCTTAAGCAGGCATTGACTTTGGCTGCATCCACAGACTGACCCAAGGCCACATTGGCAGCGACCGAGTCATTGAGCATGACCACATCTTGGCTGACCATGGCCATTTGCCGGCGCAGGGCAGGCAATTGCCATTCGCTGACATCATGACCGTCCACCCAAATTTGACCCTTGTTGGGCAAGACAAAACGAGGCAGCAGATTGGCCAAGGTGGTTTTGCCAGAGCCCGATGGACCCACAAAAGCGACAGATTCGCCGGGTTGAATTTTCAGCGAGACCGATACCAGAGCTGGCGCTGCATCGGCGTGAAATTGAACACTGACATCCCTCCATTCGATAACGCCACAGCCTGAGCCCTTGACTAAAACGGGTGCGTAGTGGCCTTGGGCTTCACAGGCCACATTTTCCATCAATTGCAAACCCCGCTCGAGTGCAGCCAATCCGCGGGTGATGGGGTTGGCGACATCAGCCAAACGTTTGATGGGGGCAATCAGCATCAACATGGCGGTGATAAAAGCCACAAAACCGCCTACGGTAGCCCCTTGCGCGCCGTTTTGGCTTTGCACCAAGGCAATCATGAGCACCAAAGACAGCGCCACCGCCGCCAGCAACTGGGTCAAAGGGGACATGGATGCGGATGCAATTGTCGAGCGAATGGCCAATCCACGCAGACGGTCGCTCAGGTTTTCAAAGCGATTGATTTGGCCAGTTTGAGCTTGGTGAAGCCTCACCATTTTGTAAGCCAGCACATTTTCCTCCACCACATAAGCCAGGTCATCGGTGGCTGATTGACTCTCTCGGGTCAATCGGTAAAGCCGTTTGGAGAGCACCTTCATGATCCAGGCCACGCCCGGCGCGACCAAGAAAACCACCAAAGTGAGTTTCCAGTTCAGGATGAGCAAATAGGCAATCAAAGCGATCAATGAAAAGCCGTCGCGCGACAGGCCAATCAAGGCCGACACCAACTGGCCTGCGCCGCTTTGGACTTCGTAAACGATGGTGTTGGACAAGGCGCTGCTGGATTCTTTGGTAAAAACCGCCAATTCGGCTTTCATCAATCGATCGAACATGGCGCTGCGCAGCAATTGCATGCCGTCATTGGCAATCCGCGTCAAACTGTATTGCGAGACGAAATGCGCTGCGCCTCGAATGGCAAAAATGCCAATCACCGCCACAGGGACCGACCACAATGGCAAGGCGCCTTTGGAAAAGCCTTTGTCGAGCAAGGGTTGGAAGAGTGCAGGAATCAAGGGCTCAGTCACGGCAGCCACCACAGTGGCCAAAATGCCGGCGACCCAGACCCAGCGTTGTGCGCCGAAATACGGCACCAAACGCTTCAACCGTTGCAACAGAGGCTGAGGGGCGTGCAGTGCTGCGTTTTGCGTGGGTTCTGTCATTTCAGTTGATTTTACGCAAGCTTGAAAAGCGGTCGCCTGCGTGTACGATTGGGGGTTGGTACATAACTGGTTTTGACCTCGGTCGTATGAACGTTGCAGCACGTATTTTTGTATCCGTCACACACTCAGCCTGCATCCCAACGCGCGCTGTTTGGGCTTGCCTGTCCTTGCTTGTCTGGGCCTTGGCTGTCTTCACGCCAGGGTTGGCTCAGGCCCAATTCAGGGTGGAAGTCACGGGCGTGGGCTTGACCCAATTGCCTTTGGCTGTGGCCCCTTTCAAAGGGGAAGAGGCAGCCCCCCAAAAAGTGTCGGCTATTGTGCTGGCGGATCTTGAGCGCAGCGGGCAATTCAGGGCGGTGGATGGCAAAGACGTGAGTCTGGATGAGTCTTCGCGGCCAGATTTTTCTCAGTGGCGCCAACGCAATGCCGATGCCTTGGTGGCGGGCAGTTTGAGCCGCTTAGCCGATGGCCGTTATGACATTCGGGCTCGGCTCTGGGATGTGGTGGGCGGCCAGTTGCGCGGCGAATTCAAAGAAGTGGTGACGGCGGCTGATCTTCGACTGTCGGCGCACCGATTGGCCGATCAGATTTATGAAAAACTCACCGGCGAAAAAGGCGTTTTTGCCACACGCATTGCCTATGTGACCAAAACCGCTGCACGCTACACCCTGTGGGTGGCTGATGCCGATGGGGAGGGTGCGCAAGCGGCATTGGCCAGTCCTGAGCCGATCATCTCGCCTTCTTGGTCTCCGACGGGTAGCCATTTGGCTTATGTTTCATTTGAGACCAAGAAACCCGTCATTTACATCCATGAACTGGCTTCTGGAAAGCGCAGTGTCGTGGCCAATTTCAAGGGCTCCAACAGTGCGCCGACCTGGGCTCCCGGCGGTCGTTCACTGGTGGCGACATTGAGTCGCGACGGCGGCTCTCAGCTTTTCCAGATGGATGTGCAGGGTGGTGAACCGCGTCGTTTGACGACATCGAACAGCATTGACACAGAACCTACTTTCTCGCCTGACGGCAACAAACTTTATTTTGTCAGTGACCGCGGGGGTTCGCCTCAAATTTACCGGATGCCCGTCTCAGGCGGTAATCCGGAGCGGGTCACTTTTGCAGGAACTTACAATATTTCACCGACCATCAGTCCCGATGGTCGTTGGATGGCATATGTCTCCAGAATCGGCGGACAATTCAAACTGCAAATGATGGAGTTGTCCTCGGGTCAAACTGCCAGCATCAGCGACACAACAGCCGATGAAAAACCCAGCTTTTCACCGAACAGTAAATTGGTGGTGTATGCCACGCAAGTCCAGGGCCGAGAGGCCTTAATGACCACCACATTGGATGGAAAAATCAAGGCCCGCTTGGCGGGGCAAAGCGGCGATATCCGCGAGCCCGATTGGGGCCCTTTTCGCAATTGATGTGCAATTGAAGTCTTTCAGAATTTTTTGTTTCCAGGAGTTTTTATGTTGATCCGTTCTTTCTCAATGGCTTTGGTTGTCGCTGCGCTTGGCGCCTGCTCTTCGGGTGTCAAACTCAACGAGGTGCCGGTAGAAGACAAATACGCCAGTGCGGTGAACAACGCCAGCTTGGGCAGCATGGGCAACACGGGCTCGGTCAGCGCGGCAGGCCAAAACAGCGTGACTGGCGTCATGACCGACAAAGGTGCGCCAGGCGCGGGCGGTCCTTCGGGCGGCAACGTGGTGTTTTTTGACTACGACAGCTTTACCCTCAAGCCCGAAGCGCGTGCCATCATTGAAAAAAATGCCCAGTATTTGCAAGCTAACAAACAAAGCAAAGCCATGCTCGAAGGCCACACGGACGAGCGTGGTGGGCGTGAATACAACTTGGCCTTGGGCCAAAAGCGTTCTGAATCGGTTCGCCGCGCCCTGACATTGTTAGGTGTGAGTGAGTCCCAAATTGAAGCTGTGAGTTTTGGCAAAGAAAAACCTGCCGCTTCCGGTGTCGACGAGTCTGCATTGGCGAAGAACCGCCGCGTTGAAATCAAATACTGATGAACGCCATGCCCTTTCTCAAGACGTGCTGCCGCACTTTGGTGGCCCTTTGTTTATCGCAGTCTTTGGCGCATGCGGCTTTGTTTGAAGACGACGATGCCCGACGTGCCATTTTGGATTTGCGTCAACGATTGGAACAACTCAGTGGCACGGGCGTGGCGCAAAGCAAAAGCCAATCGGATGAGGTTTTAAGGTTGCGCAGCGCCTTGTTGGACTTGCAAGGGCAGATCGAGGCGCTCAAAAGCGAGCAAGCCAAATTGCGGGGCAGTCACGAACAATTGATTCGTGATTTGAGTGAATTACAACAACGTCAAAAAGACGTTCAATTGGGTGTTGAAGACCGTCTGCGCAAATTCGAACCTGTCAAAGTGAGCTTGGACGGGGCTGATTTTTCGGTCGATCCTTCTGAAAAACGTGATTACGATGCCGTCATGGCCGTCTTTCGCAAAGGTGACTTTGGGGCGGCGCAATTGGCTTTGTCGAGTTTTGGCCAACGTTACCCGACCAGTGATTACATGCCTTCGGTTCTTTTTTGGTTGGGCAACGCGCAGTACGCCAACAAAGACTACGCCGGTTCTGTGAACAACTTCAAGCGCATGCTGAGTTTGGTGCCCAATCACCCGCGCGCGTCAGAGGCGACGCTGGCCATCTCCAATTGCCAGATTGAGCTCAAAGACATGAAGTCGGCACGCAAGACGTTAGAGGATCTGGTCAAAACTTACCCAGACTCTGAAGCCGCGCAAGCCGCCAAGGAACGTTTGACCCGCATGAAGTAATCTGCGAATGGACGCCTTGCAACTGGCCTCAACCACCCTGTGGGTGCTGATTCTGGCGTTTATGCTTTCTTCCGTTTTGGGGGCCGTGTTGCATGCCACCCACTTTTGCACCTTGGGCGCTATCAGTGACTGGGTGTTGATGCAAGATGCAACCCGTCTACGCCAGTGGGCACTGGCTGCAGCCGTGAGCATGTTGGGTTTTGCGGCCATGCAGTGTGCGGGCTGGATCGATCCACTTCAGACCATTTACGCTTCCAACAAGATGCTTTGGCTGTCTGCGCTGGTCGGCGGCTTCTCGTTCGGCATCGGTATGGTTCTGGCATCTGGTTGCGCCTCCAAAGCCTTGGTGCGCTTGGGTTCGGGCAATCTCAAGTCGTTGATTGTTCTTTTGGTCATGGGCGTGTTTGCCCTCGCCACCCTGCGCGGTCTGCTGGGCGTATGGCGTGTCAACGTAGTCGAAACGGTGTTCTTAGATTCGCATTCACAGGCTTTTGTGGGCAGCTGGTTGGCGCATCAAAGTGGTTTCAGTTTGCCTTTGGCGAGTGCCGCTGCATCGATTTGCATGGGTGGTAGTCTGTTGTTCTGGACTTTCAAAGACCGCCAATTTGGGCGTCCTCACAATCTGGTTGCGGGTCTGGGCGTTGGCTTTTTGATCACCTGCATGTGGTGGGTGTCGGGCGTGTTTGGCCATGGACTTGAGCATCCTGAAACACTCGAAGCTTTTTTCGTGGCCACGGCCAGCGGCAAGATGGAGTCGTTCAGTTTCACGTCGCCAGTGGGCTTGGTTCTGGATGCGTTCATGTATTTCAGCGATGGCAGCAAACGGCTGAGTATCGGCATGGTGTCTGTCGCGGGTGTCATGGTCGGGGCCCATGTTCATGCTCTCGTGACGCGGACATTCCGTTGGGAGGGTTTCACCCAGCGCCAAGATGTGGTCCGGCATGTGATGGGCGGGGCTTTGATGGGTTTTGGTGGCGTGACTGCCTTGGGCTGCACCATCGGACAAGGCTTGAGTGGCCTGTCGACCTTGAGCTGGATGAGCTTTTTGACAGTGGCTTCGATTATTTTGGGTGCATGGACAACATTGGCTTGGCAACTCAAGCGAATGGACATGTCATGATCGATTTTGATATAGCCCGCAGCTTTGGCGGCCTGGACCGTCTTTATGGCCTGATGCCCGCAAAGCGGATTCGTGACGCGCATGTGGTCGTGGTGGGCTTGGGTGGCGTGGGCTCTTGGTCTGCTGAGGCTTTGGCGCGAAGTGGCGTGCGTCGAATCACTTTGATTGACTTGGACCAGGTTGCAGACTCCAACATCAACCGTCAAATTCATGCGCTAAGCGCCACAGTCGGTCAAGCCAAAGTCGTGGCCATGAAAGCGCGAATAGCACTGATCAACCCAGACTGCGAAGTCCAGGGCATTGAAGAATTTGTGTCGCCTGACAACTGGCCCGGACTCTTGGGTACCTGCTCTTTGCCTGATGCGCTGATCGACGCCTGTGACCAAGTCAAAGCCAAAGTGGCGATGGCCCAATGGGCACTTCTGAATAAGGTGCATTTTGTCGCCGTCGGGGCTGCGGGTGGCAAACGATTGGCGCACAAGGTCGATGTGGATGACTTGTCCCAGGTCACGCACGACCCCTTGCTGGCGCAAGTTCGCTACCAGTTACGCAAAATGGGCGCACCCAAAGAAGGCCGAAAAATGGGTGTGACGTGTGTGTTCAGCCGTGAGTCTGTAGCGCCTCCAGACGCATCCTGTGATGTCGAGGGCGATGGCAGTCTCAATTGCCATGGTTACGGCTCGGTGGTCACTGTGACGGCCACCTTCGGGTTGTGCGCGGTCTCTGCAGTGCTGAATTTTCTTTGCACGTCTTTGGATACTGTGACAAATTGACGCTATAATTTGAGGCTTAGCGTAAATCGCGTTGCTGTATAAAAATCAGTAAAGTGAGTCCGCTTGATGGGACCATAGCTCAGTTGGTAGAGCAGCGGACTTTTAATCCGTTTGTCGTGGGTTCGACCCCCGCTGGTCCCACCAAAAAACATAATGAAATCAAGGACTTAGAGAAATCTAAGTCCTTTTTTCTCGCTTAAATTTTGAGTGCGCACCGACTACGCACTTTTCCTCTTTTTTCTTGTCCATTTCGTGCTGAAAGCGTAAGCTATGGTTTTTTGAAAAGCAGGGTTTTTGCCAACGAGCCAAACGGCGTGTGAAAAACCGTGCGTTTTGTTAAACTAGGTTTGTAGACTGTAAGGAGAATATGTGGAAATGCCAAAGATGTTTAGTTGATGTATCTGACGAAATTAGTGTCTGTGATTGTGGAAATTCTAGGAACGAAAATTATTCAAAGGATAAATCTAAATTTTCAATGGTTATTTTGCTTGTCAAGTCAGCGCTGGCTGTAATAGATGCATTTATCATATTGAGCATAATTGGGCTGTTTATTTATACTGCTTTCTTGCGTTAATTAAGTAATTCAAACCAACTCAACAGCACGCCGTTTATTCGCATGTAAATCTTCAGCTTAAAACGCTGTATGACAGAGAAAAAAGACACTACGCACATTCTTGTCCCAAACACGCTAGTCGTCTTCGTGCGACCTCGCAGCACTGTTTGGCAGTGTCGCTATCAAGTTGATGGGAAATGGCAGTGAGAGAGCACTAACGAGCGCAATTTAGACGATGCCAAGCGTGTTGCTCACGACTTACTCATTGAAGCGAACGTTCGCAAGAAGCTCAACGTTGCCCCAATTACTCGCACTTTCAAGGATATTGCGAGACAAGCAATCATCAGAATGGAGAAGCTATCCATTGACTACTTAGAGTCCAACGCAAGCACTCCAAAACGAGCTTGAAATCGCTGAAAAATCGTCTGAGAGTATTGACGTAGCTAAGCGTGAGAGAAGTGCTTAAATGACTGATTTTCAGACTCTCTTAAACTAAGATTAAGTATTGGAAAAGACCAAAGGATTTGGAATAGTGACTACGCACTTTGCTACACACCTAAAATATATCGTTGATTTATAAAGGTTTTTCAGTTGATTCACTCTTTTAATCCGTTTGTCGTGGGTTCGACCCCCGCTGGTCCCACCAAATTACAAACTAAATCACCCTGTCCGAAAGTGCGGGGTGATTTTTTTTGGGCTGCAGCTTAAGCGGTCGTGGTGTTCGATTCCATACTTTGGATCTGCTCAGACACATCAAGCCACTTGATTTCCAAATCTTCCAACTCGCCATTGACTGCATCAAGGTCTTTGCTGGCTTGCACAATCTCGTCGGTGACCTTGAGCGTCAGCAAGGCGTTTTCAAGCGCTGTTTTTTGGGTTTGCAATTGGCCCATGCGTTCTTCGATTTGGGCCAATGTTTTCTTGAAGGGTTTGGTTTGTGCCGCCAGCTGTTGCTTGCGCTCAGGTGCCCATGGTGCGGCTGCCTTTTGTGCCGGGGGTTTAGCTGTTGCTTCTTTGGCTTCTTCCCGCAAGCGCTTGGACTCTTCAAGCAGGTATTTCTGATAGTCGTCCAAGTCGCCATCAAAAGGCTCCACCTTGCCGCGACCCACCATCCAGAATTCATCACAAACGGCACGCAGCAAGGACCGGTCATGGCTGACCAGCATGACAGTGCCTTCAAACTCGTTCAGCGCCATGGCCAGTGCTTCACGTGTGGCCAAGTCCAAGTGGTTGGTCGGCTCGTCCAGCAGCAACAGGTTAGGACGCTGCCAAACGATCATGGCCAGCACCAGCCTGGCTTTTTCGCCGCCGCTCATCGTGCCCACGGCTTGCTTGACCATGTCGCCTGTGAAATTAAAGGAGCCCAGGTAACTGCGCAAATCCTGTTCGCGGCTGGGTTCGCCGCTGTTGGGGCCTTGCTCTTTGGCCAGTCGGATCATGTGTTCCAGCGGATTGTCTTGCGGGCGAAGTACATCCAGCTCTTGCTGGGCAAAGTAGCCGATGTTCAAGCCTTTGCCTTCTGTCATGGTGCCGCCCAGCTGCGGCATGGTGCGGGCAATGGTTTTGACCAGGGTGGATTTACCTTGGCCGTTGGCACCCAAAATGCCAATGCGTTGACCTGCTAAAACCGATTTGCTGATGCCTTGCAAAATGGACTTGGGCTGCTCGTCGACGGTGTAGCCAAAACTGGCTTCGCTGATGGCCAACATCGGGTTGGGCAAGCTGTGCGGCTCTTTGAAGCCGAAGGTGAACTCGGCATCGGCCAACAGCGGCGCCACTTTTTCCATGCGCTCCAAAGCTTTGACCCGACTTTGTGCTTGCTTGGCCTTGCTCGCTTGGGCTTTGAAGCGGGTGATGAATTTTTGCAGGTGGGCAATTTTGTCTTGCTGCTTTGAAAATGAAGCTTGTTGCAGCTCCATTTGCTGTGCACGCAAAATTTCAAAAGCACTGTAGTTGCCGCCGTAGCGCGTGAGTTTGGCCTGGTCGATGTGCAGCGTCACATCGGTGATGGCATCCAGAAACTCGCGGTCGTGGCTGATGACGATCATGGTGCCGGTGTAGCGTTTGAGCCAGGCTTCGAGCCAGACCAGAGCGTCCAAGTCCAAGTGGTTGGTGGGTTCGTCCAGCAACAAAATATCCGACGGGCACATCAGCGCACGGGCCAGTTGCAAGCGCATGCGCCAACCGCCCGAAAAACTGTTCACTGGGCGATTCAACTC
>Ga0136644_10004119_pt1 | contig 10772 bp, 9 predicted proteins | sample C_130820_EF_Meta_FD_94780 | JGI IMG/M metagenome (GOLD analysis project Ga0136644, IMG submission 94780) | Freshwater microbial communities from Lake Croche, Canada to study carbon cycling - C_130820_EF_MetaG (v2) (version 2) | ecosystem: Environmental > Aquatic > Freshwater > Lake | place: Lake...
TCCGTTGCGTCCCCAACGGGATTTGAACCCGTGTTAACGCCGTGAAAGGGCGACGTCCTAGGCCACTAGACGATGGGGACCAGAAGGAGAAGGGTATCGGTCAAATAGGGCAGATCAAAACTACTTAAATGGGATGATTTACGCATGGAAATAATCAGCAATCCAACACATGGTGAAATCAAAAAGGCAGCGAAAGCTTTAAATGATGGTCATCTAGTGGCATTTCCAACGGAGACCGTTTATGGGTTAGGTGCTGATGCAACAAATGAAAAGTCAGTCAGTAGAATTTACTCTGTTAAAGGACGACCCACTGATCATCCTCTAATTGTTCACATCTCATCAATTAATCAATTAGAAAAGTGGGCAATTGAAATCCCTGATTATGCAATAAAACTTGCTGAAGAGTTCTGGCCAGGACCTATGACATTGATACTTAAAAGAAGTGATTTAGCCAAGAATTTTATTACTGGGGGTCAAGATAATGTTGGAGTAAGAGTTCCATCACACCCGTTAGCATTTGAATTACTAAATGAGTTTGAAAAATTAGGTGGATTAGGTATTGCAGCACCTAGTGCAAATAGGTTTGGAGCTGTTTCTCCCACAAGTTCGAAAGCTGTAGTGGAAGAAATTGGCAGCAAATTATCAAATCTTGATTTTATTATTGATGGAGGTAAAAGTAATGTAGGTCTAGAGTCAACAATTATTGATTGTACTAATGAACCACCAGCCATATTACGCCCAGGTGCAATAACAGTTGAAATGATAAATTTTTTTGCACATCTAGAAGTTCATGGTCAAGATCGTAAAGCTGATATTAGGGTGCCAGGGTTGTTTAAAGTTCATTATTCACCAAAGGCAGATGTTGTGTTGGATTCTAATGCCATAAGCGGTGATGGATTTATTGCTTTAGCCTGGATCCCAACGCCTAAAAATGCTATTCGATTGGGAGCACCCAATTCAATCGAAGAGTTTGCAAAGGAATTGTACGAATTACTTCGCCAAGGAGATAATATGAAACTAAAAAGAATTGTTATTTGTTCTCCAACTGGAGATGGATTGGCGTTGGCTATCAGAGATAGGCTAAACAAAGCCACAAAAAAATAAACTTAATTTAACAGCGTATATAGGTATACTTAATCCCTCAGAGAGGAAAAATGACAAAAAAAATTCTAGTGACTGGTGGTGCAGGTTTTCTAGGAAGCCATTTATCTCTACGGCTACTTGAAGAAGGTAACAACGTACTATGTTTGGATAATTTTTATACCGGTAATCGAAAAAATATCATTAAGCATTTAGATTTTCATTCATTCGAGTTAATTGATCATGATGTAACAGAGCCAATAAAAATTGAAGTTGAGGAAATATACAATCTTGCATGTCCCGCTTCTCCAATTCACTACCAAAGAGATCCTGTTCAGACTACGAGAACAAATGTTATAGGGGCAATTAATATGCTTGATCTTGCGAAAAATACTGGAGCAAAAATATTACAAGCTTCAACCTCTGAAGTTTATGGTGATCCGAAGATTAATCCGCAAACCGAGGATTATTGGGGTAATGTGAATCCAATCGGAATGCGAAGTTGTTACGACGAGGGAAAGCGGTGCGCAGAAACACTTTTTTTCGATTATTACAAACAATACGGCACTAAAATTAAAGTTGCACGCATTTTTAACACTTATGGACCGGGAATGCACCCACAAGATGGGCGAGTAGTTAGTAACTTTATAGTTCAAGCACTTCAGAATTTACCAATAACTATTTATGGAACTGGAAATCAGACACGAAGCTTCTGTTATGTTACTGATTTAATTGATGGATTAATCCGACTAATGAACTCAGAATCCCATATTACTGGCCCTATTAATTTGGGTAACCCTGGCGAATTTACAGTCAAAGCACTTGCTGAAACAATAATTAGTCTTACAGATTCAAGTAGCAGGATGGTTTTTGAAATACTACCTGAAGATGATCCAATGCAAAGAAAGCCAGACATAAAATTGGCTCAAAAAATTTTAGCATGGGAGCCAAAAATTTTCCTTAAAGAAGGACTAAGAGAAACTATTAATTATTTCAAAAATAATATATAAGAAAACCAAATTCTTCTAAGATCCAAAATGTCAACTTAAGAAATGTTTAAAGTCGTTTACATACATCTTTCACATACTAATATTCAAGCACAGAGCTAAAAGTGTCAGTACATAAATCTTAGATTTTAATAATTAATATGTTTGGAGCTAATTCTGAACCAATTTGCTGGAATTAAATCAACAGGTTCAGGTAATCCAGCGAACCAAGGCACAGGCGAAACTACCTCTGCATTTATATTTTTACTAAGATACGCTGCCCACCAACTAAATGAAGAATTTGCAATAACATAGCCAAATCCTAATCTCATTACTTCAAATGTAGCAGCCGTGGAGTCATCTACTTGATCAATATAACGTACTTTTAAACCTATGTCATCAGGTAGAATTTTTTTTGCTTGCTGCATATCGTCGGAAAATAACCAAATTGACTCACATTTGCCTAAATTAATAATTGTTTTGATCCCACTTTCATAATAATCTTTTGAAGGAATTCCAAAGTTACTTTCTTTAAGATAATCACCCAGACGAATATGGACAATTAAGGGTTTTTCAGCCGCAGATAACTTCACAAAATTGTCTAGAGTTTCTGAAGATTTTTTCAAAGTAATATTCATTAAATTCCTTTTTACTTCTGAACGTTCAACCCATTGAAAACTTTGAAAATACCCGAAAAGCAATACATCTTTTTTTGGAATTACAATATGAGAAAATCCTATACCTTTAGACATTATCGGGTGGATATTTTTTCTTAAAAAAACCCCTAAAGGTATTTTAGAAATTCTTCTTACGAAATATGCAAAATATTTACTCTTTTCATAACTTCTAGGCTCCACTCCAACCCTTAAAAGATACCCCCCAATTTTACTTATAACCTTTGGGGCTTCTATTGAATTAAGTACTTTAACGTTATACGGAAGATTGAAACTCAAGAGTTCTGGATCACCAGTATTTGATTTCCTTGGTCGACCAAAAGCTGAGCAGATTAGTAATTCATCATTATTTGCAAGCGATAGACCTGCCGCCAACTGAAAAAGTTGATTTCCTAAACCTCCGGTTAGCGAAACTATCAACGAGTGCTTTTTTTTCATTTGATTGTTAACATTTTAATTCTCTTGATGATTATTATCAGTGCCTTAAATGTAGCAATTACAATTGACAATTTTAATTTTTTCACATTCCTGAAATAAAAAATTATTGGCTGAAATTTCAAAGAAATACCTCCCTTTTTTACCAGCGTAAGTTGTTGACGAATTATAAGTGTCATATCAAAAATCAATTGCATATTAGCACTTATAACAGCACGATCGAAGATAGCGTTAGTCGCTTGAACTAAATCTTTCAACGCATCTCTTGTATTCGTTAATTGACCTGCTTGCCCAAGGGTATATTCATAAAAAGTATCATTAATATATTTGATACTTCTCTCTGCAAAATCTAAATCAGATAAGAATAATTGATCTTCCCCGTTTCTCAAGTCGGAAAATTTTACTTGGCTAAGTATTTGATTCCTAAATACCATTCGCCAAACTCCAGGATTGATTGAGACGGAGATTAGATTATTATCCAGTGTATTTAAATAATTGTATTGACCACTAACAATATTTCTAGTAATAAAACCACCTACCAATATTTCATCTTCACTGCTACATTGGTAAAGCGCTTCGAATATAGATGCAAGCAACGGTTTATCGTCAGAATCCCAAAAAGCTACCCATTCACCCTTTGCAAGCTCTAAACCGGAATTTCGCGCATTGCCTGGGTTCCCATAAATTCCTTCAATTAAAATAATTTTGTAATTTTTATTTGCCTGATGAATAATTTCTTTAAGCTCATTTCCAGTATTTTCATCCGCAATGTCATGTACCAGTATTACCTGAATTGAATAGTCTGGTGTTTGGTTTATCCAAGATCTTAAACATTCAAAATTACCTGCCATTTTACTCACAGGAATAACTGCAGATAATAATGGGCTTGATGAGTTGTTATTCATTTTAATTCACTGACTAATCTACTTGTTATCATTTATATTTCATGGTTTTCTGGCCTGATTTTGAGCGAGTTGATAAATATTCGGCGCTCAAATGCCAACCGAATTTTAGATAAAAACGAAATACACCTAAAAAATGAAGAAATGATTATGCTTGGATTTTTGTATTTTGACCCTAATCTATGACGAACAGCTCTGATGCAACCCAGATTAACTTTATCACCGATTTGAACCGAAGGCTTAGAATAACTTTTAAGTAGACAAGAAAGAATAGACTGGTCATAACTTGGTAGGGGTACATTTTTATCATTCGCTTTATTGGGTTCTGGAAAAAAATATTTATGATTACTTTTACAGGTTAATTTACACCATTTATTTACAAAATTGATTCCTTCTTTATTATTCATAATAAGTAAAAATCCAGCCATGAATTGGCTAGATAATCGATCTTCGAGGCTGAGCTTCAAGTAATCCATTAGCTGCTGGGAAGAACTTTGTTTTTCAATAAAACTCTGATTGCTCGAACCAACAATATGTTTTTCAGAAGTCAGGTTTAGGTATGAAATTAGTGATTTAATGTCCTCTTTTTGATCACTAATATAATTTCCAGCATCGCAGTACATAAGCCCGTGGCCTTCAGGAATATCTCTTAATGAGAGTCGGATATATTCTGATTTCCAAATCCACCACCCATAGCCAGGGACACGTGCCTTAAGTATTTTTTTATGCTCACTCCAAAAAGTTGGTGCTTCTTTTCTTAGTATATTCTCCCGGTGCCCAACAGACGTTTCAAATAAACCAGTTAATTTAGCTTCATGCGCAAGCCTGCTGGAGGCCACGCGGTAATTAATAGTCCCTAAACCAATAGTTCGAAAGTGCCAGGGATTTTTAAGGTCAAAATTTATAATTTAAGCCACCTCTCTGGGTCTGTCTCCAAAATCATTTCCGTAATCTTAATATAAAAAAAATAATCAGATAAAGTAAGCAAATGATATCTCAAATCATATCTGACTTTGCGGATTTGAATACCAGGCAATTAAAAATTGATGGGTACAGAGATGTTTTTTTTCGGCAATCAGGTGGTTTTCACCTACCGGAGGTTAGATACCTTGGAAAGTTTGAAAAAACACAACCCCAAAATCAATTTAAAGATAATCATATATATATTTCAATCCCAATTAAAAATCAGGAAGAAATTATAGTAAAAGTGCTTAAAACTTTATTCCAAAACACTAAACACAACTTGGTTATTGGCCTACTTTTCGATAATTGCACAGACGAAAGCCTAAGTAAGGTAACAAATTTCTTGAATTCGGAATTTCTTAAATTCTCAAATGTTATTACCATTTATTTAGTCAAATCTTCAGATGAACTTTTTGAGGCAACATGCGAGAATATTCTTTTTCAATTTTGTGAAAGTGATTATTTTTTATCATTACAGTCTGACATATTTTTTGAAGACCCAACATTTATTGCGAGAAGTTTAACAGCATTTAATAAATTGCCAAATCTTTTTGCAATTTCTGGCAGAGCAGTGGTTCCATTTCGTCAAATTACAAGAATTGATAAGATGTTTGAAAAAATTATCAGGTCAACCTCTTCAATTAGAGACTTGAAATCTCTTTTTACTAATAAAAAAATTTTAGGCGCCTATATCCCAAAGCTAAGTTACTATGGTGATATATCGAATATGCCGTTCAAGCGTATGAGTTTTTCAACACGTCAGATGAGTACGCTTTATTTGGGAGAAGCAATAATCAGAGGACCAATTATTTGGAGTTCAAAAATTTTTCGTAGACTTGGTGGTTTCAATGATATTTCATACTTCTTAGGTCGGGACGACTGTGATCTATGCCTTCGGGCTTCTCGTAACGGTTATCTAGTTGGCTATTTACCATCTACGAGTTTTTCAATTCCAAGTGATGGAACAACCCGGAAAGCAATTACCAATGAAGTTGCCACCGCAATGCAGGTACGTACACAAATCTCTAATTCGAATCCAGGAGAATTGTATAAACTTTGGCAAAAGCCTGGTAAAAAAATAAGTTCATTAATTTTAAGTATTAAATATTTATTGCGAGGGCTTTTATTCGATCAAGGGAAGCTCACTCTCTGACTCTTATCTAATTCTAAGTATTTTTCAAAATTTGCCTTTTTGAATTTAACTAAGTCTATAAACACTCGAATAAATGAGGTCAGCAAGTGTCGATTGTTTATCCGAAAATAATATTCAGAGAGTAACTTATCGATACTAATATTCACATTACTTAAATCCGGTAATTGGATCAGATTACTTCCGTTTGGATCCTTTGTATGTGTAGCATTTTCACCAAAACCTAGATTTTGAATCATATTATTTCCCGGTATCAATGTTTTATAACCTAGTCTCCAAATACGATCATTCAACATTCCATCCCACGTATCAATTATTCCGAGTCTTGCTCTAGTTGAATTTGCCCACCAATAGACTGATTCAACAATAGTTCGCTTTTCACCTACTAAATTTTTCAAATTTGGGAGATTTAATTTAAAGTAATTGTTCCGAATTAATGTCCAACTTTCAGACCACGTCGCCCAACCATGTATTAAAATTGAATTCGATTCGACATCTCCGAAACTGTTGCTAAATGGGTTATGGGCAGTGACCAACTTTACATTTTTAGAGTCAAACTGTAATTTACTAAGTTTGAATTTCTCAAAAAATTCGAATAAATTTTCACCTGGGTAACAATCGTCTTCAATAATTGCACCAAAATCCACATTTTCAAAAAACCAATCCAGAGCGGAAACTACTCCCAGTGCGCAACCTAAATTATATGATCTATAAATAAGCTTTAAGTTAAATACGTTTTGGAAACTTTTAACAGTATTTATACATTGCTCACAATTTTCTTTATCATCTAGATTTCTTGGTCCATCAAGTGAAACATAAATGTTTTTTACATTTAAACTTTGCAACCTTGATAATAATTGGTTTAGTAATTGTGGGCGATTGAAACCAATTACAAGAACAGGAATATTACTCATTATGCTATTATATTCAATTAATAATGAAATCTAATCGATTACCACGAAACTTGTTAATTATATGTTATCCGCATGGATGGCACTGGGGCCTAAGCGTAGAGTTTTTGTTTACTGAAATCAATAAAGGCCATGAATATGATGTGGTTGACGCAAGTTTTATTGGAGATAACAAATTAAAAGTTAATATTAAAAAATTATTAGGCGGGTATAAATTTAGGAAATCATCAATTGATATGCTCGCATTACGAGAAATTAACGTGATAAATTTGAATAAAGCAAAACTAAATAAACTTCAAAAAAAATCTTTCAAAAAAGATATAAAATTTATGCACAATCCAATAAAAATAAGCCCAGCATACAATTCGATAGCAGAGAAAACTGGCTTGTTAGAATTAAGCCAAATAAGTAGTAGTTTTTGGGCGCGTCTAATCATGAATAAAGAAATTTTTGATAGTAACTTAATGTACAAGAAATTATTGACTTTGAACCAATTAAATTATTCTAAAGTTGTCACTGTAAATGGTAGGTTTACTAAAAATGCTACCGTAGTTTATTGGTGCAAAAAAAATAAAGTTAAAACCTCACTTCTTGAATTTGGCTCGCTTGAGAAAAATGCTTTCGAAATTTATGAAAATAGCCCACATAATTCGAATGATATCGCAGAAAAAATTAAATATTATTGGGATAACGGTGAACATGGCTATCGTGAAATCGCGGCTAAAAGATATCTGTTCGGTATAGTTCAGAAGAATTCTGCGTCGAAAGTAAATTTTCGAGCAAAAACAGTTGCTGGGAAAAAGCCTGCTTTTAATAATAAGAAAATTTGTGTTTACTACGCAAATTCCGAATATGAGTATGCAGGATTAAATTTGCCTATAGAATCAGGACACTTTAGTAATCAAGTTGAGGCGCTACGTGGCCTATTGACTGCATTAGATTATAACGAATGGGATATATATTTAAGGAGACACCCAAAGCATCCAAATGCAAAAGTAGATGATACTGAAAGATTCTTGTGGGCCGAATTTAATAATAACGACAATATTCATATAATCAGCCCCGATTCCGATATCGACTCTTTAGCTTTGGGAGAAAGTGCAGATTTGATTGCGAGCTTTGGATCAATTATAAATATTGAGTTTGTGGCAAGAGAGTTCCAAAATGTTATTACATTAGGTCCAGCTCCATGGAACCATTTATTACCTTCAAGATATTTACCTTCAATTCAAGAGATCAATAGATATCTTTCAAACGATCATGAAAAAATAAGCTCAAAAGATATTTGGCCATGGGCATACTACATGGCAGAGTCCGGTGTAGATTTTAAATTTATTGAGACTAATAGAGTGACCGGCGAGTGGAGTTTTAAAAAAAGTTGAGACTTAATTAATATTTAATCTTGATTTATAAATTTTGGTAATATCAGATAAAGAATTTAACGAAAAATTATTATAATCATCTCTAATTTTTTGAGAAGAAGTGTGCATCGACGTTTTTACAAGATTGTTTATAATAAATAAAATTTGGTTTAAAATTTCACTGTCAAAATTAATAATAAAATCGTAATCACGATTCAATAACTCTGGTATTCCACCTACATTGGTTCCTATAATTGGAATGCCAAAACTTTTTGATTCATGGATTACATTAGGGCTGTTATCCTGTCTTGAAACAACAAGTAAATAGTCAATTTCTTCCCAAAAAGTATTCGGATTAGATTTATAATCAATTAAGAACTTAATATCAACGGCTAAATTATTTTCATTAATTAATTGCATTAGCGAGGGCAAGATATCTCCTCCTTTTAACGGCGATTTAATGTCTATACTTGCGACGCCAAGAGACAACTTTTTATTATTTTTTTTCAATCTAGTTTGCAAAGTTGAAGCCCTTGTCAGTTCTTTACTATCATGTACATTGGGAGAATAAACAATTTTACATTTTTTTAATATTCTACTTTTGGCAGCTTGTTTTTCAATCCATTTTGACGGAGCAATAATTGTAATTTGATCTGCATATTGGAGAAAAATTTTTTGTTGCCTATTTAAATTCCATTTTGTAAGTATTTTAAATGGCTTTGGCAGTAAAGGACATTTTGAACAGTTGCTTGTAAATCTTTCGCATTCTAGCGAGTAGTGACACCCCCCAGTAAATAATCTTTGATCGTGTAGTGTGAAAATTAATTGATAACCATTTATTAGTAACTTTTGCATAACTCGTAAGTTAATCAAGTTAAACCAATTATGGATATGAATTATTGTTGTTTGAGGAGAACCAAATTTTTCTACCATTCTGTACGTTAGTGGAGCCATACTAAAAAATGTGAAATAAGTTCTATTTATAAATAATTTACTAAAAAGTGAGTTTAAGAAACTAAACATTTTTTTTTGCAAAGAACGCGTAATTGCAATTTCTTTATTATTTGCCAGGTATCCGTCTCTTTCTAATGCAACAAAGATCGAATTTATCCCGTACCTATTTAGAGCAAGACTTAATCTTCTAGCTGCTATACCTGCCCCTCCAGAATGGGAAGTAGACAAGTGAATAACCTTTGTGCTGATCATTGAATTTTTCAGATTTTCTCCCATCTAACGCCCCCGTCACTACTACAATTTTTAGTGAGACATTTAATTAAATCTACCTTAAATGTTAGTCGAATTGCACAATTGGCCTAAACTATCCCTAACCAAGAATTAAGTAAGGAAATAATGCTTATTTTGCGAAATTTCAAGGAATGCTTGGAAATATTATCCAGTTCCGATAGGCGAAAGTATTGGACTGTAGTTGTTATTCAAGGATTTTTAGGATTTCTAGACTTTCTTGGAATCGCAGTCCTTGGCGTAATCGGTGTGGTTGCAATTCGTGGCGTTCAATCTCAGCCAGCCAGTGGAACGTCCCTTAATTTTCTTAAATTACTTAATCTTTCATCCTTAAATCTACAGAAACAAGTGGCTATCTTGGGGTTATTTGCGGCGATTATACTGATAACTAGAACAATTCTAACTATGTATTTTAATTGGAAAATTTTAAGATTTCTAGCTAGGAGAAGTGCAGAGATTTCAAGCAATTTACTTACAAGAATGGTTTTCCGAGGGCAGACTGAATTCTATAAAAAAAATATTTCAGAAATTCAATATATACTTGGCCCCGGGGTGTCTTCAATTGCCGTAGGAATTCTTGGTAGTGCATCAACAATTATTGCAGACTTGGCATCCATACTTATCGTATCTACGGGCGTAGTATTAATAGATCCGACAGTAGCAATTTTATCAGCAGTTTTATTCTCCAGCGTTGGTGTATTTTTTTATTTTATACTAAGAGTTAGAGTAGAAACATACGGTTTACAGCTAGCAAAAGATAGTATTGATAGCAATCAAAAATTAAGCGAGTTGATTTCAGGCTTCCGGCAAATTTTTGCTTCAAACAGAGTTGGTTTCTATACTAAAGAAATAATTGATAAAAAAACAAGAATATCTAAATTAACCGCACTAAATACTTTTGTCCCAAGTATCGGAAAATACGCAATTGAGGTATCAATTGTTATTGGCGGTACATTAATCTCTGCAGGTTTATTTCTTTTTAGCGACTCTACTCATGCATTTTCTGGACTTGCAATTTTTATTACAGCTGGGACTCGTATTGCTCCTGCTCTACTCCGGTTACAACAA
>Ga0136644_10004123_pt1 | contig 10763 bp, 8 predicted proteins | sample C_130820_EF_Meta_FD_94780 | JGI IMG/M metagenome (GOLD analysis project Ga0136644, IMG submission 94780) | Freshwater microbial communities from Lake Croche, Canada to study carbon cycling - C_130820_EF_MetaG (v2) (version 2) | ecosystem: Environmental > Aquatic > Freshwater > Lake | place: Lake...
TAAATCATCTATATTTTTTTGGTTATGTTTTTTACAAATTAAATATACTTTATCATATATCGTAGTTAAATATCGTATTGCACCAAACATAGTAATATTATCTCCTAAACCATTATGTGATAAGAGATATACCGATTTATTCGTATCAGGGTTATCATATTCAGAATAACTTTTTACTTCATATATACATGAATTAAATCGTTTGTTTATTTCCGTTTTTATGCGGCATCGTTCATCATTTGTAATATATACTGATCTGGCTAACTCTATGAATTCTTCATTAAAAATTTTCGATTTTTCTTTTTCTCGAATCTTATCTTCGATTTCCCAAAGACGTAAATTACAACGATAAATATCAGATTTGAAAATATCAATATCTATTGGATATAATTCAATAAATGGTTCTAAATATTTAATTTCACTTTCAATATGATACAGTTTTTCTGGGTTATTAATTTTCGATTGTTTTATTCTTAAAATAGAGTATTTATCCCATAATTCGCCTATAGATACGGGAATTGTACAAGACATCCTTCGAATTATTAATATTAATATTATTGTTTTTATTAATATTATTTATTAAATTATATTTTTTCAAATATCGACCAACCATTACGTTCATTTAGATTTTCTTTATATACTTTCCAAGTTGGGTCATTTAATAATTGTTGTCTAATATAATGACATTTATATACATTCACATCGTCTAATGCGATATATTTAGGATTTTTTGTAATTAAAATATTATAATCTTCTTCGGTACTATATTCCCCACCATCTAAAATTATAAAATCGATATATTCAATATTATCTATATTTATAATTTTAGAATTATCCGATAAATATTTTTCTGGAAGATAGTGTTCATTATAATATGGAATATTATTATTATATATTTGATTTAATACAGTTATATCCGCGATTTTATTATGTAATACGCCATTCAATAATACTAATTTATTTTGAGTATAATTATTATTCCAAAAATCGGTTGATTTATTATACATTTCGCTATCCGCTTCTAATGAATATAAAATACAACCATCATTATTAATAACTCCATTCATTAAACAAACTGTGCTTCCTTGGCCATTCCAAGACCCTACTTCAAAAATTTTGCGAACCGAATTTAAACTAGCAATTTCATATAAGTTATAACCAAAAGTAGAATCCATATTTATTTGACCGGTACCATTAAATGAATAATTATTATTTTCTGACATTTTTTATATTATAAAATATATTATACTTACATACATAATACTATATAATATAACGAATATGTATGTTTGTCTAAACCAATCGATTCAATATTCTTCACTCAACGAATTGGTAAAAGACTATTTTGATAATATTGACGAAATCCAACAAAAATATATGGCGCTTTTATCAAATCTCTCAACAGTAGAAGAAATATCAGTGAATAAATTCATAGAAAATATCGTGGAAATTTCTAAAAATGGTATTATAATTATTGGATATATTGGAAAACCTATCAGTTCTGCTAATTTTGAAATCGTATGTACTGGAACTCTTTTTTTAGAACCAAAGTTATCGCATGGAGGTAGACATGTAGGCCATATCGAGGATATTATTGTACACCCAAATTATCGTGGTAAAAATCTCTCATTTTTTATTATAAATAAACTTGTTAGTTGGGCGATATGTAAAAAATGTTATAAAATAATTTTACAATGTAAACCTGAACTATGTCGTATATATGAGAGAAATGGATTTGAAACAAAGGGCGTAGAAATGGTTTATCGAACATAAGGTTTTTTCATAAATAATTGGTTATTTATGAAATTATATTTATCAGTCAATTACTTTCCGAAAGCCGAAAAACTCGCGGTTACAGGCATGAAATTCGATCCCTTGGATTGTAAAGACCCATATGCAGAATAGTTATCAACCGGGGTATATCCTTGTCCAGGTACATATCCATGACCAGAATCTGAAGTAGATCCAGAACTAGATCTATAACTATTCGAATCATTTCGAATACCGCTTCGAATACCACCAACAGTATCTTTAACTAATCCAACTGTACCTCCAACCGCCTGTTTTGTTAAATCAACTGCTCCACCTACAGTATCTTTAGCTAAATCAACCGTACCACTAACAGTATCCTTTGCTAAATTAACAGTACCACTTACAGTATCTTTTGCTAAATTAACGGTACCTTTTGCTGCATCCCGGATTAACGAACCAGATGAATCAGTTGTTCCAGAACCACCGTTACCACCACAGTTATTACATACACCAGATGCAACCGCGCAATTTGGGCAGGTTGGGCAAACAGGAGGTACTATTTGCGTTTTTCTAATATAATCATTCTTGAATAGTATCGCAGGATCATTACCAATTGTCTTGAAATAATAATACCATTTACATGATAGCTCGTCATTACAAGGTAGATTTTTATTTGTAATATTATTGGACCCATCTACAAGAGGACGATTACCAATAAAAATATTATTCGTATCTGTCATTGACATAATAATACCCGTATCTGTAAAACGTACACAATTGGATAAAGTATATTGTTTATTATTTGGATCTGCGTTAATAATCGCTACTACGGTTTGTTTTCCGAAAGCCATTACTAAAACCATACCATTATTACCATCTGATACGATCCAAGATATGAAATTCGTTAAATTATCAATAGCACCCGTTCCTGAACCACTATTATTTATAGTACCTGTACTACGGTTATATATTTGATAAGTACTACCAGCAGTACCAATTAAAAGTTCACCATTAGTTATATCATATTTTACATATTTTGATATTTGATATATTTGTATGGTTGGATTATATGCTGAATCATTATATAACTTACTATTATTTGGGTCAGAATTCGATGTAAATGATTGGTTATAATTCGGAATATATGTAGCAGGTGTGAAATCGATATATCTCATCATAGATCCCGCATTATTATAATAAAATGATTTAAGATTTGTTCCTAATTGGGCAACTGGATCTAGACCTAACATATGTAAATATGTATCTGCACCCCATGAAATATAAAACATTTGATATCTATATCCTGCAGGAACAGAGAGCTGTTGCGAATTTGATAAATAGGTAAGTTGTGATATTTGTGGATTATTTGAGAGAGTGGCTAGATTATTTAATGCTGCGTTATTTGCATTTACTTGGAAACTTGTAGTGGATGCGGATGAGGTCGTTACCCATATTTGTTTTATTGTTGAACCTGTAGAGTCATTACATCGGATATTACCACTGATAGTAGAACCATTCACACGTACATTTCCACAATAAGGACTATCGACTTCTACTATATTTCCATTTTTCCCGTCAAAATATAAATTATCGTATAAATAAATGACTTGATTATTTGAATAGGGAGAGATAGTTACATTCATAATATTCGAATTCGTATATCCAAAAGATACAAATCCTTCTGTCATATTTTTATTTAATCTATCTGATAATATCCATGAATTTGCAAAAAGCATAGAAATCACTAAAGTAATTAATAATATTAAAAATAATATAAATGGAGTAACTTTTATTCCTTTCATTATTAATAAATCGAGAGAAAATATATATAGTTGGAGAGAAATAATAGGGGATATCTTTTTTGATAGGAGAGAAAATTGATTTTATTTATATCATCCTTTATTAATTTATTTTTTATATCATATATTTTAATATAAAAGAGTTCATGTCACTAGAAAATACTATAATAAAACCAACTATAAATGATTCGTTACTATTGAAAACATATAAATTCGATCCAGATATTTATGAAATAGGTATCGATGAAGCTGGGCGTGGGCCTTTATTTGGACGTCTCTATGTAGCTGCTGTTATTTTACCTAAAGATACTGATTTTGCGAATAAAGATATCAAAGATTCCAAGAAAATTAAATCGAAGAAAAAGATGGCCGCGGTTTCAGAATATATAAAACAAAATGCCCTCGCCTATTCTATTCAATTTATTGAACATTCTGAAATCGATGAAATCAATATTCGGCAGGCGGTTTTTCGTGCTGCGCACCGTTGTATTAAAGAAGTCTATGATTGTGTTTTACACAAATACACATTGTCCAAATTGACTACAGAAATGAATGTTTTGGAATCATTAGAAGAAAAAAAGAGAGAATCTCCAAAATTCCATATCTTGATGGATGGAAATGATTTTATTCCTTATACACATTTCGATAAAGCGACGGATCGTATAGTATCTATACCATATGATACGATTGAAGGGGGAGATAATAAATATATCGCAATTGCTGCTGCATCTATTTTAGCAAAAGAGGCAAGAGATAAATATATTTCGGAACTTTGTATAGAAAAACCTGATTTAGTCGAGAGATATGCACTCGATAAAAATATGGGATATGGGACAAGAAAACATCTCGATGGTATTGCTACATATGGGATTACTCAGTACCATAGGAGGACTTATGGGTTATGTAAAAAATCTGTGATAAATCATATTTAGAATATTCAAATGTCTAAAAAATTTATCAATTCTGTAAATTATATATAAATAAAATATATACAATGAGTCGTTATAATCGCGGTGGAACGGGAGAAAATAATACGGAAGAATATATGAAGTATGTAATCGCAGAGAGAAATGCAAAAGCAAAAGAAGAAGCAGAAGAACAAGCTAAAGCAGCGGAACTAGGAATTACATTGACGCCAGATTGTTTTATTGCACGTTTGAATAAAGAAGGTAAATATTATTGTCTAAAATGTAATTCAGTAGAGAGTGGAAGTCAGCGTATAATAACACATACATATAATTGCACTAATAACAGAAAAAAAATTTGTCAATTACAAAATCAATCAAAAAATAAGGGCGGAAACCGTAAAAGAAAATCAAAGAAGACTAATAAACGAAAACATAATAAAACAAAAAGACATACTCGAAAATAATAATAAATATATTTATAATATTTTATATATTTATAATCTGATGTTAGAACCATTTTTTCGGTACTTCTATATATTTCGTCTCTCTATCTAAAACAATAACCGAAACTGAATTACTCAGAATATTGTAAAGTAGCGATTATCAATGAAATTTGAAATCTAATAACGAATAATATAGTTCAAAACAATATATTTATTACGAATATCAATACTGTTTCCATTTCCAGTTGAATCAGTAGTAAATGTATGTGTATGCGAGCCAACTGTTCCAGTTGTAAAACCGTGTGCGTGATTTTCAACAGAGTTTATCGTAATACCAGTTGTACTATAACCTGTATTTGTATCTCGATATATTAAATCATTATCATAATCTGTTGCTGCACGAGTACCGTAAATATTTTCACCTCTTCCTTGATTTTCAGCAAAATATGCATCTTGAAGATAATGTCTATGTTGAGGATCATTGATCGAGTGTGTATGCGATCCAGCATTATCGGTAGTCCCTGTATGACTATGTGAACCATTACCAACAGTTGTTCCAGTATGTGTATGCGAAGGTAATTGAGATGTAGATAGTGTGATTGTACTATTACCACTCGAATCACCTAGATTATTGGATCCAGATTTTCCAACAGGAACTCGATCGCTTAAATCCGGTAAAACAAAATTATTATTATTAAACGAATTTCCATATGAATTACCTATCACCTCGAATAAACGCGGATATGCTGTTTTACTTACCTGACTTCCATCGCACATTAACCAACCACCAGGAGCACTACTTCCAGCATAAGTTAAAATACTACCTACTGGGGTATAACTATTACTATTGAGATAAATATCTTCGGTTATATTTAATTGCTTAACATTTACTGAATCAGCAACAATGGATTTACTTACGAATAATTGATTATTCGATGATGTCAATGTAATCGTATCCATATATATACATATATATACATATATATATATTAATTTATAAGTAAAGAATTAATTTCCTCACGTTGTAGGACTTCGTAGCGTAAATGGTTAAAATATACATACTATGTTTTACGTACTGTAGTTTTTTTTGTGTTACCACCTTTTGTTTTTTTCGTATTTTTTCTTCCTTTTTTTCTATATTGTTTTTCCTTTGTTTCTATTATTATTTCTACCGGCGTATTTTCCAAAACAGGCGTATTTTCCAAAACAGGCGTATTCGATTTTGGTATTAATATATATGTATTTCCATTATTATATAGTGCATCTCGTCTTTCTTCTGAATCATCCGGTAAATCCCCTGACCATCTTCTATGGAATGTATACCCATATTCATCTGTGTCATAAAATGCAAAATGTGGGAAATATTCTCGACCAGCATTCGCTTCTGCTTCTAAAGTAATATTAATACCATTATGTTGATATATTACGAAAGCAATATGGTAATCAGCTAATGTAATAGTCGTTCTTTTTTGCGTAATAGTTTTAGGTTGTCTTCTGACAATTGCATAGGCTTGACCAGGATTTGGAATCGCTTTATTATCAAGACTTTCTGGAGTTATTTTTTCATATAACTTATAATTTTCTTCAATACTTTCACCAAAATGTATATCACTATCTAATAAACATAATTCTGGATCAGATATATCTTTTCTCAAATGTTGAATAATAAAGTCAATTTCACCATAACGCATAGCAAGTCCCATTGCTTCTCCAAATTTAAGACAGTCATTCTCATTGAATGCTTTTTCCCCTTTTTTCGATTCGACTAATTCACTACGACGTGGGTTACCAGTTTTTGTATAATTTATTGAATCTATAAGTGGACGAAAAAAACGGTATGCTGTATATCCCGGGTTTTCTTCCTCTTCTTGAGATTTTACTATAAGACCCATTTCTATAAATTTTGATAAAGGGCTATCTACTATTTGTACACCATTTTTAATATATAAACAGGGTGAATAAGTTTGAACTTCTGGGTCAGAATCACCATCATCTGCATCTCTCGGTCGAATTGCAAATTTTTTATCTTTTGTTTCTGTAAATCTACTAAATTCTCCTTTTTTATTTTGTTTTTTCATCATATTTTTCATTACTATCAATTTTTTTACTCTCGATTTTTCCATTCGTTAAATATATATAGTATGATATTTTTATTACTATTATTTGTATATTTTATGATTGTCTTTTATATCATCTGTCTTTTATATCATCTGTCCTTCAAACCATTGTTTTGGAACCTCTATAAACCGCGTCTCTCTATCTAAAACACTATATCCTATTAATAAATTCTCTTTATTATCGCCATACTCTACGAATCCGGATGTATATTCTACTGGAGAACCTTCAAACGTAAACATATTCGTATATCGTTTCAAGGCCCCTGTTGATCTATCTAAAATAATCATAATATGATAATAATATCTACGGGATTCATAACTTACGACGTGCCCAATAAACCAGATTTCATCGCCAATGGTCACTCCGTTCGTCGAACCGCGAATATATTTAAATAAGGCCGGTGTATTTTGCTGAGAGATTTCGATAAAACTTGAATCGTCTATAACGCCTATAGTGAGTGGAGAAAATGCATAAATACATTGGACTTGATTTTCTGCATTATTGAATAAAATCCAATTCTTCTCTATGTCTAGATTGTTCGGCGATTGAATAATCTTACTATTCACCGTATTACATATTATGTGTTTAGTATCATTCTGGTCGGTATCTTTATCTATTATATTGACAGTTCCATGTTCTATCTGAATATTTGAATGACATAATCCTCGATTCGCATTATAATAGATTTGACCATCACTACCTATATGCAGACGTATATCTTCGAGTCCTTCATATACATTATCGAGAGAAGTATCATATTCTAACACACATTCTTTTATTATAGCATTTGTGGAAATTGTCGAAAGATCAATCGTCGCCAATACATTTTGCGTAATGATTTTTGAATGATTCACATAATTCCCTGTATCGTCAATACGATAACTCACATACCGTTTATTTACTAATAAGGTAGTATTGTTTAAGAAACAAATCGATGGTGTAGATGGATATAACCCCGATAATTTATTATTTGAAAGGTCTATATGAATCGAAGTACCAATCGAATTTAATAGTTGTGAGAGAATTTGATTATTATTATTTATAATAGTAGGAACCTTTTCCACATAGAATTTATAATTTGAAAGAATATTTCGAGAGATTCCATCTTCGATTAGTGGACAAGAGAGAACTTTCATAGAGAGATGTTTTAAATCAATCTTATCTGGATTCTCATAATATCCTAAAATCGTCATTTCATAATCGAGTTTATATTCATAAATATCCTTTTCTAAGAAAAGGAATTCGTCGGATGCACCTCCAAATCTGGATATCGATTCTTTCGCTAATTTATAAAAGTGATATGCATTTTTATTCTTTCCATGATTTCTATAATAATTTATGATTTGATAAATATTTTCTATACGATTTGGATAAAACTGAAATCCTTCTAACCATATATGCAGAGCATTTGGAAAATCGTTTAATGCAATATAACATTTACCAGCAGAATAATAACTATTCCATATTTCTTCGTTCCAGCCACCCATTTCAATACGTTTTTTATAATATTCTATCGCTTTCGTCGGATTTCCTGAATCACGATATGTATTTGCTAAATAAAATGGATACCTATCCGATTTTGGCTCATCTTCGATACCCTTTAATAAAAGTCGGATATCGCGTTCCCATTTATCTGCTTTAGCACCCCCATCCCCAATATCTCGAATAAATAATAATGGTTTTTCAATCGTATAATAGGTTGTCCCTGGAATTGTTTGTAAATATTCATGTGTGACTCCCCAATAGGAAAATCCCTTGTTCTTAACAATACGCGCATTCTTATAATAAAAACTATCGTTACCCTGCATGAGTAAATAAACATCGTGGGTTAACATCTGTTTGAATCCGGTCGGATTTGTTAAAATTGGACCTGTTAAAATCATATCTGCATCCATCAATAAAATATAATCATTTCCAGTAATACCAGGTGCTGTTAAACATTCTTTTAATGCTACTGAACGGTTATATCCAAAATTAAGAAAAGGTTCGTTAACGATTATTCCTGGAAGATCGGCCATTCTAAAAAATGTTCGTATTAATTCGACAGTATTATCTGTCGAGCCAGTATCACAAATACAGTATCCATCAATAAGTGGGAGAACGGATTGTAATAGGCGGAGAATCACTTTACTCTCGTTTTTTACAATCATATTCAGATAGATTTTTGGAATGGTGTTTTCTAAAGAGATGGTCATTTCTAAAATATAGTTATTAAAAGAATATTGATTTTATACGTATTTCTCTCAAAATAATAAAAATTGAATTATTTTTATTATTTTTTGGGGGGTATTTTTATTCATATTGTCAGAATCTGTTCTCCCAAAATATCATATCTTGGATTCGATAATGAATCGATGAGTGCATCCCACGGGTTCGTTTGTTGTAAGGCCTCTCTGCCTTTTTCGCAAAAGGCATTCAATAGCATCGGACTGAATCCGGAAAACATTGTCGCATTCTTCATTGTTGAAAGGGTCGGAAATCCTCTTGTATGACGTAAATTCCAAAACAAAATATGTGGAACACCTGAATATCCTGCATCTATATACATTTTTTCGATACGTTCGTGCATAGTTAACATACTGTCTTCAAATGATGCTTTGGTTTTTGTCGAATAATATTGGTCATCTGGCGAATTCGTATAATAATCGATTTGCATATCGGAAAAAATCGCGAGTGTCATATTCGTAACGACTTCATTGGGGACTTTTCCTTCAATACATGCATCTAAAATCATTTTTAATGCCCTGAAGAAATTCGTACCAAATCCAGCGAGATGACTTACTGTCTGAAGTTTATTAATATAAGAGACGAATGTATCGCATTCTTCTAGTGAGACCCACTCAGGATCCGACGAAAAGGTCATTACACGCTTTCCTAATGCGGACTTCGATGCGACTGCGATTCCCATACCCATTGCGGCGTGCATTGGATCGCCCGACATTGACCCCGATTGGTCTACCATTGCAACCATATTTCCTAAATCGCCGACTTGTGTCATAAAAGACCGCCATTGCGAATTAAGTGTATCCTTTTCTAGTTGACTTTTAGAATAAGATAGTTCGATTCCCTGCTTCACAAAATCTACGAGTCCAACACGCTTACCCTTGACTTCCTTACCCTCCTTTACCCTTGTTGTAATATAGTGTTCGAAATTCTCGGCACATTCAATACGGTCGAGTTCAGTGGATTCACTGCGTTTCTTACTCTTATTCATAAATGCATTCCTACTTTTCATTAATGTAACAGACGTTGTCTTATGGTGGTCAATTTCTGCCCAACGTTTTCCACACATCTTGATTTGTACTGTATCTAGTCTCTTATTTAGAGAGGATACCATTCGAGCAAATGTCATATATGTCTTAGATTTAGCTGCCTTATAAGATTTTTCTCTCTTTTCTTGGTCTTTTATTCCTAGAGCAGATGTAATAAACTCTGGATAATAGGCCTCTGCAATAAGGCGAAATATCCATTTTCCTTTCGTAGAACTTTCTCTTGGAACCCAACGGGCACATAGCGATAATTCGGAATCATCGGTTTTAGACTGGTCCTCTCTTAGCTGGTTTATCATCAAGTCGATACAATAGGAAATCAATGGACTATTCTTTTCATTTGTCGTTTCATACACATATTGACATAGACGTTTCATATCTTTCCATGAGCCATATGGAAGACAAGTTGTGCCTTCCGTAGTATTATTAAGTTTTATAAACGAAAGAACAGCGAATTTTGCTAGTTCGGGATAA
>Ga0136644_10004126_pt1 | contig 10758 bp, 14 predicted proteins | sample C_130820_EF_Meta_FD_94780 | JGI IMG/M metagenome (GOLD analysis project Ga0136644, IMG submission 94780) | Freshwater microbial communities from Lake Croche, Canada to study carbon cycling - C_130820_EF_MetaG (v2) (version 2) | ecosystem: Environmental > Aquatic > Freshwater > Lake | place...
AAAGATATTGATTATAATTATTATTATAATAAGTTAATATCATATGTAGGACAAGAATCGATATTATATTCGGGTTCTATATATGATAATTTAATATCTAATTTAAATGAAGATGAAATAGATAAGGAATTATTAAATAAATTATTAGAAAAATTAAATATTTCGAAATTAGATAATGAGAAATTATCAGGAGGAGAAAAGCAGAGATTAAGTATATGTAGAGCATTTTTGAGGAAACCTAAAATTATATTATTAGATGAACCGACATCATCACTTGATTATGATAATGAAATAAATGTATTAAATTTAATAAAAGAATTAAATGAAATATATAAAATAACGATTATATTAGTTTCTCATAGTAATAATGCGATTTCTATATGTGATAATAAATTCTATATTTAATTAATAATAACTAATAATTATAAATGAATCCACAAGATATTTATAATGAAAGAATAAGAGGAGATAATGTTAAAATGGCAGAATATAAAAATAATATTAATAAAAATAATATTTCTGATAAATTAAAATCTATGATTGCTGAATTAAATAGAAGAAGAACAGAATTAAATAGAAGGTTTTCATATGATTTAACAATACAACATAGACCTATAACATGGGGATTAATTACTGATACAGATTTTATATGGGATGATATTAATAAATCAATAGAATATGAAGTATTATTATCATCAGCATTAGAAATAATTGAAAAAGATAAACAAAAAGAAGAAAATTGTAATTGGTTTAGTGTATAATTTTTTTATTAGATAAAAATAAATATTAATAATTATCTTGAAATTCTTAATATATTTATCATTGATTGTTTATTGCTGACTTCTTTAAATGTTAATTTATGCGATTTCTATATATGATAATAAATTTGTATTAAATTAAAAGAAAAACTGTTAAAAATGATTATAAAAATATTTGAGAATAATTGCCCGAAATGCCGAAATACTGGTTAGACGGAATTTTTGATGAAGAATTCATCGAAGTCAAAGTCGAAGAGATTGTCAAAGTCGAGGATGAAGAATTTATTATATCTGATAAATTCAATGGATCCAAAGATGGATATTGTTTCAAACTTGGGGAAAAGGGACTTGGTTATTATCGTTTATCAGGTTTTAAAATTCCTGTAAAAAAGATTGTTGAGGAGATTGTCGAAGTTAAGGTTGAGGTGAAGGATGAGGAGAAGGTTGATTTCATTCATGAAAAATACACTAAAAGCAAAGTTGGATATTTTTACAGACTTGGGGATAAAGGATATGGTTATTATCGCATAACAAGTTCTGATTTTAGTGGATATAAACCGATGAAAATGGTTTTATGTAAAAAATATAAATATTGTTCTAATCCTAAATGTCATAATAGGCATTGGTATAATGTTCGTAATAGCAATCGTATGAGTGAATATAATGCTAATCCTGAATATTGTGAAAAGGAAGAAAAAGAAGCACTTACAAGGGCAATTAGTAGATTTAGGAGAGAGGGGTATATAACTATTGTTGAGTGATAGAAATAAAAAAACACAAAGATATTAGATGAATATTTTTGTGTTTTTATTTTTTGAAAATCAAAAAAATGATTTTAAATATAATTAAAAATATTATTTGAAATGCCGAAATACTGGTTAGAAGGAATTTTCGAAGAAGATACCTTTGAAAATACGAAGGAATACTTTATATATTCTGAAAAATATTGTGGGAGTATTTATGGATATAGTTTCAAACATGGGGAAAAAGGATTAGGATATTATATGTTAAAGAGTATATAAAAAACATTTGTATAAATATTTTTTGTGATTTAAATAAAAATGATTTTAATTTATTTTAATAAAAATAAAAGATGAAAAAGATAATTCAGGTTAGCGATGATATATTTTGGGGATTTAATATTATTGTTGATTTGAATGATTATAAAACAATTGATGAATTGGGTAATTTATTAAAGAGTGAATTAATAGATTTTTTGAGAAAACATAATCTTCTTAATTTACTTGATAGGGCAAAAAAGATAGATTTTCATCAACATCTCTACACATCATATGAAGAATTGGATAGGAATGATTATGATATAATATATTTTTGTGGAGATTGTTGTCGATAAAATAAATAAGATAAATATACACCTAAAATAAAACCGATAATAACAAAGAAGAGATATTTTAGGGAATAATATCCAATCACAATAATTAGAATAATAAAAATAAGATTATTGGTATTTAATAAATCCATATCTTTTTTTTAAATAGAAATTAATTTATGATGTCCTACTCTAATATCAGTATTAATCATAATTGGGATACCTGTTTTTTGAATATTTTTACAGAATGAGACATCTTCACTACACATATCACGAAGAATAGTTCCATCTTCACAAATAATTTCTTGAAGTTCGCTATTAAAATATGGATAAGACATTTTCTTAAAAACATCTTTTTTCATAGCAAAAAATCCCATACCAGTATAATTAACAGGCATATATTTAAGACCAGTTTCTTCTTTCCATTTTTCTACAAATTCTGGTGTAATAAATTCAAAAGTACCATTTTTAGTAAAATAATTAGTATCCCATTCTTTAACAATGGCATAATTAGTGAGATTTGCCATTCTATACATACCACTAACAACTGGATGAATATCAGTTGATTCGATTAAATCCATTAATTGTTGAGGAGTAAAGATGATATCGCTATCAATTGTAATCCATACATCAAAATCGATATTATTAAATGGTTTTTGTTGAACACCACGGAGAACATCGAGACCGAGAGTTTGCATTCTAGCAAAAGTTACGAAAGAAGATACACCTGGACTGATGATAATTTCATATTTTTGACTTTCCCAGAGTACATTTAGAGCACCAGTCCATGAGATAAGAAATTTAGAAGAAAAATTATCGCCTGGGAGACCAATAACAATCTTTTTTTTAGTTGGTTTTACAGGTTCAGAAGTTTCTTTGCTAACTTCATTTTTTACATCATCTTCATTATTATTAACACTTGACATTTTTATATATAAAATTATCAATGAAATTCTTATATAATTTTTCGTTAATAATTATATAAAAAATAGAAACTATAAATAATAGTTATGGTATTATCTAATTTAGAATTAACTGAAAATGATTTGCGTTCTTATCAACCTGATAAAATCATTACTAAATTAAAACCACATCAATTAACATCATTATATAAGGCGATAATGATGGAGAATACAGGAGAGATTACATATAAAATTAATAATTTTCATAATTATTCGCAATTATTTTTTGATAATTCGAATATAATAAATCCAGAAGATGGAGAAACGGAGATTACATTAAGAACGAATATTGGTATATTAGGAGATAAAGTAGGATATGGAAAGACATTATTAGGATTGGCATTAATAGCATCAAATAAATTAGAAAATATTCATATCAATCCTATATATATGAAAAATTTTTCTAGTCATAATCATTATAATTATTTAAATATATCAGTTTCGAATAATCTTATTCAAAAAAGGGTAAATATAATTAATACTACATTAGTAGTAGTTCCACGAGGTCCCGTATTTATTCAATGGGAGAAGACGATATTAGAGAAGACTAATTTAAAGATGATTTCGATAACAAATATGAATTTCATTAAATGTATGTTGCCAAAATATGATGGTAAGAATGATAGAGATATAATAAATTTTTTTGAGAGTTATGATTTAGTATTAATTAAAAATACGACATTAAAGATATTAATTGATTATTATCATGGATGTCAATTTATAAAAAATTGGAAGAGAATAATGATAGATGAGGCACATGATATTATTAATAAAATCCCGACATATATGAATTATTATTATTTATGGTTAATAACGGGAACATATAATGATATTTTTACAAAGACGGGATATAGTCATTATATATCAGGAATAAAGGAATTAATGAATAAAAATTCGATTGCTGGAATAATTGTAAAAAATACGAATGAATTTATAAAGAATAGTTTTGATATTCCAGAACCAGTAGAGAAATATTATTTATGTAAATTGCCGACAAATTATTGTATAGCAAAGAGATTTTTAAATTCATCAGTATTAGAGAAAATTAATGCGAATGATTTTGCGGGTGCTATTAGAGAACTTGGAGGAAAAAATGAGACAGAAAATAATATAATTGAATTAGTATCGAAGGATTTGAAGAGAATATTATTTAATTTGGAGATGGAAAAGACATTTATTCAAAGTCAAGATATAGATGATGATGATAAAGAATTAAAAATAAATAATATTAATGTTAAGATAGAGGTTCAAAAGAATAAGATAAATGAATTAACAGAAAGGATTAAATCTTATAAGGATAATAGTTGTGCGATTTGTATGGATGATGTACAAAATCCAGTATTATTGGAATGTACGCATTTATTTTGTGGAGGATGTATATTTACATGGTATAATAAGAATAATAATAGAAATTGTCCGACGTGTAGAAAAACAATTGGAGATTTTAAAAAAATAACGGCAATAGTAAATAATGATATAAGTCAAGTTAAAAAGGATGAGATATATTCAAAGGAGGATACATTATTAAAAATTATTGAAAATAATATAAATGGAAAATTTTTAGTATTTACAAAAATAGATAATGGTTTTGAGAATTTTAAGAAAAAATTGATAGATGCTAATATTACATTTGAATTTCTCAAAGGTACTACAACTCAAATGTTAAATGTTCTTGAAAGATTTAAAAATGGAATTACTAAAATAATTTTATTAAATACGCAATATGCTGGAAGTGGTATTGAAATAAATTGTGCGACGGATGTAATTATATTTCATTCAATGGGACTTGATAAACAACAGGCGATAGGGAGAGCTCAAAGAGTAGGAAGAACAACTAGATTAAATATTCATAATTTATGTTATGAAGATGAAATGGAATAGATTAATTATTTTTTTTAATATTTCTAAGATAGATTTATAGAAATAAAATAAAATTATAATAATAGAAATAAGATATGAGTTGTCCTATAAAAATGGCGGATGGTCGTTATTTTACTAATTATGAACCTCGTTGTGTTAGAAATGCTAATTTAAATGAATTATTAACAAAGAATAATATGATAAATTCTAGTTATGAACAAAGATTATTTCTTCAACAAAATTCACAAATGATAATTGATTTAGAACAAAAAAGAGCAATGGAAGCAGTATTTCCATGTGTTCCATGTAAGACTGGTGAATTATTAAATGAAACGAATAAGCAGATGGATAATAAATATTTTGTAAGTTGTGATGGTATTACATGTAAAAGAACATTAGTTAATCCAGATGGTATAGGAACTACTAAAAATTTTTAAATCTTATTAATAATAAGGTTAATATGAATTTTTCGAATGAATTTGTATCTTGTATAATAACTATTAATGGTATAAATGTAAATATAAAGGGAACATTAAATAATTCTATATCATATAAAAAAAAGATTGTAATTGCTCCGGCACCTATGAATAAGATAACATCATATTCTGGTTCTGGTCTTCCATTTCCAAATGAATTAATAGCATTTGAAAATACAAAAAATATATTTGAAATAAAAGATGATGGAATTATTGACGCTAATTTTATATATCCAAATAGTTATTATTCTCCTGATGGATTAACTAAAATAAAATCACCTATAATATTTTTATTTGATGATAATAAATATATTGTTGAAGTAAATGATATTTGTCCTTTAAAAACATTAAGGGATAGAAAAAGAAGTGATCCGAGTTTTTATGCTTTAAAAGAAATTTTAGTTCCATTAGGAACGGCAGAGGATACAATGAAGAATTATTCATCAGCTAAAATTAAATATAATATAGCTTAATCTTTATTTTTTTTAAGAAGTATCTTATTTAGAGTTCTTAATTCTTTTGAAATTGCTCCTAGATGTGTTGAAACATTTGTACCATCTTCATCTATAAAAAAATTTTTAAGAAGTTCATAATTGATAATATTTTGGTCGAATTCCTCTTCTTCCTCATCATCATCATCTTCTTCTTCCTCATCTTCTTCCTCCTCGTCTTCTTCTTCTTCCTCTTTTTCTTCCTCTTCATCATCTTCTTCTTTATCTTTAACTTCTACTTCTTCAACGGAACAAACACTATTTTTATCATCTTCTTGTTGTTTAGGCATTTTTTATATAAAAATATAAAATAATTCTTATATAATTTTTAGATAAGAGATGAATATTTTTTTAATAAAACTTTTGGGGTTTTTAATAGGATTATTCATAACATTATTTATTATAGATTATTATGATATTAATAAATTAAATGTAGAAACATTTGAGACTAAACCTGTAATTCCTCCTCCAATATCAAATCAACAACCACCAGCAATAGTAAGTAATGATTCGCAAATTCCATATAAATCATTTAAATATATGTGTATTAATACATTTTTTGATATTACTAAAATTGATAATAAAACAAATGGATGGTATGAATCTGATATAAATAAAACAAATTTAACTGACACAAATGGAAAAGATTATTTTTCATATGATACTTTAATTAATCTTAAAGCAAATACTATAAATGATAATGGGGCAAAAGGGGCGGATATTAATTCAATTGAATTAAGAGGGCCGAAAAGTTTTTATTTTGCAAATAATTTAGATACAAATGAATTAAATGAATTTACGGTTATAATGTCAATTAAAATAAAGGATATTACGGCAAAAAATAATATATTATTTGAATTGGCAGGAAATACTGAAACTATAAATAAAGATAAACCAACATATTTAATTTCAATTGTTAATATTAATATTAGTATAAATAAGAATAATAATTTGGATTTTATAATAACAATTGGCGATAGTATTTATGCTGGTGGAATAAATAATATTGAAAAATCGACACTTAAAAATAATGATTTTATTGTTATAGGTCTTATTTATACAAGTAGTGAAATCACATTTTTAATAAATAAGCAAATGTATAAATATAAGACAAAGCAAACATTTAAAGTTAAATTAGGTTCTACACCGGCATTAATTAATAAACAAGGATTAATGAATATACATCTTTATAGTTTTGTATATTATAAAACACCATTGCCTACAAGTGAATATTTATTATTTTTAAAACATAATTATTATTATTTATCTGGATTAAATAATGCTATAAAAAAAACGGAAACAGCAGTTAAACCACCTCCTGAAAAAATACCGGTTAATAATGAAATAGATATTAAATTAAGACTATTAGAAGATAAGATAAATGATAAATTAAATAAGCAAATTGAAGAAAGAAATATAACACAATCAAATTTTGTATATCAACCAATAGATCCGTTAATAATTGATAAAATAGGAGATAATGAAGTTAATAGTTCTTTAAATTTTATGTTCTAATTGTTTCGTTTATATAAGGAATATAAAGATATATTTTTTAAGTAAAATGAATGATTTATTAGAAGTAAATACAGATAATATTAATGGCGGAGGGGCGGTAAATAAAAAACTTCTTGATACAGAATTATTATTTAATAGAAATAAAATTAGTAATGAAATTGCTTCATTATCTTCATTATCTTCATTATCATCTCATACAAGTTTAAATAAAATTAAATTAAGAAATAGTAGTAGTAATAATAATAAAAAAGATTTAAATATAAAAAAAACTTTTAATAAAGATGATGATGACGACGATGATGATGAAGAAGATGATAATGACGATGAAGAAGAAGATGATGATGAAGAAGATGAGAATGATGAAGAAGATGATGATGAAGGAGAAGATGATGATGGAGATGAAGAAGATGATGATATTAAAAGTATAGATGGTGGTAAAAATATAATGAAAAAGAAAAATAATGAATTAAATGAGAAAAGAGAAATTCTATATCAATTAAATAGATTACAAGCGAAGGGACATCAAATTCCTCATAATTTTAATATGAGTAGTGATTTGAATGAAATGAAGAGAGAATATGATAGAATAGTTCGGGATAAAGATACGGATGCGAGTATTCGTTTTCAAAGAAAGATGATGATGGCATTTGTAACGGGAACTGAATATTTAAATTCAAGATATGATCCATTATCTATTAAATTAGAAGGATGGTCGGAACAAGTTCATGAAAATATTACAGATTATGATGATATATTTGAGGAATTACATAATAAATATAAATCAAAAGGAAAGAAAATGGCACCAGAACTACGATTATTTATAAGTTTAAGTGGAAGTGCTTTTATGTTTCATTTAACGTCAAAGATGTTTAAGGAAAGTTCAATTCCAGGGGTTGAAGAAGTATTTAAGGCAAATCCGGCATTAATGAAACAATTTCAATCAGCAGCGGCGAAACAATTTGTATATAAAAATACTGGATTAATGGGGGGAGGAGGTGAAGAAGAAGAGAGGGAGGAAAAATTTAGAAATAAACCATCATCATCATCAATGAATAATGGTGGATTATTTGGAATGATAGGTAATTTATTTGGTGGTTTAACGAATAATCAACCATTTAATAATAGTCCAAAGATGAATAATCAATCACATATAACTAGAAATGAAAAACCTATAAATGATATAAATAATATTATAAATTCGGTTCATAATAAGATATCACCAAATATAGATGTAGATAATAGGATTGAGACATTATCAATAAGTGATGAGGAAATTACATCAATTATAGAGGATGCTACTGATGTTAATTTATTAAAAAAAGCAGTAGGAAGAAAAAATAAGAGAACATTAAATATTTAAATATTTATTTTTTTGATTTGGTTCCTTTTGAACCTAATTTACTTAATTCTTTTTTAGTTTGTGAAACATAAGAAGAAATTTCACCTATATCTTTCTTAATAGTTTTAGGAACTTTTGAAAGAGAACCAATTGGGTCTCTAACGACATTACGAATATTATCACTAGTATCATTTAATTCACGGATAACAGTGAATACAACAGACATACCGACGGCAATGATAAAATGGAATAAGAAGAGAATAAAGATAAGAGCAAATTCAATTAATGAACCAATCATAATGATTTCACGACGAATATCAGCGGAGCATTTACATTTTTCATTTACGAGATAGCGAGTATATTGGAAAACAATATATAAATAGTAGATAAATACAATAAAGAAAATTAAATCAATGAAACCTTTAAAGATAAGAACGGAACCACCGAAATTTTCTTTAATCATACTATCAGGAATAAATTTGGTAATAACGAGATAAAAGATAGCGAACACAGTAAAACTTTTAATAAAATTAGCATTTGGCGATGAGGAACATTCACAACCTTTTGCTTCAAGATTAGTTAGATAGGTGTAAATAAAAACTAAAAGAACAATAGTTAATATAGAATTAATAACATTAATAATGTAAAGAATATTAAAATCACTCATATTTATTCTATTTAATTATAAATATTATTTTTAAGAATTAATAAAAAGTTTGCGTTTGGGAGGTTCAACATATTTTAAATTAAAAAAGTCAAAGATATCTTTTTCACTTTTCATATCAGGTATTTTTATATATTTGTCTTTAAAACCATGTTCGCTTAAAGATAAACCATATTTATTTTTAAGATATTCTCTTAATCCTACATTAAATTCAGCAGAACCTGTGAAATGTAATATAGAATAAAAATATTCATTTGGAGGACAAATGAGGATATCTAATTTTCTTGCTGGACTTTTATCATCTAATTTTACGATACCGCCAAATTTTACATTTCCAATAGCTAAAATTTCTTTAATATAACCTATTTTTTTTAAATTGGAGATATATGTATTTAAATCAAAATTAGTGTCTTTCATAATTAATATATCGATATCTCCCATAGTATCATTACCTCTTCTAAAAGAACCAACAAAATCATGATTTAGATGAATAAGGTCTTTTTCTAAAATTTTTTTATGTTTTAAATATTCATCGAGAGGAATACGTTTATTTAAATCTTTATAATAATTAAGGCCTATTAATTGATTTTTATTTAAAAGATGTTTATTATTTTCTAAATCAGCGATAGATTTAATACCTAAATCAATTAATTCTTTAATTTTTTTATCACCAATACCATAAATTTTTTTTAATTCTAAATGAAAATTAAAATTGCTATCTTTATTAATATTTTCTTCATATTTAATAGTGCCATTATCGATTAATTCTTTAACTTTTAAGGCTATTCTATTACCAACTTTAATATTTTTAATAAAATCTTCATAATTATAGATATTTTCTTTACAATTATATAATTGGTTTAATGTTTTAGAATATGCTAGAACTTTAAATTTATTATTATTAATTTTTTCATAATTCATAATAGTAATTAAATGACTAATTATTAATTTTTTCAGGTCTTTTTTTTCTAGAAGTTTTTTACCAATAACAGAAGTTTTAAGAACACATTTATTAGTAATAGGATTTAAAATTTTATTGGGAGGACAATTCATTATTTATTTTCTCTATAATTTTAATAATTTTAAATTTTGTAGAATATTCAAAATTATTTAAATTGAGAATTTTTAAATTATTAATAATTTCTGTATCTTTATAGAAATCAAAAATTAATAATAATTCATCTAATAATAATTCTATAATATGTTTATAATCTGTTTTATTTAAATAATCATTTAAATCAGTTATTATTTCATTAGAAATTTGTTTAATAAATTGATGATTATTTAAACGATTAAGGATAATTAATAATGCTTTTAATATAGATAATGAATTTTTTTTAAATTTTACATAAAAAAAATATTT
>Ga0136644_10004131_pt1 | contig 10747 bp, 4 predicted proteins | sample C_130820_EF_Meta_FD_94780 | JGI IMG/M metagenome (GOLD analysis project Ga0136644, IMG submission 94780) | Freshwater microbial communities from Lake Croche, Canada to study carbon cycling - C_130820_EF_MetaG (v2) (version 2) | ecosystem: Environmental > Aquatic > Freshwater > Lake | place: Lake...
CAAGGCATTGGTTGTTGTCTTTCCCACAGATGACTTCATGCGCGAGAAAATGTTGGACAAGTTTCCGTCTTGGCTCTCCGTCTTGGCAACTTCGGGCCAGTTGGACTCGACATCGTCGTCCAACGACTGATCCGACTTGCGCTCCAACAAGGCCGTGCCGTCAAAAGTGTCGCTGAGATCCAAGCCGACAAACTGGCCGTCTGTTTTGAGCGATTCTGGAATTCCAAGAGAGTGAAAGTCTACATTTTTCTGGGCATAATTGAGGTTGTCGCTCATATTCTTGCTGCTTCGCGTTCCACGAAAGGCAAGCACGAGTCGCTTGCTTTCTTCGTGCCGGCATACCAAACACAGGAGGTCGCGTTCCTCATTATTGATTACTTGGACAAGAGTGTATCCGTGGCGCTTCAAGTTTTCTTCTCCCTCGTGCACTACTCCAAGAGTCTCGCTGTACGCTTCGTAAGAAACTTCGAGTAAACTCAATGCTAGATCGACGCAAAAGACTTCAGGTTTGACGTTCAAAAAAACCTTGTCGAGTTTGCGGATCCTTTTCTTGCGACGTTTGACACATTGTTTTAGCTCCTTTTCTGACACTACGTATGTTGCGGCCAAGGAGGTGGAGAACTTGTCTTCCATAAACGACGCTGGCAAAAACAAAAAGGCGAGCGTCGTGGCGTAAATGCTCAAAAAGAGCACTTTGCCAAAAAGTTGTGTTTGCTGTCGAAACAACGTGTTGATGCCATCGGTTAACGACGTCGTTGTTTGCTGGAAAGGCTCCGATTTGCCGATAAAGTAGCCAGTGGCCGCGTATTCTAGCACGTAGTAAACCGTCACAAGTGTTGCTTGCACAGTGAAGAAGCGAAAACTCAGTTGCAAATATCGTGTGCTCAAGTACGGAAGCACCTTGAGTTTGCGATTTGCCATGAAGAGTGTGAAGAACCAAACAAGTGCCCATAGCCAAAAGAGGATCAAGAAGGACAGGGAAGAGGCGACGAAAAACTTTTGTTCCGTCGCGTCCCAGTTGTACACTGCTTCGACGGATTTCCGCGTAGTGGAGAAAAAACTCGGAAACTGGAAGAATAAGATGATAAGGGAAGCGATGAAAATGACTGCACCAAAGGCAAACTTGGGCAGGTAAAAACTTTGCCACGACAGGACTTGGCCATTTATTGCATCGGCGAAGAGAAGCCAAATGACGAGAAAGCTGCACTGAGACAAGTTGCTGAAGAAGAATGCGGAAAAGGCCCCTCCTTCCGAGGCCTGAAATTCTGCTGAAATGTAAAAGGGATTTTGATAAAAGAGCAATGCGACAAGGTAAGCCACCACCCAGGTTTGCTCTTGCAGCCAATTGAGGCATTGCTTCTCAACCAAAATGTACGTGTATGTGACGAGGACAAAAAATGTGAAGAAAAGCAAAAAGATAGTCGCGATGGTAGATGCGCGGTCATTGTTGCGATCCGCCACTACGAACTTGTAGTGTGATTGAGCAAGCAGCGGGTTGTCTTGCAAAAAAAACACCGCGGGAGCATCTTTGTAACTAACGATGAAGTAGTAGCTGTGTATGAGCCCGTTGGTCGGGACAGCCTCTTGATTTTGAAAAATGGAGAAAAAAGTAGCTGAAAATCGAAGCAACGCTGGTTGGGTGCCGCCACTGCCGCCCCCCCCACCACTGCTTCCGCTGCTACCGCTTGCACTGTCCGAAAACAGACTAGCGGCAACCTGAATGTTGCTGGAGTAATCGTGCATGCTTAGCACTTTTTGCCAAGAGCTGTAGCGACCTGAAGTCGAAGTAGATGTCGCATCGGTAAAGTCGTTTTGACACCCAGAAGAGCGATAGCAGGCCCAGAGGTCAACGTTGTATGAGAGAAGGGGGTACGAAGCGTTTAGCGACGTGGTCGTTAAATTGGCTTTCTCCACGGCGAGGCTAACTAGTATGACATTCGATAGGTCAGTGACGCTACCGTGCCACGTGCTTGGAGATGACCAGCAGCCCCAGTTACCCCGAGTGTAGGACAAGGACACATTTTGAGCTACACATGACTGCGAAGACAGCATAAAAGCGTTATTCAGTCCATTGAAGCTATTGTAGGTTGAATTGAAGTCGATGCTAAAGGACATGATAAAGGCAGCATAGGTCGAAAATATTATTATGCTCGCCGTTCGCGCTGTTATCGTCTCAAGAAGGATCTTCGGTTTGCTCCATTTCTCAACAGCATCGTTAATGCTCCGCCTGTTGTCCTCTGAAGGACGAAACATCGACGCACCGCGCTCTATAGACTAGCCTATCTCCTTTATAAGCCAACAACTCGAACCAACAACAGCAGGAGCAGCTACATACACTCATACACGCTTATTGCTTTTGAGGACTGTGTGGGGGGAGGGCTGCTGCTATTTATTGTCTCCAGTCTACTAAAAGAGTATTCATTTAGAACTGAATTTTGCATGCGATGATGATAAGGTTATCCATATGCATACCCAATTACCCAATTTTACTTTATAAAAAAATCTTGCGTTTCTCTGGCTGAGCCGAGAGCTGGAGTGCTGGAGTGAGTCGCTATTTCGCCTGTGAAACGGTTGTATGCTTTTTGACCTGTGCGTGGGCGTATAGCAGTTGCTTGTTGGCTTATTCGACAGTTGTGGTAGCAGGAAAAGAGGCTATCCGAGCTGTTTGAGGCGATGCGTTCGTCTGTGAGTGGTGTGTGTGTCCGCCGAAGCGACCCGGATGATGTGCGTGTCTTTAGTACTCTTGTGAATGCCAGCGGCGGAACGGCGTTGTTTCGAGCAACATTTGGCCAGTTTAACTTTTCGCTCATGGTGGAGAACAACTTGCTGAGTTTGATGGCGCAGGTGGAGGAAGTCGAAGGTGGCGGTGGAAGCAGCAACAGCGAGTGTCTCGGCTTCTTGTCATTGAATGACTCTCCCTCCCTGACCAAGGAAGGCGAGGCCTTTGAGGCACATGTGGCCGTGCTCCGAAATTACCTGCCTGGCGTTCGCGAGTCCAATACGCTCTTTGTCAACTTTTTGATTCTGGACGAGCGACCTACGTTTGACATTGATGCAGTCGGCACAGATCTGATCCGCAACGCCTTTGCACAATGTAATCAAGTCGATTACTTTGTGTGGCTGTGTCCTCGCGCTGTGCGCCTGAGCATGTGGATGGAAGAAGCGTTTAGTGAAGTTGACTTGGAGGCTCCTGCCTCTTCTTCTGCTTCTGCTGCGGAAGAGGAGGAAAAGGGGGGAGAGAGCCAGCAGCAACAAGAGCAAATGCAGGCAGATCCCGATTCCCTTCTCAAGGGTTACAAACTACTCTACTTGAAGAGATCCAACTTCTTACCCAAGCTTCTCGTGCGACCAGCGCGCGTGGAAGATAACGACGATTTGCTTCCCGTGCTCAGGCGATCAAATCCAGCCGTTGTTGAGGGCCAAGACGACTTTTTTTTGGCCGATCTAATACAAGCACAAGACGAGCGGAACCGCTTCTTCGTTGGAGTCAATAAAAATACTCCTGTGGGTATGCTTGCCACCAGCTTGGACGTAAACGTCTCGCTCATCACGAAGATATTTGACATCGAGGCATTTCCCGATTTAATTTTCGCCAAGGAAAAGAGACCTCATCCAGCGCCTCTAGTGATAGGGGTCACAGGGGATTTAAGAGCCATTAATGAACGGGCCATGGCTGCAATCGCCAGCGCTACTGGCTGCCTCTACGTAGATGCAGAGGTGTTATCGAACTTGCCTGTTCAGGAAGAAAAGGACATTTCCGAGCGCAGCGACGAAGATGACAACAGGTACGCCATGCTAGTCGTGGACGTATTTCGTGATTATATTGCTGGGCTTGTGGCCACATCGACGGATGAAGCACCCATTCCGGCCATTCTCATTACGGGATTTCCGCGCACGGATGCCGAGTCCAACGTCATTGCACAAGGCATGATGAGCTTTGATATGATATTAGAACTGAAAAATAGTGCAGAGGGAGTCGAGGTTGACGAGGATGATGCCTTTATTCACTCTCACGTGGACGCAACAGAAGCTTTGTTTAGTTTCTTCAAGCTAGCGGGCAACGACAAGGCACTGAGCACTTGGCAACGCATCTCGCTCGGCGCTTCTAGCGATCCATGCGAAGTAGAATTTTCGAATGCACTCATTGGAGTGCTAGAAGCACGCGCAAGAGACATCGAGGCGATGAAAATTTTAGATGCCGAGCAGCCACCCAAGGCAAACGCCTTTGCCATCACCGTTTTTTGTCTGAGCCAAGAATTCGAGTCAAGAGGCGATGATTTACTGCGAATGGCTTTTGAAGAACATCCTTCCCTTGCGTACTGCATGTTCATGGTTTCGAATAGTGCTGCTCCGACGACTCTAACTTCGTCAATGATTGCAACAAAGTTGCGCACAGGTGTTAGTTTTGATCAAACACTGTTTGTCATGCACAAGGAGGCGCTTCTCGCGCACGAGCTCATAAAGGTGCAACGCCTGCTTCAGGACAATGTTCCCTTGCTGGAAGAGTTCCTTTCACCTCTCCTTCCAACGGAAAGGGACGCAATCCTCACGGCTTGCTTAAATGGTGTGCGCAATAATGATGTGGACGTAAAGGACAATCCACCCGAAATTTGTTTTTCCGTCACGATGGAAAACGATATTGTGGGCGTGATTGCATTATCGAGAAAAATTCTCGGCAACGACGACATTACGTGGCTTCGTTGCAACTACGAAATCGACGAGAATTTGGTAAACTTTGAACGGTACCGCGCGCGAAACCAAGCCGTTGTGACACAGTTTTTGATCAGCCCTGTGTTTTCCAAATGGACGCGCTTCATTTTTCGCGAGGTGATGCGAAAGTATTTGAAAACGCTCCTTTTCCATCAAAATGCACGAGACATAACGCCCCCCGCCGAACTTATGGACGAAATGCTTCCCGCACTTCCGAGGAAGCGCATTCAGCCTGCGCCCAAAACGAGCATTCCGTACATTGAGCGACCTACGAGTGATGCACCAGCAAACGATTGTCCACTCTTCTTTATCACAAAAAGGCTGTTAAGCCAGCAAAAGATAACTGTTTCGAAAAGAATTGTTATAATAGGAGGCGGCTCGTCGTGCTTTGCAGTTCTCGAAAAGCTCTGCTTTTCACCCCACCTCAATTTCCCCAACATTTCGCTTATCATGGACTTACCGCCAGCATCGTTTCGTATCAAGGGAGCTCGAGAAGTCGCTGATGGTATTTTGGGTGAGGAAATGAACAGGTTTTGTGACTACGAGGCATACATGGGATGTCTCTCCATCCAGGACGCTGACGACATGACGCAGCAAGAGCTGTACGCATCTGGTTTTGCCCATCGAACAACCCTGGTGCGTGGCCGCTTGACGGACATTGATAGGGAAAATAAAGCCATCGTCATATCGGACGAAGTAGTGACCGAGTACGACCTCCTCATCATTGCTTCTGGCACAAAGGACACTTCATCAAAAAAGTTTCCCGCCACAGCAGGCTTGCATCCAGTACTCTGTGCTGCAAGGGGCATTTTCGGTCTCGGAGATGCATTTGCAGACGACTCCGCCTTGAGGTGGGTAAAGAAGCAAGATAAAGCCAAGGCAGCAGTGGTTGTGTATGGGAGTGGTCTTACAGTGCTTGGCGTGGTAGGAAGCTTGCTTAATCAGGGTATCGTGACAAGGAGAATAACCGTTGTGATAAGCGACGAATCGATACCAGAAATTGCACACCCATTTGTAAGTACTAGCGTTGGCTTGCCGTTGTTTTGTAGTAATGTATTGTATGTATGTGTAGCGTTCTTCCACTCCCACTTTTTTTCATTCCCTAACCTCCTTTCCTCGCTCACTCACTCGCCCCCTCCCTCTCGCCTGACTTCACTTTCGGTAGATGAACGAGGCCATTATTCGCAGTTTGCGCTCTTCAGGGGTCATGGTGCATCGCGGCTTTGAAATGCTCGATGTGGGCGTTGTTTCGAGCGGTGTTCACAGCGTAACGATTCGCAAAATCGGGACAGCACCAATCAAGGGGGAGGGTAGCACGACGCGATCCGAATCGGATGAAAACGTTGAGGAGGCTGCCAAGCCTGCAGCTGAAGTGGTGACGCTTCCTTGCTTTTCTCTTTTATGTTGTGGAGCTCGAAATTGCGACACGGACGTCTTTGCAGCCGTTAATGACTGTGGAATCGTTTATGACGGCGGTGTCGTGGTGGATGAAAACTTTTGCACCGTGGACGCAAACATTTACGCGGTTGGCGCTTTTACTCGCTTTTCACGAGCCTATGCCGACGAACCGCTGCATAAGAGATACAATGCTCGCGAGCTGGGATTGTACCTCGCCACGCAGGTTCTTCAGAGACATTTGGACCCGCTTTCGCCCTTGGCTACCTTTGGCGCTAATGACAGCTTTGCATCCAAACAGCCCTTTTACGCCACGGGTGGAGGTGGTGCGAATAGATCCCTGCTACCAAAGTTTATATTTCCCAAAACCTACTCGATGTTACTTCCTGGTGATCGAACGCTTTTCCACAGCGAGCTGATTAATAAATCCGAAGACGTCTCTGTACTCCTCACGGGCGATCTCACCGCGGAAAGAATGTGTGCTGTAAAGGTTGACAGTCTCGGCATGATTGTGGAAATAGCCTTTGTCGGCAAGGGGGAAGTTGAGGCGAAGAATTTGGGCAAACTCGTTGGTTGGCACGAAACGTTTCTCAACTCGGCTCTGCACGCCTACGAGCAGGGTCTCATTGAGGATTGGATCACCTTTTTCAGAGACGGATGGGCCAACGCCGTGTACCACGACAAATTTGCCGCCTTTGTCGACGGCGTTCGCCTAGCTCTTTCCACCGATATGGGCACCTTCACAATCATCGACCGAGCCCTGGACGCGGCCGATGCCTCGCTGGAAGATACAGGAATATTAACTGAAAGGAAAAAATCTGTCGGACCGAGAGGAGAATTCCTAAACGAGGTCACGTCCAAAATAATCGAAACGGGCACGATCGAATTTCTGAAGGCAAATAAGGCGGAATTTCAGATGCGATTTCTCATACCTACGGCTGCGGCAAAGCCACCCAAACAAGAAAAGAAGTAGTTTTTTGTTGCGTGAGGAGATGTGAAAGCTGTTTTTGTTATGTTTTGAAAAAGCTATGAAATTTACATCGAGAGACCAAATATCTCTACCACGAGCACTCTTGTGTTTTGTATACTGTTATGTGATCCTGTTACGCCCTCGCGCAAACCGTGATGTCTCAAGAAATAGTTATTATTGTTGTATTGTGGGCGGAAAGTGTGAAGGGTGGGGAAGGGAGGAGATTTTTGTTATGACGACTTTCGACGACTTTGGGGACTCAAAATTTGGCTGCGATTCTCGATCGACGGCTCGGCCAAGTACTTCTCGTACGCTGTGTGCATGAGTGTGTGGGAGAGGTGTTGTATATTTGTGTTAGAAAAGTTCTCTCTTTTGTGTGTAGCACGACGGGAATACATTTCTCTTCTCCGCTTCTTCAGCTCTCACCTTCATACGTCGATTCTGTCGTCGTCGCTCTCCTCTTGAGCATTGCCATGATCTCCTCCTTGGACATGGTTCCAGAGTAGTCGACATAGTGTTCGGCCAGCTTGTCCCAAAGGCCAAGAAGAACGAAAATACTCAACTCGACAATGGACAGCTTTTGAAACACCGATGCCTTGTACTTTTTGAACTCTTCTAGCTTGCTCGCTTGCAGCGCAGGAAGATCCCGGAAGTACACGTTTTGGTTGTAATGGTGCGCCATATGATCATCCTCGCCGAAATAGTCATCGTCGCCATTGATAATCGTCGTGGCATTGACACACTCGATGTGTTCACCGGCTTCGTCAAATTCGACAAAGCCGTGAAAGCCAAAGTTCAGGAGGGCGAGGAAATAACTCATGCAGAAGAGGGGCTGCAGGTAGATCCAAAAAACAAACATTGGACTGCGTGTGATGGCCAAGAGTATCACGCCGGTGCAGCAGTAGGTGATGACGCCACCGCGCAGAACCTCTTGCTGCTTCTTTAGACCGTTGGCGACGAAATACTTGAGCGACGAGTAGCCAATCATGTGGAGGAAGATACGCGTAACGTAGAGCATGAAGTCATGCACCGATGAGCGGTTTAGATCCCATTGGTAAAAAGTATCGCCCACGCCTCCGTCAAGTTTGTGGTGAATGGCAACGTGCGAGGTGGTGAAGTTCCAAGGCACGGTGCCGTAGAACATGCCCAAGGAGTTTTCGAAAAAGTGTCCTACGTATTCTCGAAACCACTTCTTGTACAAACCAAAATTGTGACCTTCCTTGTGGGCAAGCGCATAGGCAGCACCCATAACTCGTCCGCCAACACCAACCCAGCTGCAATAATAGGCCAAAATGAGCCACCATGGTAGGTAGCCTCGTGTGAATTGCACGTAAAACAGCGCACCAAGGCCAACCAGTGCGTTTAGAGTAACAAGGAGGGAAGTGGCAAAGTAGTCGGTGTGTTGCGGCCTGGTGTAAATGTAGTTTTCAGCAAAGGAGCGGGCCCATCTTGACTTGTCGATGGCATCGTACACGGGAAGCAGCACGCTCTTCAAGCCAAGCTTCCATAATCCACCCATTCCTGTATAAAATGTGCGAGAAAAAATATGGTGATCACATGGAATGATGAGGGAATAGCAGGGGGTGGAAGGAGGAAAAAAAGAGGGAGTGGCAAGGGAGAGAAAGGACGGAGGGTAGGACTAACCTGAGATAGGGAGCGCCCAAAAGACAAGAAAATTGGCCGTAAGCAATACACCAAACATATATGGGAAAAGCTTCCTTGAGACCGAGGCAAAAACATACGTGTCGATCATCGTTGCAAATGCTGCTTTAATGGTAATAGCCCGCTAGGAATTGGATCGCCGTTCAATTTGGCCCTCGCGAGCCTACCCCTGCGCACTGCTTGCTTAACTGAACTACAAACAAAATATATGCCTGTACGAGGCGCTCAGCTGTGCTCTCCAGCAACTCTTTTCTATCGTTTTCGTTCCGAGCTTCTCAGAACCAGATGACGAGGCAGCAAACTGCTTTCTGCTTTCGTTCGAGAAAAAATTCGCAGAGCTTCCCTCCGACCGCTTGATGACCAGCCCAATGCTTCCGAAGGCAAGCGACGCGTGCGATTAAATAATTTCGACGAAAAGATATTCACATACCAACGGTTTCAGCAAAACTTTAATAACTAACTAAACTAAACTATCGCGGAAAAAAGAAAGCGCTATCAGGACAGCAGCAGCAACAGCAAACAGATAGGAGCGGAGTCGAGAGCTTTCCGAAAGCTTGCTGCGCAGGACGATGGAAAAGGTAGTTGAGCCATTTAGGTGCCCTACGCTTGTGCTACTGAATCAAAGTTGTAGTGTGCCGGACGTATGGCATCACTTGCAGATAGACAAGTATTTCTCACTCTGTGCATCCCTGTATGAACAATGTGAGGCTCAGAGGCGCAAGCATAGCCGGGCAAACGAGTATGTGTGCTTGAAGAAGTATTGTAACTTTTTCTTCAAGCTCATGAGCCACAACTCGTACAAGTTTCCGGCAAATAAAAAGAGTCGCTTGGCGCTCGAACGCACTCTTCGACTGGCATTGGATCGACTCGAAACCGTGTCTTCGCTAATTGTCCTGGAAGAGCAGCAAAGAGAAGAGGAAGAACTGGTGAGCTTTTTGGAGGATAACGAGACAGCATTACCGAAAACAGCAGCCGCATCATCAGTACCGGAAAATGTGTCGCTCGAGGCGCCTGTCAACGTGGATGTCCCATCTCCTCCTCGTGCACTCTTTGAACAGCTTCGCATTCGTGAGGGCGGCGGCGATGACGAGTCAGACGAGTCAGCGTCAGCCCAAGCAGGGTCGCGAGCATTAACAACAATGGCCGGAGAAATGAGCCCGGAAATCTTATTTCAGGCCTTGGCTTTGGAGCAGGTTCCCGAGGCGTCTTCGGCTCGTTTTCTAAGTGTTCCCGCGTCGGCCTTGGAAATAGTAGCGCGAATTCCAGACATTCGGCGCTTTTCAATCGCCAGACCGTATCGATCCATACTTAATATTCATATGGGCATTCACCACTTGGGAGCCCGCACCTTTTACCGCGATGACTTTCACGTTTCCTTCTCTACGGTGCTTTCATTTTTACCCCCTGAACTACAAATCGATCGCAGTGCAATCGAGACAAATCGCTGTTTCTTTCTCCATTTGGGCGTGGCCACGGGTATTCATCCATTTGCACTTCAGGTGTGTCTTCGCACATTGGCTTCGAGAATGCTGTCGAGCCGCGAATATGAGAGCGATGGCCTGATTCAAAACCTCTTGCCTTCAGTCAATGAGTATGCAGGTTTTGTAGACGCAAACGCCTTGTGCTACTTGTGGCTCGCAGAATTCAACCCTTTTCGATTCACGTTCATTTCCGGATCGCTCCAAAATCCTATCTTCTCGAGCTTTTCACTCAAGGGAGCGGATCCTCACACCTTGCGCGACGTCCTTATCCACTGCGATGGTAGCCACTTTACGCTTCTACAACACATGGACCAACGAACAGCAGACATTTCGCGCCTCTTGACTGACGCCTCACGAGCAGGCTGCGTAGTGCAAATCAACGACGTGCAAGTACATACGACGCCTCAACCAAGCTTGGCCTCGATTCTCGCTTCGCTTCGCAGCTAATTTTTTCTTTCTTTCTTTTTAATTCTCTCTCTCTCAGAGCAAACCTCTGTGAGACACACGAAGAAACCAGTATAAATACTAC
>Ga0136644_10004132_pt1 | contig 10746 bp, 9 predicted proteins | sample C_130820_EF_Meta_FD_94780 | JGI IMG/M metagenome (GOLD analysis project Ga0136644, IMG submission 94780) | Freshwater microbial communities from Lake Croche, Canada to study carbon cycling - C_130820_EF_MetaG (v2) (version 2) | ecosystem: Environmental > Aquatic > Freshwater > Lake | place: Lake...
AGAATGATGACTTAAATTTGATTTATCTAATAAATTAGTAGAAGGTAAAAGAACAGATGAATAGCGAATAACCGGTTCAGGTAACATAAAAAGAGAACGAATTACCATAGAATCATTATTAGTAATATTTTTTCTGAAATAAATTTTTTTCCCTTTGTTTAATAATTGTTCATCTAATCCAGAAAAACCTAGATTATATCTTTGCATAATATATTGTTTTTTGGTAATACCAGATTTAGTATATACACTCGAATAAAAATTTTCTAAATTTGAAACAAGTGTATCTATATTTTCTTCTATTGAAATTGTATCCAAATAAGATGCAGAAATGGTAGGATTATTAAAAGGTGTTAAAAAATCTTGTATGTATTCACAAAATGGGTTATATTCTAACAATGGTGTTCTAGAATTATTTTTATAATAATCTAATTGTTTATTTTCCAAATCCTCTAAAGAGGTCGATAATTTTTCTAAAACAATATCTTTTGAATCCAAAAATACACCAACATCATACAATTTACGATTTGTAGCAACAATAGGTAATATCCATAATAGCTTTTTATTTATTTTTTTTAAATTTTCTATTAAAGGTTTATGTGAAGCACCATATATTTTTACATCATAAATATTACCATTTTTATCAAATTTAGAATAATTCAAACGTAATTGTTTATAACGCTCAATCAATAAACAAATATTATCTAATACTGTTTTTGTACGTTGTATATTAGGGATTGTTGATAATAATTCATCCATCATATCATTAACTTGTAATTCAATCCCATATCGTTGATTTTCTTCGGGTATCTCAACCAATTGATATACTTCTCCCAATTTTTCTCCAAATACTATTTCATTAGCTTCCATATAAAGTTCATGAAGTTGTTCACGGATATTAGGTTCAGCTGCTACATCTTTTGAAACACTAATGATGGATTCTCCAGAATCTGTAAATTCCATAGAAGCTTGTTCTTCAAAGTTATCATTTTCTAATGATTCACCTTCAACTGATACACCACGTAAAAGTGATAATGTACTAACTGTAACAGAAACAGGTTTAGATCGAATAATAATTTTATTAATAGGAATATTTTCAGGAATTCCTTTATAACCAAAATTGATATAAATAACACGTAATTCAGGGAATGTAGTAATTTCAATCATGTCCGCTTCTAAATTCGTAATTTCACCAGTAATAATAGCAGGAATATCTCCACCAAAATGTAAATCAATCCATGTATGTGGTAACAAATTATTTTGACGGGCATATCCCTTTTCATTACTTCTACTTAAAATATTGATCTGAGTAATGGATTCATCTGTAAAAAAACCATCAGATGTAATATTAAGTTTATAATGTTGATAAGTTGTAACATTAATAAGTTTTAATTTTTCATTATCAATATAAGTAATAATTACAACCATTTCATTTATATCAGAATTTGTAGGAGCAATTATTTCAATAATATCTCCTAATTCTAAATTAATAAATAAATCATTTTCAGTATTTGGAGAACGGGTTTCAAGAGATTCTGTTATAATTTCTTTTTCTGATTGTTTGTTTGTTTCATTATTATTTTTAGATTCTTCGTTTTCATCAATTCCTACATTTTCTTCTTTTTGTTTGGATTCTTCTGGTTCATCATTAAATATATTCAATATTGCATCCATATTTAATATCTAAATATTAATTATATATTATTCTGTTAAATTATTATACATAAGAGATAATTTCGATAAATTTTTAATATAATCCATAGAATGTTGTTGATTTTCTATAGTCATATTTTTTATAGGATCCCTTATTCTATTAATACCTTCTATAATATCTTTAGAATTTGCAAATTTTAATATATCTTCTTGATAATCCTTTTCTAAAAAAAAATTACAATCTCCATTATCAATTATATCTTTATAAGGAATATAAACATAATTATACCAACTTTTTATAATAATTGTAGGATTTGCCCTTTTTATTGTCTCAAAAAAAACCTTTGATTTTTCAATATCTTTGTTTTCAACCAAAATACTAGATATATCATTCAAAAAATCAAAAAAATGCGTATTAAAACTTTTTGATAATGTTGATTTGCTATACATAAAATAATATTAATAAATATTTTATTTCTATATATTTTAAATTATTTAAATAATAAACCAATAAGTTAAATAAAAGATTGTTTAGTTACTATTTGAGAAACTTCATCCATTCTTTGTTGTTGTAAGGTGTCAATAGTAACATTATTTGATAATTTATCAGGACGATATGTATCTGGTGGTGTTTGTATCAAATTGATTTCATCTAAAGCTGATACATAATTATACAACTGACGATTATTACCTTTACCTTTTGCACTAAGTTCTTCAGGAGTCATATCATAAAGAGTATATTGTTCTGAAACAATATTTGTTCCACCATTTGATATTGTTAATGGAAATCCAGTAGGTTCTCCGTTGTATAAATTGGCTTTGTCATTTTTATTTTTAATTTCTGGATGATAATGTTTTACAATATCATCACCTAAAATTACTTTATAATTCTTATTTACTAACAATAATGATGGAACACTATGGATATTAGGAGGAAGTATTACTTTAGAGCCATTCTCTAAAACAATATATGTTTGATTTGTATTAGAATCATTTATCCTCTTATCTATACAAATAAAGCTTACTCTATCAGTAATATTACCTTTTACTAAGATTTGTAGGACTTTTTGACAATGTGTACAATAGTTACTATAATAAAGAATATCCATTAATGATATTATATAATATAAAATAATTCATTTTTAGTGATTTAACTAAATAATTAAAAATCAAAAATCAAAAAAATATAAACTAATAAATTAGTATAATGGGAGGAGCAGATAACTTAGCAGGAAAAGCTGTAAATTTTTTTAAAGAACTTGGAGCACGTTTTAGAGACCTAGGTCTCGGAGTAACTAATGTTTTTAAAGGTGTAGGTGAGGAATTTGAAGGTGTTATAGAAGGAACAGGAATTTTAATTGAAGATATATTAGATTTTGTAATCACCAGTTATGTTTTTCTTGGTAGTAACATGATTTGTGGCATTTATTTTTTAGGAAATATAAAAGAATGTATCATTTATTATATTTTACAAATGATTGGGACTTTCTTATATTTACCTGTAAGGATATTTGTATGGTTTTTTAAGACAATTAATATTGTTGATTTACAACCTGTTTTAGATAAAATTTGGGAAATTATGGAAAAAATAGACATAATAATATATAAATATTGTAAATTTCATATAATTCATTTTCCAAAATCTGTTCGAGAAAAATGTTTTGTTTGTAAAAGGTTGAAAACAGAAGTTATTGCAGGAGTTGGAGGTCAAATGGCTAGTGATCTTGTTCCACCAGACGGTAGAATAATACGTCCATTTGCTAATGGAATAAATGATATGATTGAAGGAGGAAAACAGATATCTCATTTTTTTGCTCCATGGTAAAATATTTTTTTGTTTTCAATGAGATAATATGGATAATATATATAAAATATATTATGGGAAAAAAATGTGTTCCTGGAATCATATGTATTGAAGATATGACATTGTTTTTATTATTTTTAGTTGTTATTCTGATGATTTATATATTTCATACACAATTTGTAAAAAAAACAAATAATGATTCAAAAGTTTATTTAATTAATACACAGACACCCTCTATATATAGTTCTCCAATATTATCATCGAATCCTTTAATACCTCTTTCTAATAATTCAGATACATTTAACGATCCTTATGCACCACCTTTACAAGATGCAAGTACTTATATTTATCCAAATAACAGAGATCATGGTCTACGTAGAGTACCTGTAAACATAGAAACACAAGGTTTAGGAACTCAATATGAACAATTAGGTATATTAGAAAAATCTGAAAATAATTCAGAAAATACAATTCTTCCATTAATGGGAAGAAGAACGATGACATCAAGAGATAAATGGCAATATTATACAATATCTAATACAGGTACATTGAATACAAAATTACCAATTACTTATCATAATCGTAGTTGTACTAGTGAATATGGTTGTGATTCTTTAAGCAGTGGTGATATTGTTTATGTAAAAGGGTATAATGGGAAATTTAAAGTTACTGTTTATGAAAATAGTTTATTACAATATTTACCTTTTTAATTAGAGAACCTTAGTCAAAAAAATCTTATAATATTTTATATTATAATGTATAGTATTACACAATATACTCGTCAAAGAGCAAAAATGATAGGTGTTACTGTAAAACAGTCTACTAGTAAAGATAAAAAAATAGATGTATTCAAAAATGGTAATAAAATTGCATCAGTAGGAGCATTAGGATATAAAGATTATCCAACATTTATAAAAGAAAATGGTTTAGAATATGCAAACCATCGTAGAAAGCTCTATAAAAAAAGACATGAAAAAGACCGTCATGAAAAGTGGTCAAGGGGATGGTTGGCTGATCAATTATTATGGTAATAATCAAATATTATGTTATGTATAAAAATATAATATAATATAATATAATATGTCTTTTACTAGTAATGATATTTTATTTAATCAAGAATTAGTTTTAACATCTAGTTTAGTTAATATTGATTTACATCAAACAGATGTTATATCAAGTAGTAAACAAAAATTTTATGAAATTATATATAATAAAGGGGTTAATGTAACTTATAATGCACCTGATAAAACAATTTACAATTCAACTACTGGTGGTAAGATTTATTTATTTGGAAAAGTAATACATAATAATATTAATGGTATTACTGATATTAATGGAATATATTCTCAAAATGCTATAGGTGAATTAGTAATAAGTACTTCAACAGGTACTACAAATGGTCATGACATTTATTTATGTTATTTAATTGTACAAGTTCCTGTAAATGGTACAGATGATAAAAAAGGTTCAATGCAGGGTTCATTAACATCTATTTATAACAATATTGTATTAAAAAATGATAAATCATTTAATTATTCAGATAGTAATAATAAAAAAACAGATAATAATGTAACTACTATTAATCCTGAAAATAATGGTACTATACCAACACAAGATCAAGGTTGTATTATTTATAAAGACTCTGTTAAAGATTGTATAATTATTGTATTTTTAAATCCTATAACAACTAGTAATAGCGCTTTAATAAATTTTTTAAAAAATTTAACATCTACTTCCGATTATCCTTTTTCAAAATATCCACAAAATGGTATTCCTGATATACATAGTTCAAAACCATCGACAAAAACATCAACATTGACTTCAACATTGACTTCAAACTTAGGAGGGTCAACAAAAAATGAAAATCCTAAATCTGATGATCAAATTTACATAGAATGTAGCCCAACAGGAACAACAGGAAGTGAAACACCTGTAGGAAGTAGCATAATAAATGATCTTCAAGGTTCTTCATTTGTACAATTATGTACAAATATGGTTTTATTTTTTATTATTACAGGACTATGTTATATTGGTATTCCAACAATTTATAAAACAGCTGTTGTTGAAAAAATGAAAGATAATGAAAGAATTTATGCTGTTTGGTTCACTCTTTTATATTTAATTATTATAATAATAGGATTAATTATTGATGGGAAAAATACAGGTAATTCTACTGAGTTTATAATTGCTGTATTTTTAGCATTTTTATCCGTATTAATTTATGTTTTAACAAAAGATGATGAAATTGATAATTCTAATTTTTCATCTTTTGAATTTTTAGTTTTTATTTCTAGTGTATTTTCACGTCATATGACACAAAGTACAATAATAATAAATTGTTTAATATTATTATTTATATCATATTTTATATTGTTTGGATTATCCTTCGTAAATGATAAAAATGGAAATCAAATTATTAATTCATCTGATATTAATCATATTATCTTTTGGATAGGAGTTACTATTATACCATTTATAGTTGGATTGTTAGTATGGATATTTCCATCAAAAACTTGATTATAATACAAATGTTTCTAAACAGTTTTAAAATTTGATTGAATATAATTATTTTCTATTGGAACAGAATTACTTATTATATCTACTTCTAAATCACCTCCAAAATTATCAATAGAAATGTTCATTGGTTTTTTATTTGAATGCATATTTTCTAAAAATGTCTCATTTTCCATATTTTCTACAAATGTCTCATTTTCCATATTTTCTACAAATGTTTCATTTTCCATATTTTCTAAAAATGTCTCATTTTCCATATTTTCTACAAATGTTTCAGTATCTATGTTTTCTATAAATTTTTCAGTGTTTGCACTTTCGTTAAAGTATACAGTTTTTTTCGAAAAAGATGGAGGAGGATTAGGATTAGGATTGATATTAGGATTGGTACTAGGATTCATATTGTAAGGACTATGACTTTGAGTTACATAAGGATTATATTGTTTAAGAACTACTTTACCTTTATTTTGTGAAGTACGACGTAAAAGTTCATAAGTAACAAAGACAAATATAACAGCAATTATAGGATTTGCATGAAAAAATAAATAAACGGCTGTAATAAAAAGGATTAACATACCTAAAGATGAATCAATATAATCAACTAAAAAATTAGGTGTTTCTATAGGCAAAACTATGTAAATAACAAAAACCACAAACAAAATAATTTCTAATTTAGTTAAAGATTTAAAAAATTGTTTAATATTCATATTATATTATAATGTTATATTTTAGCAAAGATCATACTTTAAAAATTGAAAAAATCCTAAATAACAATTTAAATCATTATAATTAGAATTATTATAATGAATTACAGAAAATTTTTCTTGAAAAAAAATAGTTTCAAAAAAAAAAGCAAAGATGATGAAAAAATCAAATACGAACCATCACCAGAATATAAAGAAATTATAATAAACCAATCTTATTTAGGTAAAAAAGGTTATACAATTCCTAAAAAAATATTAGAAAAAGAAGATGAAGAATTTCTTCGTAAAGATTTATTCGTAAAACCTGAAGTAAATGGTATTAATTATGGTGCGGTTACTGAAGATTCTTATTTTCCTGTCTTCCGTGAAAATGAAAACAAAATCTACTTACCACGATTTTATGGTATAGAACGTTATGGACATCCTATTAAAAATGAAATACAAGATGGTGACAATATTTTTGTGGATTTTGATAAACCATTACGTGATTATCAAGAAAATATTATAAAGGTTTATATTGATCATGTAAAATCTGACTGCATAAATGGTGGGGGAGGTATATTAGATGTATTTACAGGCGCAGGTAAATGCCTAGGTAAAGATACTGAAATATTAATGTTTGATGGAACAATCAAATTAGTTCAAGATATTGTTGTAGGTGATCAAATTATGGGAGACGATTCATCTCCAAGAAATGTGTTGACATTAGCTAGAGGAAGAGAAACAATGTATAAAGTTCATCAAAATAAAAGTAATGGATATATAGTAAATGAAAGCCATATTTTATCTTTACGTTTTGGAAGAAGTTACGGAAAAAATATTAAAGGAAATATAATGGATGTATCCGTAAAAGATTATTTAAAATTACCAGATATTTACAATGGAGGTCATGGAGCACTTTTTGGATACAAGTTACCTATTCAATTTGATGAAAAAGAACTAGAATTTGACCCATATTTATTTGGATATTGGTTAGGTGATGGCAAATCAAGACAACCAATGATAAGTACACAAGAATCCACAGTAATTAAATATATGGTAGATTGTTTCAAAACAAAACATACATCTTTATATTTAAAATATACAGGTGACCAATATGATTATCGTATTAATTCACTTTATAGAAATAATGAGATGATGGATTTTCTTAAAGAATATAATTTAATATTAAATAAACATATTCCACATCATTATAAATGTAATTCTAGAAAAAATCAATTATCATTATTAGCAGGTATTATTGATTCAGATGGATATTGTTATAATAACTGTTATGAAATTGTTCAAAAAAATGAAAGATTGTTAGATGATATCATATTTTTAGCAAGGTCTTTAGGATTTGCAGCATTTAAAAAAAAAATAAATAAAACATGTACAAATTCAAAAGGGGGACCAAAAGTTGGAACATATTTTATAACGACAATATATGGTTCAGGATTACAAGAATTACCAGTATTATGTCCTAGAAAAAAAGGATATCCTAGAAAACAAATAAAAAATGCATTAAATTTTCGTATTAAATTAGAAAAATTAGAAGAAGATGATTATTATGGATTTGAAATAGATGGAAATCATAGATTTGTATTAGGTGATTTTACTATAACACATAATACGGTCATGTCACTAAAGATATTATCGATACTTTCTAAGAAAACATTAATTATTGTCCATAAAGAGTTCCTAATGAATCAATGGATAGAACGTATTCAAGAATTTTTACCAACCGCTAAAATAGGTAAAATTCAAGGAACTGTTCTTGATATTGAAGGAAAAGACATTGTTATTGGTATGGTACAGACTCTTTATGATAGAGAATTTCCACCAAATACATTTACTTCTTTTGGATTAACAATTATTGATGAAGTACATCGAATTGGAAGCGAACAATTTTCAAAAACTCTTTTTAAAACCATAACACCTTATATGCTAGGGATCTCAGCAACGGTCGAAAGAAAAGATAATTTAACCAAAATTTTATATATGTTTATAGGCAATAAAGTTTATAGTATAAAACGCGACACTGATGATATTGTAAATGTTCGTGGAATATATTACATTACAAACGATAGCGAATTTAATGAAACAGAAACAGATTATAGGGGAAATCCAAAATATAGTACAATGATTACCAAATTATGTGATTATGGTCCACGTAGTGATTTTGTAATACGTGTTATTCGTGATTTAATAGAAGAAGAACCAGAAAAACAAATTATGATTTTATGTCATAATCGTTCTCTATTAACCTATTTATTTGAAGGGATTACACATCGTAATTTTGCTACTGTTGGATATTATGTTGGTGGTATGAAACAAGACAAATTAAAAGAAACAGAATTAAAACAAATTGTACTAGCTACTTATGCAATGGCTGCTGAAGCATTAGATATTAAATCATTATCTACATTGGTTATGATAACACCGAAAACAGAAATTACACAAGCTGTTGGAAGAATATTACGTGCAAAACATGAAAATCCAATAATAGTAGATATTATTGATAAACATGATATTTTCAAAAATCAATGGATTCAACGAAAACGGTTTTATAAAAAATCGAATTATAGAATTTGGGAAACAGAATCTACAAAATATACAAATATGAATATGAATTGGAAAGATAGTTTACAAAATACATTATGGAAAAAAACATTTGAACCTAAATTAAAAAATGTTGAATCATCTGTATCCAATGAAACAGAAGAAGATGTCGATGATACAAATAAAAAGGAAAATTTGTATCAAGGAAAATGTTTAATAGATACTTCTATTATAAACTAATTTACTTTATCTTTTACTATTTCTTCTTCTAGAAGATCTTTTCATTGTTTTTGATTTTCTTCCACCTTTTTTTTGATTTTTTTTACTACGTTTTCTTCTTCTTCCACCAACAATTTCTTCCTCCTCTTCTTCTTCTTCCTCTTCTTCTTCCTTACGACCACCTTTAAACATCATATCTTCTTTTTTTTCCTTACGACCACCTTTTTTACTTTTTCTACGACGACGACCACCCGACATTTTCATATTTAAAGAAGCAGAATCAAGAGAAGATAGATTATTACCTCCTAAATCAACACTATTTACTTTGGGTAAAATTTCACTAGAAGTTTGATTATATTCACTATGTTGTAATCCTGTAGTCATTTTTGTATTATACATTATAATAGTATATTATTTGTTCATTCAAATAATATAATTACTAAATAATTAATACGCAATTTAATTAATTAGTCTATAAATATGGACAACTTTTGTATTTTTATCAACAACACGCATTGGAACCCATTTTTTAAATTTGGTATGAAATATACATTCCATTAATAATGTTTTATCTAGTTCTACGTATTTGTTTTCATAAATATTTTCGAAATCTTCTTCATCTTCGCTTTCTTCAATAAAATCAATATTAGTATTTTCGCGTATTTTTCTAAATAAACTATTCATAAAAACACTATTCTTATAAGTAGGAATATAAGCTATACCATAATAAACTAATTTATTATTATTTCCATAAGCAAATAAATGATAAATATCTTGTTGAATATCTGGTGAAACTTGGAAAACTGTTTTATATTTGTATTGTGGTTTTGAATAATTCATTCTATTGCTAAAATCGGTAAAATCATCTTTTTTAACAGTTTTTAATAAGTTATTTGAATTATTTTGAACAAACATTATTTTTTTATTTATATTTACATTGATATATGGCATAATGCTATTGGAAGAACGATATTGGATATGATGTATTGGATAAGGGACATCTATTTTAAATGTATAATGATTTGAATCTTTTATTAAAAGTCCCTTTTCAGGAATTATTTTTGGATATTCTAATAAACTGTCATCTATTTCAATATTCCATAAAACAGGAAGAGAAAATACTATATCCTCTTTCGATGTAAATACTTGTGTTTTATTTTTCATAAATTGAATTAAATAATTTAAACGTTCATTAAATGTGAATATTTTTAATGAAATTCCTTGAAAATAAAATATATCTTCAATAACAAACCATTGTAGATTATTATTATTATTTGATTGTTCCCATAATGTTCCATACATTATTGTTCCTAACGA